>Ga0210040_10010524_pt1 | contig 10592 bp, 11 predicted proteins | sample CryGeyCG12114_NA_FD_185462 | JGI IMG/M metagenome (GOLD analysis project Ga0210040, IMG submission 185462) | Groundwater microbial communities from aquifer - Crystal Geyser CG19_WC_8/21/14_NA (SPAdes) (version 2) | ecosystem: Environmental > Aquatic > Deep subsurface > Groundwater | place: USA...
GGAAGGGCGCCTGAGGAAGTCACCAGCGTCACCCTCGGTGCCCGTGAGGCCGGCCCGGAGGTGCCCCCGACGCCAAGGTCGGTCACCCTTCGGAACCCGCTCGACCTCGGGCCCGCCACCATCCTCGCGCAACTCGGGGACCTGACCTCGGCCTTGCTTGATCGGAGCAGGCTATCGGGCCTGGCAAGAAAACTCCGCGACAGCCACCCCGGAACCAGAGATGGAGGACATTCTACCTTCCGTCAGCTGCAGTTCCGCGCGCTGCCCGCGTTCTGCGCAATAGCTTCTCACAGCTCCAGCGACGGCCCCTTGAGCCCTGGCAGAGAAGAGTCGGGTTTCCTGCGTCGCATGATAGCGGTTCGGGCCAATGCTGACCACTTCGGGCGAGGTACAACCGGAGAGCAACACCATCACGGCGAACAGAACTACGGGCAGCATCCCAGGTCCTTTCGCATTGTGCTCGAGACCGTGTGTCACGGAAATCAGCTGATCGCGCCCTGGCTGCAACTCGGTCCTGCCGGTGCACCGTGCACGAGGAGCACCATGGCGCGTCATAGCTCGACTTCCAGGCTGAAAAGGACACGGGCGCGCGGCGAATCCTTGCCGATTCCTATCCCGGCTCCAAAGCCGCTCGTCACCCTTTCACCAAGGCGATGTCGGAAGCCAATCTCGATGACATTGGAATCCCGCTCGCGCCTTTCCTGCTGCTCTCGGACGAAATCCAGGATCAACGCCGTGTGCCGGTCCAGCAACTGGCTGTAGCCCGCGAGGAACCGGTAGCGATTGTGCCGCTCGTCAGCGGCCGGTGCGAAGCGAGTGCTCCAACTCGCGTTGAGGTGCAAGCGCCGGTGCGCCGAAGGATCGAGGGTCCGGGTGGCGACCCCGGTAAGTTGCAGCTGTGTGCCCCTGTCGCCGGGCCCGATCGGAGTGCCGGCATCCACAGCTAGGGCGAATGCCGGCAACTCCCGTGTTTCACGATTGAAATTGTATAGCGCGCCTGCGCTTACCTCACCCTGGTTGGCCCTCTCACCCGATCCAACCACGTAGGGAGAGCTGAAGTTGAGCAGCAAGCCAGCCGAGGGGCTGATTTGGAACTGGGGAAAGATCTGCAAATCGTCGTGACCGCGGCGGCGGTCGAAGCGAAGGCCGGCCTGCGCCGCGGCTTCCTTCGGTTCCCCTGTGAAAGCGTCCTCGAGGGTCGTGGGCAGGAAAATGTCGAGATCATCAACATCTCCCGCATGGGCGAGGTTTGCGGCCAGCAAGCCGACCACGGCTCCCAGAACACTGCGGGTCCAGCGTCTCACGGGCGAGCCTCATTCCCCAAGCCCTGCTTGGGCGCCAGCCTTCTCAGCGACGCTTTGCCCACGATGGCTTTCCTTTCGCACAATGAGGATGCCAGATTGCTGCCCGGCTGAACCCTTTAGCCCTCGCTCGATGAAGCAGGCCAGCCCACGCCAGCATTTCCGCCGCATCCTGCTGGCCGAACTTATACCTTCCGGCAGCGAACGATTGTTTGAGGCCCCTTCCCGCAATCGTATCAGGCCGTGCCGAACGGGTGATGAACAGGTACACACCGAACCCTGATGCAGATGTCATGAACGATGACGACAAGCCTTCGCCGGCTTGGAAACGCTGCGGCGACTATGGCGCGCGCGGCGGGAGGAATACTTGCCAGTGCCTGCCCCTGCCGGGCCGCAACACAGGTTGACCTGCTTCTGCCAGGCGAGTGCCATCCTCTCCTGGTTGGCTCACCCATGATCCTTGACCATCTCTGCCCAGACCGCTCGACAGCCGCGGATCGCTCTCTCCGCTGGGCCAGTACGCTGAGTTGGACCTCAGGCTTTGCCGCCGCCACCGGCAGTGGTTATGACGGCGGTGTCGCTGGTGGACAGCATGGCGTTCACCGAGGCCCTTGCCGCGGCGGCGCCTGTACCGGCGGCCCGCTGCGTTTCCGCGCAGCCCGCGAGCATCACGACGGAGAAGGCGCTACCCAGGGCAGCCCGGCTTACCGGGTCTCTCCTCTATCTCTCCGGCGCGCGGCCCGGGCGATGAAATGGTGGCCAGGCCCGCTGCTCCACCCCGGTCCTTCCCAGAGGCCCAAACGGGGCGCGGCGCGCCTCGTTCCGATGCTCATGCCACGCCCCCCGACTGGCGCGTTCCCGTCTGGCGCAAGTGAAGCTCCAGGGGCGGCTTGACGCCTGCCTCCCGCTGCCGTGATCGTGGTCCATGGCCACCAGATCCCTGGAGTACCGACACCTCGAGGTCTTCCGGGCTATTATGCGTTCCGGTACCGCCACAGGCGCGGGCTCCCTCCTTCGCATGTCCCAGCCGGCGGTAAGCCGCCTGCTCGCGCAGACAGAGGCCCTTGCCGGCTTCCCCCTTTTTGAGCGCATCCGCGGCCGCCTCGTGCCGACGCCGCTGGCCCACGCACTGCATGAGGAAGCCGAACGCGTCTTCATCGGTGTGGAGGAGATCTCCGCCCTCACCCAGCGCCTGCGCCAGCGCGCCCCGCGGCGCATCGTGGTCGCCTCCATCCCGGTACTCACGCTCTCCGTCCTTCCCCGCGCCGCTCTCCTCTGGCGTGAGGCGCGGCGTGGGGAGACGCTTTCAATCCATTCACGTACGACGGGCGGCGTGCTGGGCATGGTCGCCTCCCGCCAAGCCGATCTCGGCCTCAGCACGGCCGGGCCGCGCGTGCCCGGCGTCCACTCCATCCTCCTCGCCCGCGCCCGTGCCTTCTGCGCCATGGCCGATGACCACCACCTGGCGAGGCGAGCCGTCGTGCAGGCAGCCGACCTCGACGGCGAGCCCTACATTGCCCTCTCGCGCGAAGAAGGAAGGCAGGCCCTGGTGGACCGCGCCCTGGAGGGCAGCGGCGCCCGCCCGGCGGAACTGGCCGAATGCCGCATGACCACGGGCGCCGCCGCCATGGCCGCGGCCGGGGCGGGCGTTACCATTATCGATGCCTTCGCCGCTGCGCCCTTCCTTGGTGCGGGGCTCGTGCTCCGGCCTTTCGAACCCGCAATCATCATCGAGTACCACCTCCTCTGGTCCGAGGAAGCTCCCGACACGTTCGGTCGCGATGTCCTGGTGCAGGCTATTCGCAAGGCTGCGCGTGCCGCGGCCAGCCGGGTGGAGCGCCACCGCGCCCATTCCTTGGCAGGATCATAAGCGTGCCGCCATCCGCATGACGAAATGGTATGAGGTGGGTGAGGCGGACCGTGCCACTCTTCACTTCCATGACTGACGCTCCCTTCGCCCCCGGTTTCGTTGAGCGGCCCTACTGGTGGGATGCGGCCCCGCCTCCCGCCCCCACAGCGGCCCTCCTGCCGGACGAGGTGGAGGTGCTAATCGTCGGCGGAGGCATCGCCGGCCTCTCCACTGCGATCGAGCTCGGACGCAACGGCGTCCGGGCCCTGGTTATCGACCGCGAGGCCATCGGCTGGGGCGCTTCCTCCCGGAATGGCGGTGCGCTCAGCGGGGCCGGCAGCCTCGGAAAGACCCGCTCCGATCTCGTCGAGGCCTTTGGTAAGGACTATGTCGCCGAGTTGATGGAAGAGGGCGAGCAGGCCTTCGAAGATTTCGAGGCCTTCGTGGCCCGCGAACGCCTGGCCTGCGACTACACCCGCTGCGGCCGCTTCGTCGGCGCCCATGCCCCCCGCGCGCTGGAGGCGCTGAAGCGCCGGATTGAAATGATCAATGGCGCAGGGACTGAGGAAGCCTTCCTCATCCCGCGCGACCGCGTGGCAGAGGAGATCGCGACCGACCGCTTCGTCGGCGGCATGATGTTGCGTCGCGCGGGATCTCTCCACCCGGCCAAGTACGTGCGCGCGCTGGCGGGAGCAGCGGAACGCCATGGCGCGACCCTTCTGGGCGGCGTTTCCATGACTGCCCACCGGCGGGAGGCCGATGGAAGCTTCGTAATCACCACGAATTGCGGCCGCCTGCGTACGCGCCGGCTCATGATCGCGACCAACGGCCATACCGGCGGCGCCACGCCCTGGCACCGCCGCCGGCTGATCCCCGTTGCCAGCTACATGATTGCCACCGAGACGATCGGCGAGGAGCGGGTTCGCCGCGCCCTGCCGAAGCTCCGGGTGTATGGCGACACGAAAAAGGTGCTGTACTATTTCCGCCCCTCGCCTGACGGCACGCGGATCCTGTTCGGCGGTCGGGCCAGCTTCGTCAACGCGGATACCCGCAGTTCAGGCGCCACGCTGCACCGGTTTCTGACCGACCTGCTGCCGGACCTCGCTGATGTCCGCATCACCCACTCATGGAAAGGCAATGTCGCCTTTGCCTTCGACATGATGCCGCATGTCGGGGAGCACGAGGGCGTGCACCACGCCATGGCCTGCAACGGCAGCGGCGTCGTCACGATGACGCATCTCGGCACGGCGGTGGCGCACGCCATGCTCGGCGGCGTCAACCGCCCCTCCGCCTTCTCACGCCTGCCCTTCCCAACGAGGCCGCTCTACACCGGTCATCCCTGGTTCCTGCCGCTGGTCGGCCTCTCCTACCAGCTGCGCGACCGCCTCGATGGATGGCGCGTGCCACGCAGGCAGGCGCGCTGATGGGCCGGCACCCATATTTCACGCCGCAGGAGTTCGAGGCGCGCCTTGCCCGCATCAAGGCCCGCCTGCGCGCCGCTGGCGTGGAAGCAGCCCTCTTCGACGAGATCGAGGCGATGACCTGGATCTCGGGGTTCGGCAGCTCCGCCAACCGCTGGCGCTGCGTGGCGATTCCGCTAGAGGCAGAACCCTTCTTCCTCATCCGCGCCCTCGACGCCTCTGTCTGTCGCCAGCGAAGCTGGATCCCGGACGTGCCGACCTATCGCGACTGGGAGGATCCCACGCCGGTCCTGGCTGCCAGCCTCCGCGCGCGGGGGCTGGAGGCGGCGGTGATCGGTCTCGACTACGAGAGTTACGGCACCTCCATCGCCCGCTTCGCCGCGCTCCAGGCCGCCCTTCCCCGGGCTCGCTTCGTTGATATTGGCCCGGTGGTCGCCGAACTCCGCCTGATCAAGTCGCCCGCCGAGATCGACCTGCTCCGCAGGGCAGCCGCGATCGCGGACGAGGCGCTTCGCCGTGCGGCCTGTGCCTGCGTGCCGGGCGGGACGCAGCGCGATGCCGCCCGCGTTGCGCAATCCGCCTTTGTAGAGCTTGGCGGCGATCCCTATCGCCCCGGCCCCATCACCGCGGGCCGCGGATGGGATTTTCTGCACGGGCATCTCGGCGACGATCCCCTGTCCCCGGGGGATGTCGTCCATATAGAGCTGACCCCACGCGTCCATGGCTATTCCGCACGGATCATGCGGTGCGTCGTCCTGGGCGATCCCGAACCGGAGCGCCTTCGCGCGACCGAAATTCTCGCGGATCTCCAGGACCGGCAGATCGCCGCCATGCGCCCGGGCGCCGTGGCGGGCGAGGTGGACGCCATCCTGCGCGACGGCGTCGTCCGCGCCGGCCTGCGCGAGACCTACGATAACATCACCGGCTACACGCTCGGCCTCTACGGCGATGCCGGCCCGCGCACAAGCGACTTCACCCGCATGCTCCATCCCGGGGCAACCTGGCGGCTGGAAGCGGGCATGGTCTTCCACGTCTACGCTTCGGCCCGTGGCGCGGCGCTCAGCGAATCCGTCCTTATTACCGAGGCTGGACCCGAGCTGCTTACCCACCTGCCGCGCGGCCTGCTCGTCAATCGCCAGGAGCACCCTGATGTTCGAAGCCGTGGACACGGGCATCGTGAAATCGAAGGGCCCGATCAGCGGAACGGTGAGGAAGGGCAATCTTGTCATCACCGCCCAGATCCCGAAGGATCCCGGGAGCGGCGCCATCACTCCCGGGGACATCGCCGCCCAGACGCACCGCACCCTCTCCAACCTCCGCATGGCCATCGAGGCCGCGGGAGGCACGATGGCCGATGTGATGCTCTGCCAGATCTACCTTGTCGATCCCGCTGACGCCGCCGGAATGAACGCCGTCTATCGCGAGTACTTTCAGGAGCCCTATCCCTGCCGAGCGACAGTGGTGGTGAAGGAACTGCTGGCCCCTGGCATGCTGATCGAGCTGATCGCGACGGCGCAGATCGACTGATGGAACCTGGTCGCGTCATCATCCTTGGGGCAGGCGTGGCCGGGCTCTCGACCGCCCTCCCCCTGCTCCGCGCCGGACGGGCTGTGGTAGTGATCGACCCGCTTGGCCCGGCCGGTGGCGCCTCCTTCGGGAATACCGGCCTGCTGAGTGCCGATACGGTCGTGCCCATCGCCCTGCCGGGCATGCTGCGCAAGGTTCCCCGCTGGCTGGCCGACCCTCTGGGGCCCCTGGTCGTCCGTCCCACCTACCTGCCCCGCGCCACCCCCTGGCTCGCCCGCTGGATCCGCGCCGGCCGCATGGACCACGTGCGCGCCATCTCCGATGCAATGCGCGCGCTGCACGCCCCTGCCTTCGACGACTGGCGCAACCTGCTGGGCGCGACCAGCTATTCCGAGTTCATCCGCCGCGGCGGCCAGGTGCAGATCTGGGACGAGCCGGGGGAAACGCCCGGCGCCGCGCTGGAACGTGCTCTCCGCGCCCGGCATGCCATCAAGGCCGAGCTCCTCGGGGCCGACGACCTCCGCCAGTTCTTCCCGGGGATTGCGCGCCGCGTCTCCCGCGGCCTGCTCATCCCCGGCAACGGCCACATGATCAGCCCGCCCCGCGCGGTACGCCGCCTGGCGGAGCTGTTCCAGGCTGGCGGCGGCATCATCCTTCCCGAACGCGCCATGAAGCTCATCCCGCAGGAGGGTGGAGGCTGGATGGTGATGACCAACACTGACAACCACCGGGCCCGCCAAGTGGTCGTGGCCGGTGGCGCTTGGTCACGCCTGCTGCTCGACCCGCTCGGGATCCGCATACCGCTGGAGACGGAACGCGGTTACCACCTCATGCTTGCTGAGCCGAGCGTGGTTCCCCGGCTCCCCATCCTCTACAAGTCCGGGAACTTTGGCGTGACCCCGATGGAGGAAGGCCTTCGCGTCGCGGGTACCGTGGAGATCGCCGGCCTGGACGCCGCGCCGGACGAGCGCCGCGCCCAACAGCTCCTCAACCAGCTTCGTTGCCTCTTCCCTGACATCCAGGCGGGTGCGCAACGGCTCTGGATGGGCTTTCGCCCTTCCACTCCCGACAGCCTGCCGGTGCTCGGCCCGGTGCCGTCACACCCTGGACTGCACCTCTGCTTCGGGCACGGGCATTTCGGCATGACCGGCGGCCCGCCGAGCGGCAGACTGGTCGCTGGCGCGATTCTTGGAGACAGGCCGCCCATCGACATGGCCCCCTACGCCCTTTCCCGTTTTCAGTGACCTGAACCGTCCCCAACCACCCAATGAGACAGGAGCGAAGCATGACGGACCGATTCCAGATCCTGCGCCCGACGAGGCGGATCCTGCTCGGCAGCGCCCTCGCCGCCCCAGCCCTCCTGTCCCACCCCGCGCGTGCCGCGGGGGAGGTGATCGTCCGCACCCCCGGCGGAACCTATGACGACGTGATGCGCCGCCACGTCTACGACCCCTTCACGAAGGAGACGGGGATCGTGGTGCGCCCGGTCGCAGCCACCGCCGCGAAGCTCCTGGCCATGTTCCGCGCCAACAACGTCGAACTCGACCTGATCGACACAGGCGACGGCCAACTCCTCACGCTGGAGCGCATGGGCGCCCTTGCCCCGATCGCCTACGACAAATGGCGTTGGTCGAAAGGTGAGGACATCACGCCGGAGGTGCGGCGTCCGCAGCGCGTCGCGAACTTCGTCTACTGCACCGTCCTCGGCTACAACAAGGAACACTTCGCAGGCGGTGCTCCCAGATCGTGGGCCGACTTCTGGAACGCCGGCAAATTTCCGGGGCCGCGCATGCTGTCCGACATGGCCTCTGGGTCAGCCAATCTCGAATTCGCCCTCCTCGCGGACGGCGTGCCGAAGGACCAGCTGTATCCGCTCGACATCGATCGGGCGCTGAAATCGATGGACCGCATCCGGCCGCAGATACGCCGCTTCTGGGACACTGGCGCGCTCTCTGCGCAGATGCTGTCCGACAAGGAGGTCGTCGCAGGCTCCATCTGGAACGGCCGGTTGCAGGTGCTGATCGATCGCAACGCCCCCCTCGCCTATACCTGGAGCGAGCACATGATCCAGGTGCAGGCGCTCGGTATCTTCAAGGACGCACAGAACGTGCAGGGCGCGCAGCAGCTCATCGACTTCATGATGCAGCCCGAGGTTCAGGCGAAGTACTCGAAGGACCTTATCTACGGCCCGACCAACATGAAGGCCTTCCCGCTCCTCACGGTGGAGGAACGCGCCCGCGCTCCCGGCGGGGAGCGTTCGCTGCAAACCGGGTTCTACCAGAATGCGACCTGGTGGGAGGATAACCGGGACCGCGTCAACCGCACCTGGTCACGCTGGCTCCAGCGATGAACGCGACCATGGTAGCCGAAGGGGCCGTCGCGCTGGAAGGCGTCACTAAGCGCTACGGTGCGGAGACCGTGGTGGCGGGCGTCTCGCTCGCCATCGCTCCGGGCGAGTTCTTCACCCTGCTGGGCCCCTCTGGCTCGGGCAAGACCACGACGCTCTCGATGCTCGCCGGCTTCGTCATGGCCGATGAGGGCCGTGTCATGCTGGGCGGCCGCGACATGACGCATGTACCGCCGCGCGGCCGCGGCCTCGGCATGGTTTTCCAGAACTATGCCATCTTCCCGCACCTGAACGTGGCTGAGAACGTCGCCTTTCCGCTGACCGTCCGCCGCGCGCCCAGGGCTGAGATCGCGGCGCGGGTGACAGAAGCGCTGGAGATGGTGAAGCTGACCGGCTTCGAAGGCCGATACGCCCGCCAGCTTTCCGGTGGGCAGCAGCAGCGCGTCGCACTCGCGCGCGCCATTGTTGCCCACCCCCGCGTCGTTCTGATGGACGAGCCCCTCGGCGCGCTCGACAAGAACCTGCGCTACCATATGCAGGTCGAGATTAAGGAGATCTCCCGTCGCCTCGGGACCACCGTAATCTACGTCACCCATGACCAGGAGGAGGCGCTGACAATGTCAGATCGCATTGCCATCATGGAGCGCGGGCGCATCGCCCAGATGGGCCCTCCGCGCGCGGTCTACGAGTGCCCCGACAGCACCTTCGTCGCTGCCTTCCTCGGCGAGGCCAATCTTCTCCCCGCCCGACGCGACGGCGATACCGTCGCCGGTCCCGGCGGCGCCCCGCTGCTCGCCGGCACTGGCACGCTCACAGCGCCTGAGGGTCGCCTTTTCGTCCGGCCGGAAAAGGTCGCCATCGCCACTGCGGCACAGACGGCGGGTCCCAACGCTCTTCCGGGAAAGGTCCGGCATGCCTCCTTCCTCGGCAATGTCGTGCGCTACGCAGTGGAGGTGGCGGAGGGCAACCTCGTTCTCTGCGACACGGCGAACGGCGCCGGCACCACCATCCACGCCGCGGGCGACCGGGTGAACCTGACCTGGCGTGCCGAGGACTGCCGACTGCTGGCTGCGTGAACCGATGCCCCTGAAACTGTCCAGCACCCTTCTGCTCCTTCTGCCCGCGCTCCTGCTCCTGGCCGCCCTCTTCCTCGTGCCGATCGGCTGGTTCCTTGTCTCTTCCATCGCTGAGCTGGGAACCTGGCGTGAGATCCTGACGGAGGCGGAGGACGTGCTGCTCTCGGGCGCCGTTGGCCGTTCCCTGGTCAACACCGGCGGCATCGGACTCATCGTCACGGTGCTCACGCTGCTGCTCGGCTATCCCGTGTCCTACGCATTGTCACGCGTGCGCGGCGCGGCCTTCACGGCGATCCTGCTCTGCATCGTGCTGCCCTACTTCACCAGCACCATCGTCCGCACCTATGCCTGGATGGTGCTGCTCGGCCGCAACGGGCTGATCAACCAGTTATTGCTGGCCCTGGGCCTTGTGGCGGAGCCGGTCAACCTTCTGTACAACCGCACGGGCGTGATCATCGGCATGACCTACGTCCTACTACCCTACATGGTGCTCACGCTCTACGCCGCGATGAAGGCCGTGGACCCGCGGCTGATGCAGGCGGCCGAGGGCATGGGCGCCTCCCCCGCGCAGGTCTTCCGCCGCGTCTTCATGCCGCTCACCCTCCATGGCGTGGTCGCGGGCGTGCTGATCACCTTCATCCTGGCCATCGGTTTCTTCGTCACCCCCGCGCTAATGGGCGGCCCCGGCGAGGTGATGGTTGCGATGCTGATCGAGCGGGAGGTGGAGATCACTCAGAACTGGCCCTCAGCCGCACTCATGACAGTCGTCCTTCTGGCGGTCACGCTGACCCTCTACGCCGTTTACAGCCGCTTCGCGGAGCCGGGGGAGGCGCTGAAATGATGGGTCCCGTCCTGCGCGCCGCGCTGCTGCGGGCGCTCGTCGTGCTGCTCTGCTTCGGCCTTCTCGCGCCAATTGTCATCGTCGCGATCGCCTCCTTCTCCGGCGATGGCTATCTCAAATTCCCGCCGGAATCCCTGTCCACCCGCTGGTACGCCCGATTCCTCGGCGACCCGCGCTGGCGCCAAGCACTGGCCAACTCCCTGATGATCGGCGTGATGGCCTCGGCCCTT
>Ga0210040_10010525_pt1 | contig 10592 bp, 6 predicted proteins | sample CryGeyCG12114_NA_FD_185462 | JGI IMG/M metagenome (GOLD analysis project Ga0210040, IMG submission 185462) | Groundwater microbial communities from aquifer - Crystal Geyser CG19_WC_8/21/14_NA (SPAdes) (version 2) | ecosystem: Environmental > Aquatic > Deep subsurface > Groundwater | place: USA...
AGTAAGGGGGCAAGGCGGGCGGCACCAGCCACAGCCGCCGGCCATCGAGCCCCATCTGTCCCAACATATGCTGGGCCAGCCCCGGTAAGGGTGCCAGCCAGGCCGCCACCGCCTGCACCTGCCAGTGCAGCCACCAGTTCTGCGGCCGGCTGTTACTATCCAAAGGCTCCAGCTGACGATGCAGCAGACGTAGCTTTCGGCCACGCCAGCGCTTCACGAGGCTGGCCAGCCCTAAATCGGCCGTGCGGGTGGTGAGCAGCAAGCCGGTTTGGTGCTGCCGCAGCCAGCCACTAAGCTGTAGTGTTTGCTGAATAAGCGTGGTTCTGCTGTCGGGCAGTACAAAGCACGGCAACGCCTGCGCCACCGCCTGCCGATGCAAGGGTGAACCGTTGCGCACTATGAGCGTAAGGGGCCGGTCTAGGTGCCGGAGCCGACCGGCCAGCCACAGGGTTTGCTGCTCCACGGCTTTCCACTCAACAGAAAGGCACAGGATGGCAAGAGGACTTTTACTGGCCGGATCAGTTTCCAGCATAGGCAGCAACTCGGAGGTAGACACAGAAATCATAGCGAAGGCAGAAGGAAGCTTGGAAGCTGAACCTAGCCACGCCTGCTAATTTCCCCAACCCCGATAGGCTACTTGGGCAAACACCTAGATGAACTGGGGTTTTTCACCGCTAACGCAATGCCGGTATCAGCATAGATTGGCCAACCGGCGTTTCTCTTTTCACTGGTAGCGGGGTAACCGCAAAAGCCACCATGCCACTACCCATAAACGGAGGTGATGAGTACCACTTTGAACCCCGGACTTACCAAAGAAAAGAGCGGGTTGATCGATAAATTTCAGCTACTTATAGAAACGTATGTCCGGCGCGAAAGCAGGGGTGTACCTTGGAACCACTTTCAGTACTTGCCCGCTTCACAGTGTCGTTGCCCACTCTCTTCCAGCGTTTCGTGCCGGGTCTGCTGATCCACCTGCTCGTTTGGAGCGTGGCGGCGCTGCTGTTGCTGTCGCCGCCGCCGGGGCAGCCCAGCCCGGTGCCCGGCGCATTCTACCTCAAGCAGGGCGTGGTATTTGGGGTGCTGGCGGTGTTGTTTTACTGGAACCTGCTGCTGGCCGCGCCCCGGCTCCTGTTTCGCCGCCGGGCGGCCCTGTATGTGGGGTTGATGGCCGGAGCCCTTACCCTCGTACTGGGCCTGCATCAGCAGCTGGAAAAATCGTTGCGAGTGCCGCAGCTGCTGGCGCAAGCCCGCGAAGATGCTCTCAACGTTAACCCGTGGTGCGCCCCCCGCCCCCACGTACAACTAGGTCCCGCCGATGAGCCCGGCTTTCTGAATCCGGGTATTTTATTAACCAGTGTTCTGGTGCTAGGCATGGCCACCACGATGGCGGCCGTGCAGAAAGGCCAGCGCGACGCCCAAAGTCGGCAGCTGCTCGAACAGGCCCGGCTGGCAACTGAGCTAAGCTTGCTGAAGGCCCAGATCAACCCGCACTTCTTCTTTAATACCCTTAACAACATCTACTCCCTCACGCTTATCGATGGGGCGCGGGCCCGCACGGCCCTGCACCGGCTCTCGCGCATGATGCGCTACGTGCTCTACGAAACACCAGCCGACACCACCCTGCTCAGTCAGGAAATCACCTTCGTGCACGACTATATCGACCTGATGCAGTTGCGCCTGACCGACGATGTGCAGGTGACTTTCACAACCCCTGAGCCCTTGCACAACGCTCCTATTGCGCCTATGCTGCTGCTGCCTTACGTGGAAAATGCCTTTAAGCACGGCGTGGGCGCTTCCGGTATCAGCCGCATTCAGGTGGCGGTGCGCCAGCCGACTGAAGGCACCCTGGAGCTGGAAGTGCGCAACACGCTCTTCCCCAAGCAGGCTTCACTTGATGAAGGCGGCGGAATCGGGTCGGTTAATACCCTGCGCCGCCTCGAGCTGCTGTATCCGGGCCGCTACTCGCTGGCCGTAACCGAGCGCACTCCCACCAATGAATATTGTGTACTCCTGACCCTCCAGCTACTATGACGCTGACTTGCATTGCCATTGATGACGAGCCGCTGGCGCTCCAACTGGTCTGTTCTTTTATCGAGCAAACGCCTTTTCTGCGCTTGGTGGGCCGCTATACCAAGGCGGTGGAAGCTCTGCGCGCCCTCAGCCACAACCCCGATGTGGATGTGCTGTTCCTTGATATTCAGATGCCTGACCTTAACGGTCTGGAGCTGGCTCGCATCCTCGACCGGGGACCGGGCGGGCGCGGGCCGCGCATCATCTTCACCACTGCGTTCAATCAGTTTGCCCTCGAAGGCTTTCGGGTAGATGCGCTGGACTATCTGCTCAAGCCCTTCGAGTACGACGAGTTTCTGCGGGCCGCTCAAAAGGCGAAAAGCTACGCCGAGCTGATGCGCCCGTCTGCCACGCTACCTGCCGCCAGTACCAGTAACGAGGCTGCGGCGCCTGCTCCCCCCGCCGCCACTTCAGACGTGGCTGATAACTACCTCTATTTGAAGGTGGAATATCAATTGGTGCGCGTGGAGTACAACGACATTCTGTATATCGAAGGGTTGAAGGACTACATTAAAGTCTACCGCCGCAGTGAGCCCCGGCCACTACTCACGCTGTCGAGCTTAAAAGTGCTGGAAGAGCGGCTGCCCGCCTCGCAGTTTATGCGCGTACACCGCTCGTTTATTGTGGCGCTCAATCAAATCAAGTCCGTTACGCGGGGAACCATTCAGGTTGGCGACATCACCATTCCGGTCAGTGACCGGTACCGCGAGTCCTTCGACCAGTTTCTGAGCCGTTGGAAATGACTTGAACGCAGAAAAAAAGTAGCCCCGGCTCCTGTCCGGGCCGGGGCTACACAAAAGGCGCTGTTAAAATACTCCCTGCGCTCAAGTCGGGCGCTTACTTAACGACAAGCAGCCGGGCGGTTTTGGTGCCATCGGCGGTACGCAGCTGGCAGGAATAGAGGCCAGCAGGCAGGTCGTGGCTGTCGAGTGTGAAGCTGTACTGCTGCCGGGCCTTCACCGACCCGTCGTAGAGCTTGGCAACCACCCGACCCAACGAATTGTAGACCAGCACTTGCGCGGGGCCTTCCCTCTGCGCTTCGAAGCTGAGCGTGGCCTGCTCACGGGCGGGGTTCGGATACGCTTGCAGCTCATGCTTCTCGCCCGCGGCTACGTTGCTGCCTGCGGCGGCTCGCACTGCGGGAGTGCACGTTGCATCGGCCATTACCATAACCGTCACAGCCTGCGAAGCCACATTGCCCGCATTGTCAGTGACAGTGAGCGTGACTTGATTGGGGCCCACGTTCGCGCAGGTGAAAGTACTGCGGTCAATAGTCATCGAGGTAATAGACCCGCAGTCATCATGGCTGCCGTAGTCGATATCGGCAACGTCGATGGTCCGCGTGCCATTCACCAGGCTTACCTGCATGCCCGCTGCCATTATCACCGGCGCCGTATTATCGACGAGTACCACCGTAACTGTCTCACTGGCCGAGTTACCGGCCTGGTCGGTGACGGTGAGCGTAACCTGGTTGGGGCCCATGTTGGCGCAGGTGAAGGTGCTGGGGCTAATGCTCATCGAGGCAATGCCGCTGCAATTGTCATAGCTCCCCCAATCCACGTCGGCGGCTTCAATGGTGCGGGTGCCGTTGGGACCTAGGGCCGTAATAAAGCCGGCGGCCCGAATGAAAGGCGGCGCAGTGTCGGTGCCGGGGGCACCCAGGCCGGTAATGGTAGCGTTTGAAGTCGTAACCAGCACTTTGTCTAGTTGTGCGTTGCCGTCGCGGTAGCCAATAGTTAACGTGTGCGGTCCTACGTTCAGAGCGGCATCTTTAATTTTCACCCACCGCCAGCCATCTGCTCCAACTTCCTTTACGCTGGCGTCATCAATGTAGTAGGTATTGGCCACCTGCCCCATATCAAACAGAAAGGTAGTGGTGGTCAGGGTCGCAGTTATAGTCCAGGAAACCTGCTGCCACGCCGTACCAATCGGTTGATCGGCCTGGTATTGGGCACTGGAAGGCCCAGTGGAAAGCCGGATGGACCCGCCGGGCGCACCAGCTCTTACCCAGTAAGAAATTACATACTGCTTGCCAATGGTGGTCGGGAAGCTCGCACTCGATACTTGTACTCGCCATTGGTTGCCGGGCTGCGCGGTAGGATTTACCACCTTCATAGAGCCGCTTCCGGTATGTGCCTCAGCCGCCACCGGATTAGCTGAAATAGCGGCTCCGTTCGAGTTGAGAACCGACCATCCGGTTAACCCGCTTTCAAAGCCCGGATTGCGCAACAACTGATTGCTTACAATCTCGAAAGCTCCGTCATCTATTTTCATCCAGTAGCTGTAATCTTCCCCGGCCGGGACTTTGAGCCGGGCCAGAAAATTATAGGTGGCGGCACTATCCGTTGTGAAAGGCATTACCAGGTAAGAGACGGCGCCGGAAGGAGCTGCTGCTGTGCTGCTTAACCCGCTCTTTACCTTCACGTAGGTTCCGCCCGATGCGGCCGTGTCGGCCACCACATCCCAGCTTGAACCTACCGTGGCGCACTCTGCTTCCATCCATATTCTTTTGCCCAGCGGCTCGGGCGGCAAAGGAGGCAAAATAGGGTTTGCGGTTCCCCACCACTGGTACCAACGCTGGTAGTTTACCAGGGGGTACGGATGCACCGTGATGTTGGTGTTGACGCTGGTGTTGCCCAGCAGAAACTTGTCAACGAATGATTCTACAGCCGGCAGCTGGCTGGCAGGGATGGCGCAATGGTTGTGGCCGCCATCTATGTAGAAGCCGAACCGGTCGCCGACGCCGAATGCCTTCCACACCTCATGCGCGGCCCGCGCCGATACGTAAGCCGAGGGGTTGGCCAGCCACTCGAAGTCGGTGTTGCCGGTTACCAGCAACGCGCGAGGTGCAATCATGGCCATCAGCTCATGATGGTCGTGCGGCAGCTTGGCAACGTTGGTATCCGAAAATTGCCGCATATCTTCCTTGAACCAGTTGTAATCTGTGGCGCCCAGCTTCTCTACCGCTCCCAGCGTTTCTGAAACCCGCCAGGCCGGCGCACCGCCACCACCCGATTCCTGCGCAATGGTGAGGGCAATACGCTCGTCGAGGGCGCCGGAGAAGAGCGCCATTTTGCCGGCATAGGAGCAGCCGGTTACGCCAATGTGCTGCAAATCAATGGGCAGGCTAGCCTGCACCAACTCCAAACCATCAATGAGCCGGCTCACACCCCAGGCCCAGGCACTGTACTGCCCCATGTTGTCGATGTTCAAGTCGGGGTACAACCGGTAGTAAGGATCGGTGGCGCGCTGGCCGCCGTAAGTGGTTACCTGGTTGTGGCTGAAGGTGATGCGGGCCACATTGCGGCTAGTAAAAACCGAAGCCGGCACACTGCCCGATGGACTGTTCATACCAATTATAGCCGGAAACGGGCCGCTTCCTGAAGGCAAAGAAACCTGCGACGTCAGGGTCAGCGTCTGGCCATTTTCCGTCACGTTTACGGTGAGCACGCCGCCGGCGTAGCTGGCCGTAATATTCTGGGGCCGGCTGGGTTTGCGGCCTATTTCATAGTTTTCTACTTCCGCCTTGATTTCATTGCGCCGACATTCCCAGTCAGTGAAATTCGTGGAGCGCCCCCGGCCATCCGACCACATAAAAGGATCAGGCAGCGGCTCTATTACAGGAAGTTGCGCGAAAGATGGCAGCGGCGGAGCCGCACAGTTGGCCCCCGTATTTTCGGCACTGTACACAAGCGGCACCTGGGCAAATAAGCCCATGGACACGAGGTTGAACAACAGGGCTAGAATTGTAATTTTTGTTTTCATTTTTTCAATGAGTGGTTTAAAGAAACGCTAGGACGGGGCTGCACCGGGCAGTGGTTGTGTTGGGTGGTTTTGGTGGGTCAGGTATCTAGTGTCATATGCAGCAAGGGGTTGAGCGTGAAGAGAAACAGGTGACAGAAGCTGGTCCTGAAGAAGTACCGACAACTGGCATCCTAAAGACTTTATGCAATCGAAATCACAAACGTTTGCAGATGAGTGCAATTTTGGGTACGCTGCCAGTGGTTTATGCCTGCATAGCTTCTAGTTGCCTGCTCAGGGCTTAAAAGCTATGTACTTCGGAAGATAGCAGGGGCAGAAAGCGGTCCTAACACCCGCACCGCTAAATGGACGAATGAAAGAATCACAATCGTTTCCGGGAACGATTGTATACATTCCGATGACAAAATGTTATTTTATTCATTCTGCTATAGCGTCAGTCGTGCAGCTTGTCTGATATACTGCCGCTCTTACTGGCTCAGAGACAAATAGTCCAATTACTACAGCATCCAAGCATCTGATGGAGCAGCAAATAGTATCGTTGGATGCTAAGGCTACAGGTCGCGGCAATTGCACTGGCAGCCTATGGCGCAGAAGAAGACAGCCACTCCGGAGCGCACATGCGCCGCAGCCCCGCCCACAGGCGACTATCTCAGTGGTAGGCAGACAACCCCAGAAAACAGCGGTAAAAAAGGGCAAGTGGTCTAGGGAATCTGGCAATGGGCCTATTTGATTTCCGGTTGGCTGCAAACCCCAATAGGTTAGAGGTATCAAGCTGTCTGGCTGACTTGTTTTGCATCTTACCCCTGTTTCATTTTCACTGATTGCCTGGTGTTTCCGGCCTATCTATCAAGGGCCGCCGGCTGATGCACATGCTGTTGCCATCACCGTTGCCTAGCTGACCTTACTGGCTACTACGAGCGCCAGAGCACTTACCCTGGCAGTTTCAAATAGCCAGCGCGGCCCCGCCCGGTGTCGCCCTGCCACCTGCCATAGTGCTTTGGGTGGCATGCACCAACGGCTTACAATCGTCTTACGCGTACCAGTCCATTTTTTCACCCTTTCCCTTTTCAGTATGAAGCGTTTTACTCTCTTACGCCTTAGCTGTGTAGTACTACTCGGCGCCATTACACTCAGCTCTTGCGAGCAGTTGAACATCACTCCCAAAAAAGCCGGCAAGGATTGCAAAACCAAAACGGCATCTGACTCCACCAACACCGGTGGCGTGTCTTAAGTCAAGCGCCTGGTAAGCCTGTTTTGCTTGCCAAGCGTCATACTGCCTCGGTTGCCCAGCCTCAACTACCTCAGGAGGCTGGGCAACCCGATGGTTTTCCAAGATGATTACCCCCTGCTTTTCTGCTATGCTGGCGTTGTTTTTTCAGTTGCTTTCGCTGCGTGCGCTTTTCCGCTTGGCCTGCATCAGCCTGCTGGTTGCTGCCCTAGCCCCGGCTACGTACGCCACGCACATTGTGGGTGGTGAAATGGAGCTGCAATACAAATCCGGCACCACCTACACGTTGGTACTCAACCTGTATTTTGATGCCGTGAATGGCAATGCGGGCGCCCTTGATCGGCAGATGACTGCTGGCATCTTCGATAAGGCCACCAACCGCCGCATGCAGGACGTGACGCTAGAATTTATCAGCAATACGTTCGTCAACTACACCAACCCGGCCTGCACCCAACCTACGCTGAGCACGCGCAAGCTCGTGTATAGCCAAGACATTACGCTGTCTGCTGCTACTTACACCAGCACGAGCGGTTACTATGCAGCCGTGGAACGCTGCTGCCGCAACAATGGCATCAGCAACATCCAGAATCCCGCCGCTGCCGGCCAAACGTTCTATCTGGAATTTCCGGCCGTGGTGCGTAATGGCCAAACCTTCCGTGACTCTACGCCCCGCATCTTCCCACCGCTGAGCGACTACGCCTGCTTGGGCGAACTGTTTTACTACGACTTCGGAGGCACTGATGCCGACCAAGATTCGCTGGTGTATGACATGGTAACGCCCCTGAACGGGCACTCCAGCACAACAGACCCTGCACCCAACCAAGCTCTGTCCGCGCCCTACACCACTATTACCTGGAAAACCGGCCTGAGCACCCAACAACAACTGCCGGGTGCTCCCACCATGAGCATCGATGCGCGCACTGGCCGGCTTACGGTGCGTCCTACGCAGGTTGGCTTGTTTGTATTTGGGGTGCGCTGTACTGAATACCGGCAGGGAGTTAAAATTGGGGAGACGCGCCGCGACTTCCAGCTGTTTGTGCTCAACTGCGTGGACAATGCTGCCCCAAGCTTGGCGCTGTACACGGCTGGTCGTACGCAACCCTACGTGCCCGGCCAAGACACACTATGGCTTGGCCCCGGCCAGACTCCTTGCCTACAGGTACGTTTCACAGATTCTGATCCGGGCTCACAGCTAACTGTGGCAGTGCGGCCCGTAAATTTCAGTGGCCCCGTACCCACTTGGTCGGGTGCTACCAGCGGGACAGTACGCGCCGCCGGCTCCCCCGATACGTTGCAAGCTACGCTGTGCTTTTCGCCCTGTCAGGATACGCAAGGCAAAGTGCTGCTGCTCGATATTATTGTGGCCGACAACGGGTGCAGCCTGCCCAAGCTCGATACGGTGCGGGTGGCTTTCACCGCCCAACCTGCCCTCAACACCCCGGCTGTTCTTACTTCATCCTTTCCACTGACCACCACCGATGCGCCTGCTCTGATCCGGGTGCCGGTCGGCAGCGAGTACACGGCCTCTTTGCTGGGCACCGATGCCGATGGCAACCCGCTAACTTTAAGTGCGGCTGGCCAGGGCTTTGAACTGGCCGCCGCCGAAATGGAATTCACCGCTCAAAACGGAACGGGGCAGGCTACCGGCAGCTTCCGCTGGCAGGCCACCTGCGAGAACACAAAAGCCGGCGAAGAAGTAACGGTATTGTTTCAGTTGCAGGAAAGCGCCATTTGCCAGGCGCAGCCGGTTACTATGCCCGTGCGCTTTGTGCTGGTAGCGGCCCTCGATACCGTGGCGTTTCTGCCGCCTAACATTATCACGCCAAACGGCGACGGCCGCAACGACGTGTTTACCCTACCCGATTTACCTGCTGATTTCTGCAATAGCCGCTTTGCGGGTATTCAAATATTCTCCCGCTGGGGTCGGGAGGTGTACCATTCGTCTACCCGGGCTTTCAGTTGGGGTGGGGCCGGTCTGGCGGGCACCTATTACTACCTCATCACCTATACGGATGGGCGCCGCTACAAAGGCTGGGTGGAAGTGGCCCCCTGAGCCGCCTGGCTGTTTGCCAGCCACAACCCTACTGCTCACTTTAGGAAGTATTTCCCTTATGTTGTCTCCTCACCTCTTGGTTTACCACCACTTGCGCCACTTGCTCCACCGCCGGTTTCGTCCCACGCAACGCATATTCAGGCAGCAACCGCTGCACGCGCTGGATCTGAACCGGTGGGAATGGAATGCCTTGTTCTGCGAGCTGGAAGTGGCGCTTTCTGTTGAGCTCAACGATGCCACCCTGCGAAGTGCAACCACCATAGCAGGGCTGGTTGCCGGCGTTGCGCAGCAATTATCTCCCAAATAAGACCGGCCTTCACTGAGTAAGCGGCCTGCCAACTCAGTGAAGGGCAGTCTTAGCAGGCTGCTACTCAGATACAGAATACTATCGAATTTTGCAGCTCGTCGCCATCGTAGACGGTGGCAATGCCCACTTTGGTTGGGTTCCGGTCGAGCAGGGCGGCATTGTGCTTAGGTGACTGTTGGTAGGCGCGCAGAATCTGAGTTTCGATGTTGCGCAGGTTAGTGGCGCGCATACCGCGAAACCGCACGCAGTTTTCGAAACCATAGCTCACGTACCCGCTGGCCTTTTCAAACTGGTGCCCAACGGCGGCCAGGCGTTGCCGCGGCGTGGGGTAGAGCGGATGATAGTGCCCGTGCGTGCGGTGCGTGAGGTTGTACTCGGCTTGGAGCCGAGCGGCCCGGCAGGCTGTTTCGCTTAGTACGAGCGGCGGCAATCCGGCCTGCCGCCGGTAGCTGTTCAGCTGTTGCAGCAAACTTGCTGTGGTGCTTAAACTGGTCAATTTGACGCTTGGGGCGCCCAGAGCAGGCAAGCCAGGCGCAACGGCGCTACTGAAATTTATACTACAAAAGACGGCCAGAAAAGGCAGGTATTTCATTGGGCGCGACAAGGCAGGCAGCATGAAGTGCGTGAAGTGAAGGGCAACGGTTTCCAGGCTTGAGCTTGCGCCTTACCTAAGAAAGCGGGACAGTCGGCGGCAACCGAAACCTGGCTCATCACTCAACGCTAATCGACCATTAAATAGTCTGTCTTACGCCTGAGCTACATCAGAAAAAACACATTCTTCTGCCGTGAAGCACCTTAAAACTGAAAAGCCCCCGACATATAGCAACGTTGGGGGCTTTTCAGTTTCTACTTGAAGTTCCAGCGACAGAACGCTGTTTGCTTCGCTACTCTTCCTGCGGTGCGTCGGTGGTAGTGCCGGGCTCTTCGGTCAGGATAGCCAGCAGCTTGTTCACCTCGGCGGCCTTGGCTGGCTCCTGTAGCTTCTCGAAGCTTAGCTGCAGGTTGCGCAAGGCCCGGCGCACAATATCCACATGGGAGCAGGGCTCGTAGAAGATGTCGTTGGGCGTGAGGTTAAGCTGGGCGACGTAATGCTCGATGTCAGTGCGCGACAACACCAAGCCACGGTTGTAGCAGTTGATATAGAAAGGCTCCACGTCCAGGTCGTCGAGGCG
>Ga0210040_10010526_pt1 | contig 10592 bp, 5 predicted proteins | sample CryGeyCG12114_NA_FD_185462 | JGI IMG/M metagenome (GOLD analysis project Ga0210040, IMG submission 185462) | Groundwater microbial communities from aquifer - Crystal Geyser CG19_WC_8/21/14_NA (SPAdes) (version 2) | ecosystem: Environmental > Aquatic > Deep subsurface > Groundwater | place: USA...
TACAAAATTAAACCATTTTGGTCACGGTTGGGGTTATTCTAAAACCTGTCTGAAAACTGCGCACACAACTTTTACCCCGTTCCAAACAGAGTTTACTAACACAAATTTCATCTTGCGTTTTCAGGTTATTTTAGCTTTAACATGTGCAGCATAGGGCGCTCCCGTTGGTAATTACCTGACTCAGCCTTCGGCTTCGTAATAAAGCTATATATTATACTTGTAATCGCAATCTGCAAACAAAGGAAAACAACGTTAGTGCACTTTTTAATGAATATGTAAATTAATTCTGCGGTGTTTAACTCCCAGATTCCCAGCTATTGTAAAGTTTCTTCCAAAGGCGAAATAAACTTTTTAAATAAACCTTAACACACGTAACATTCCTTTACACTATAACACCTAGAAGTCTTATAAACTGTTTTTAAAAACAACAGTGGTATTGTGAAATGGAAATTAGTTTCGGTTCTATTCATTCAAAAAATGGTCTGACAGACTGACTGGTTGCATTAAAAATTTGACTGCTTAGTAAACGGTGAGGCGTAATACAAAGAATTTAGTACAGTTAGCTTGTTGCCATTTTTCTCAAACTTGAGATGGCTTTTTGCGATGTAGTCTGGTTAGTTAGCTAGTTGACAATGTATAGCAAGTAGCGTTTGCATTGAAATGATCCGATGACGTGAACGCACCACTGAAAACAGTCCATTTGTATTCTATTCTTGTTTTAAGAGAGACAGTAGACTATTTAATATGACTGATCTCTGGGCAAGCTTTTTTGCCAATATGGTATGCATGTACACATGTGGTGTAGTACCCAGTAGAGTTCCAGTTCGCCGACATGGTATGCAGATGTATTACGTGAAATTTTAATTATTGGCAACAAGGATAAAATTTTATACCAAACTAACAAGTGCAAAGTAAATATTTTTGGCGGGATAGTGCAGAAAAAGATTTCGATTTTAATATTTGGACTGCTTTAAATTAGAATGGCTTGAATAACTATAATTCCTTGTAATTTTGCGGTGGGATGGGTAATATGTTCTTAGTAAGATATTCTTCCCCTGTGGTGTTTTTGCAATACAAAAGACAATTTCATCATTAAAACTGATAAAAACTGATTGACGGAGAAAACGAAATGAAGGGATAGAAAAGCCAAGGTAAGGCAATACTGCACAGAGAAACAAATCTACATTGATTAAATAGAACTTGGTGAACCCTGTTACGGAGGAATTTTGCCAACTGAAAATTAATTAGTGTTCTCAAAAATGCAAGCTTTCCAGTCTGATAATCTTTTTATTTTTCATCATTACAAATCTGACCCCAAAACCATGCAGTTTGCAAATGACGTCTTTGTTGGCTCCACAAAGTGAAGCATTATGTTGCTTTCCGTATGATTTAGGTTTCCTTACTTACTTGTGTCCGTGTTCTATTATTAACAAACTGCCAGATTTAAACTAGCCCCTATCTATTCGCATGAGGGATGGATCGTTTTAAGTTATTCGCAGATCCCATTATAGCTCCTTATCTATGGTCCAATGGGCGAAAAATGGCATGTTAGTATATGCTCTCCAAATGGATTCACGTGCATCGTATCATGTTATACACTGTGGGAAGGATAGAATAGCCTATCCTGCGTACCGTCAAAAATTATGTACAAATAGCCCTATTATGTTGTAACCAAAGATAACTCTACAACTACTGCTGTAAGATTGCACATGCTGGAGCAAATAACTCTTGCTTTTTTCTCAGCACTAGTACAGTGCAGTTATACCAAATGAACTAAAAAAAATGGGAGAATAGAGAGAACAGTGGTAATCTTCTTCGTGTTTGTCCGTTAGCCCTCTTTTTTCTGTATTGAAAAAATCATTGGTTTGTCGTATTGCTGAGTTTCAGTAGCAAAAGGTGAACTGTACACCAAACAGGCTGACGTTTTTTTCCATTTTTGCTCACTAAAGAGTCTACGGTTTCCCCTGGTGGCCCATGCCACATCTTGTGAGTAGATTTTCTTACAAAGAAAATGAATGCTGTATGTAGTGTGGATCAAAAGAGTCATGTTAAAGCTCTCATTGGTCTAGTAAAGCAGTCTCATATTTCCAATTGCCACAAACTAATACTACAAGGGGATAGGAATACGAACCAAATCCTGGTTTATAAAACCAGAAAAATCCAAATGATATCTGATAGTATATAGTGACAAAAAATAATTGCTAGTTAGTACTGATATAAGTTGTAAACACTGCACAACTGTATTTGGCTATATTTACCATCATGAGTAAAAGTAATGTGAAAGGCAAGGTTAGTTAACCTGAATTACATGCGCACATGAACCGTAAAACTAGTTGAGGGGAATAATGATCTCAAAACAGAGAATATGATTGTCCAGAATACTACACACGTGACGTGGATACAAAAACACATGCAGTGTTTATTCATTCCCAAAAAACGGGACATAAAAAGCTATATATGCTCTTTAGTCTTTTTGCGGTACAGTTTGTAACTAAACTAGCCACGGATGCTTTCCTTTTTCGTTAACTTTTCACTATCAACTACAATCTATCTACGCTTTTTTCATGTCAATTGTATTGTACCACTTTTGGTATAAAAAATTGTGTGTGATTGTGAAATCCTTTGTGCAAAGAAAACAGAGATGCTGTTCACCACTATGGGTTGGAACAGTAGTGATGATGTTATTATTGAACCGATGATCTCCTTCACATACACAACACTTGTTTGTTTCCTTTCTACGTGACTCTTTAAATCTCTTTTGGATCATAAGATTTTTCTTGTTTCTCTCCTCAGTCTCCTCGCTCTCCTTTTTGTTCCCGGATTTCATTTTTGGGCTCTCACACAGTGACAAAAAAAGTTGATCCAAACTCAGCATTGTGTATCCGACTGCCATAACTGACTAACACCCGCCACTCCACGCGTATTCGGAAGTTTCTCGTTTTCAACAACACAAAGTGTTATCATTGTACACAACTTTTTTCTTGTCTTGGTCGGTTTGTTATGTAGTTGGATTCCCAAAATGAGTGTGGGCACTTTTACCAGCATGTTTTTGCTCACCACTCATGATAATGATGATGACGATTATTAGGAGGAAACGGTATTAGCGAACAACTAACTCGACAAGGTTTTTTGTTCACTCGCCTTGTTAACCACAACTGTGCTCCTTAATGACGTGGACCTAAACACTTGTACTTTTTCCCCAATCACTAGCACTGTATGTTCAGTCTCTTTTGTCAGCCATTCACTCCCTTGCATTTTCAAGTTTTCAATGATTACTTGTTAAGATATAGGATCAAGTTGATACGGCCAAGAAAATCATATGAGCAGAAAAATGCCAATACTGATAGTTAGTTAGTTAATTTTCATTCTTTATCGCCTATTCTATACTTTTTCAACACTTTTCTCCTACTGTGTAATAATTTTCTATTCGGGGTTTCTTACACTTATAAACTGCTAGTGTGAATGCATTAGTGTTGCAATCATTCCTCCTCTTTGGTGGCTTACCTTTGCATAATGCCATAAGTATAGTTTCCTGGAAATGTGGTCTTGTATTGGAAGCTTAAAAGCTCATTAGCTGAGTGCAAATTCCGGAAATCACAAGACTACTGCTCCTAGAAGTAAGGGAAGTTTGTAAGTATAGTAGGAGATGACTTCCTACGACTTTCTAATAATCTGCAACTTGTATATATGATCTGAAACCTCTACAAACTGACTTGTCAGAGAATAAAACCTGATTTAAGTCCATGCATTAGTCACTCAGTCATTCAGATTGATTGTTATTCAACTAGACCTAACGTCTGTAGAGAAAGTACGGGAAGTGAAAATAAAATCTTGTGGTTTGGGCGCATTGTATGATTGCAATGGTTTGCTATTACGCCCAAGCAAGAGAGTTGAGTTAATAGGTTATATACTTGAGTCGAATCCACTAAAGAAATCGCGCGCTAAATTTTGTGGACCTTTCTATGCTATTGATGTACAGAAGAGTATGTCCATTACTATTTGCTACAACCGGCTGAACTATACTATGGATGCAAGTTTGTAGTAGTTAAGATTTAAGAAGTAGTTAGTCGGGATTATTATTGTGAGGCAAAAGTGATTGAGTGGCGTGAAACTTACAACATAAGAAGATTGATGCGGATATTCATAAGTAAGTAAACAAATTAACTTTGTTGGTGATTTCACACTGAAAGGAGGACCTTGGACATGCACACGTTCATAAACGTGTTTCCTATATTTGGGTTAATTAGGGAAAAGTCATTATATTTTTCCGGGAGATGAAAGATGTGAAGTTGATAGCATTTTTCGTCTATTTTTAGGAGCTCATGAATGTACTCTATTCTCAAAACTCAAACGGACGTCGAATACACACAAATGCATGTCCCATAGCATTGCATTCCCTCCGTTTCAATTCTGCTCGGACTATAAGTAGAACATGATGGAGCATAATTTAAAAAGGACTAGAAGTCATATGCTTCTAAGGTTTGTTGTAGGCTTTGTGAGCCTGGGCAGACATACTATGCAGAATTATTTTTTTACATTCATTATACGGTAAAGTTGCCAAAAAAATGTTTATCTGAAGAGTGTTATTTTCTTTCCATTGGTGTATAAATGGATAATTTTGCTTAAAACTACACAAAAAATATTAATTTTAAAATGGAAACACAAATCATCTCTGCGCTAGTGCAAGTTAGTGCAACCCAGTAGAGAAAGGTAACTTGAAATTTCCTATCAAATCAACTTGATTTGATTTTTGCTAAAGTTGATTGAAAATAAACTCATTCCAACGGACAAAATGCACAATTGGATTTCTTGCCCTTCATGAGTTGTGGCTTTCCCAAACTTGTAACCAAAGATTTACCTCATGCGTTGTGCAATTAAAACTTTCTCTGCACTATAGACTCGATGTGAGCGACTGTAAACTTGTTTGTCTACTTAGTCTGCTTATTGAGGCTCATAATGAACATGTAGCCTTCAGTTTATAACTACTTGAAAACTTTATGCCAAAAAAGGATACTTGAACAAATGTCATTCTATTTATAATTTAGCTCATACAAGTGTGAACAAACTCCTGCTTATTCCATAGTCTTCCTTATACACCTTTGTTAGTTAAAATTAATGAGATGGTAGTTGAAAGCATCAAGTTTTGCTAAACAAAAGGGATTTTTTTTTGTCTGCAAAAGTAGAATTGTCAAAATTGAGTCGAGTTACTGAGTAAGCTTTTTAAAAATTCAGAAAATATCATAAAGCGTTGTTAGCAAGAACCATTCTTTTGTCCATGTGAGCTGTTAGGTTAGACACTTAGGAATAAAAATTCGCAGTATTATGAACTCTGTTGCTGCATGCATGAAAGTGTAGCAATGAGTCTCTAAAAAATGCAACATATGTATTACAGTCTCGTGTCAACTCAACTTTTGACCTTTACAATGCATTCTCCTCATGTTTCAAACTTTTATCTTCCATTGAAACTATTTACTCATCGATGGTTATGTTATGCCGAACATAAGATTATATGATACTTTTATGAGAGCATGATAAAAATCCACCAAGAACAAGAACCGATGGGAAACCAAATTGTCTGCTCAAAGTACACATAAGCGGTCAAATAAGTGAGTTTATTCGTAAGGTTTTATACGTTTGTTTTTGTTTGTGCAGTCTGCATGACCATATAATGCACATACTGGAGGGATGTACAGTGGAAGAGCTAGGGAATTAAAGGATAACATATAATTCTGGTAGAGAAGGAGTATGTAATCCTAAAAGTAAATTGAAATTCAAGTCTGTTATTTATGATTCATGTATTGATTTGTACCCAAAAGCTGGTTAAAGAAATATATGCCTTTTAACCGATTTGATATATGCGATTCAGTAAATTCTCAAGCTAAGGATCAATGGAGTTGAGCTAATGAATGCTTATACATTGACCTTCAAATTTACAAAGAAGGAGTTGTGAACTATCAAGGAGATGATGATTATAAGCATTTTATGTAAGCTTTTTTTCGTCTTGATTTTACGAGACTGTATTGGTTACCGATTCTGTCTCTAAAATGTATATCTAACTAACTGTGGGAGAGCTACTATGCCGTCGTGAGATTGCAATCCGCATACAGTGTATGACTTACTTAGAATGAGGGGTGAAAAAAGTTGTATGAATAGAATGAAATATTTACATTAGTTTAAGAGTGTCCAATGTCAATTAAAAGTATTACTCGAATCAAAACTGCTTTTTCTTGTTTGGACCCACTTTTTGAAAGGACGAAAAAGATTTATGGAGTTGCATGATTTCGTCACTTTTCTCAAATACTGACTTGCCTGAGAGTGAAAATGTTATAAGAATAAATTGGATGATTTTTTCGATGGCTTTTGTCTCACTTACTCCAGTAAAGTGGATTGAACCTTTTTTCGTTTGCTCGAATCAGTTGATTCCAAATATCAAATTTAAACAGACAGTGGAGCTGTGGAACATTCCTTTCATGGCGAGAGCATCAAAGTAATACAAGTTCAATTTGAAGAGAGCAAATTTTACGCCATCGAACCTCTTGCTTCTGCTCAAAATGAAATCTATTGCACAACACTGCACAGCGACATCTCCATATGGTCGCTCTAGACACACACAGTAGAAGAGAAGAGTCAGACTCAGAGAAGTAATTTATCCTGGTCGTTCAAACTGAAAGGAAAAAGCACTGGCTCACTGGAAAGAAAAGAATGGATTTACATGATATAGGAAAAAGAGAAAATTAGATACAGGGAAATTACACTCTCAGAAATCATTAGTTCCGGCATTATGCTCCCAAGTTAATCACCTAGCATGGACTACAGCATATCTTTTTTATTCCATAGGCTATAGGACTAACTGTGCTTGCATCAGACTTACACTTCTGATCTGTCAAATACATTGTGTGTATTATTATTATCAGCTATGCTGCGAGCAGAAGAAACATTAACTACTCTAATCCTTAATTAACTCTTCTTGGAATTTAGTGCAGTACATCACCCTCACTAGTTAGTTACGAATTTCTAGTGTTTCAAAAGCCTTGTAGGTCACAAGTTGGTTTGTTCTCATAATCTGTAATTATATTCCTTACAAGTGAAAATAGCGTCGACCCTGAATTCTAAGGACGGGCGTTGCTGAATAATACAGTTTTTGTCGCTGTGTATATTTTATATTACGACCCTGTTTGATATTGTTAGGAAATGCTATTTCATTAGGAATGTAGGGAAATATGTGTAAGGTAAGAATCACGTTTTTTATGTGCAGTTGCATGGCATAGCTAACATTAATATATCTTTTTGATTGTGGTCTGCTTGGGAAGTCTTTTTGATGGCAAATTCTTGTGATGTTATGAACTTGATTACCTGGTGTAAATCTTCTCATGGGAAAATGACTACTCTAATGGCTCCTATTTTGACTGTTCTCATGTTATGCATGCCATGTCGGTCATGGCACAGTTAACATATGTGAACATGCAAAGTGACTTGACTTTCACAGGTACACATGGGCTGACAAACCATGAAAATGCTATGACTGTGAGCCAGGAAAAATATAACATAGATGACTGGCCGACCGACTGGCAAGTCAGTAGTAAGTCATGTTTACAGAGAAAATTAGTACAACGTCAGAGCGTCACACTGCTATAGTTTGTGTTAGTTAGTTACGGGCACTAAGGAGGAGTTCGGCGTAGAAAACTTATTGCACCATGTCTAAGCCAACACCGATACTGATCGACATGGTGAATGATTGTTTGTTAATTTGGTTGCAGTCCCTATAGACCCGTAGACGTACTCACTTATGAACAGCTAGTTGTTTGTGATGTTCTTTATCATTCGGAAGCGATTTGAGTAATAAAATTCCAAAAACAAAATGATACTTAAAGTTTCGTTTTTGGTTGATTCTCTGATACGCCCAACCCCCGTCAGCTGACTGATTCAAATGATAAGTTAATTAGAGAGTGAAAACAAAGGATAAAATGTTTGTGTGTAGAGCGTGAGCCTTTGTGTGCAAAGTCGATGAGATTGAGTGAAATATTTGAGCATGTGGATTGTGGATACTCAGACTTGAATAATTGTATGTATGAAACGTGGAGTTGCATCCGTCAAAGTCACTACTATTAGCCCACTTTGTATTAAAGTTTTGAAGTTCAGAGGTCAAGTAGCAACCTAATGTATGGGGAAATTGATAGTCCGTATTGTATTCCTGTGAATGCACAGTAATTATCTGGAAGCGTAAAGGTTTTTAGGAAAACTACTTAACCATACGAAACTCTCACACTCCGATCACTTTCTTTTCTTTCTCGTGTTCCTTTATTTGTAGTTGGTTTGTTGTCCATGTTTTTAAGAAGAATATGTTTGACTTGTCCGCTGATGGGAGTGCATTAGTGGAGAGAGAAATCCACATTTCGGCTTTTGCTTCATCATTTCCTTTCTACTAGTCACTAGTCAGTCACTTACGATCAAATTTCTACTTTCAGGCTCTATGGAGTGTCCTGTCATTTGCTGGTTAGAATTCTTAATTGACAACTGTTTGGATGGAATTCTATGGAGAGGGTCATAGAATTGTATGTTATATTTTTTGTTTTTTTTATTCAATACGGTGCTACAACTCCCATTACATACGTAACATTGGTTTATTCTGTTGAGGGTATAATGTTGGTATAATACTATAGATCTTATGTTAGATATTAGTTTGACATAAACGGAAATACACAAATACACATCACAATATTAATAATATCACAATTACTTATGTTGAGTTAATTTATCCTTAAAACAAGGTAAAATATTCTCATTACGTAGAGGTGCAGGTAGGCAATCATTTAATTTTACTGCAACCGATTCTAATAGTCTGGCATCGTAGCTGTTTTTAAAATACTAATGAGTTCTGGACATTATTCCGTTGCGACTATCAGCCTGCTCCAATTCTACTACATATCATGCAGAAGAAGTTAGGTGCTAAACCAAGTAAAAACTGTTTAATTAAATAAATTACCTTACATTCGTCCAAATTGTTTGGTAATAACCATTGCAGACTATCCGTTTTATCGCTAGTGACACTGCCTCGTTTCCTTTTACCTAAAACCAGTGAAAAGGCCTGTTCTACGCACGGGCGACTAACAAAATAATATCACATCAGTTGAACCCATAAAATAAGCGCTAAATTTTTTATTCGCTTACATGCATTTTAGGCTAAATTTTTTGCATTCGTACGACTTACTAACTTGAGAAAGGATAGCGCTAATTAAGGATGCGACAAAATAACCGGGAAGAGGGTAACGTAATATCAGTGTTCGACACAAAAGAGGCATTCACGAACGCCTGGGCAATATTTCATTGTAAAATTCATCCTTTTTCAAGTTGACAGGGTGACAGCTGACATAGGCCATTATCATCACCGGTGTTTCGAAAATTCTTGTATAGTTTTTACAAATTAACCTTTGCAATTGGCAACCAAAACTATGAAGTAAGTCAGCGGGGACTCAGCTTTTAACAGTAAACACGTCAAATAGTTGCACGATACTAAAAAACTTTGATTTTAAATTAAAAATTTAGCTACTTCACAGGGAAATTTTTCGGGTAAGATAAATGAGATATTTAATTTTTTGGTATATTCATAGTTCTTTATGAAATCAAATTCATAACTATTCTGAAAAATCTTCTGTAAATGTCATTTTTATCGCTGTCATGGGGATATAATTAACGGAAGTTTTCAAAAGTTCGTGAAATTGCCATAAAATGTGACTTTGTCAACTGTTTAAAGTTTTATGAAATAGAGACCCGAATAACCAAGTAACTCGGTGATTTTTTGCAATTAATTTAGATCTTAAAAGTTACTTAAACACCGTGATAGCCCGTTACTCCGGTTCATTGGAGTAACCTTACCTTAATAACTGGGAGTAAGATTACGTTGTGAAATGGGTTTGCAACAATGTTAAATAGGTGTGCAACAATGTTAAATAGCTGTACGACATTGTTATATAGATGTGCGACAATTTAAGGGTCATAAGACAATGTTAAATAGATGTACAACAATGTTAGGGTCGGAAGACAAAGTTGAATAGGTGTGCGGCATTGTCCTATAGGTGTGCGACAATGTCATATAGTTGTGCGACAATGTGAGGGTCGTAAGATAATGTTAAATAGGAGTGCGACAATGTTTAAAGATAATGTTGAATATGTGTGCGACAATGTTTAAAGATAATGTTGAATATGTGTGTGACAATGTTAAATAGGTGTGCAACGATGTTCGGGTCGTAAGACAATGTTATAAAGGTGTGCAATGATGTTCGGGTCGTAAGACAATGTTATAAAGGTGTGCAATGATGTTCGGGTCGTTAGACAATGTTATAAAGGTGTGCGACGGTGTTCGGGTCTTAAGACAATGTTATAAAGGTGTGCAAAAATGTTGAAAAGGTGTGCGTCAATGTTTAAAGATAATGTTTATTGGGTGTGCGACAGCGTTGGGGTCGTAAGAAAATGTTAAATAGGTGTGCGACAATGTTTAGGGTTGTAAGACAATGTTAAATAGGTGTGCGACAATGTTTAGGGTTGTAAGACAATGTTAAATAGGTGTGCGACAATGTTTAGGGTTGTAAGACAAT
>Ga0210040_10010527_pt1 | contig 10590 bp, 8 predicted proteins | sample CryGeyCG12114_NA_FD_185462 | JGI IMG/M metagenome (GOLD analysis project Ga0210040, IMG submission 185462) | Groundwater microbial communities from aquifer - Crystal Geyser CG19_WC_8/21/14_NA (SPAdes) (version 2) | ecosystem: Environmental > Aquatic > Deep subsurface > Groundwater | place: USA...
TGGATTCAATGATTTCTTCAAAAACTATAGAACCCGTAATGTGCGTCGGCATTCATTGTGGTTCGGATAGGCTTAACGAATATGGTACTGTTTGTATGACTGACTACAAGGGGAGAGGCGGTCGCGCTGGTCGGTATAGTAAATTTATTTTTGATGAACTTCTTCCTTTTCTAAAAAATGAATTTCAAATAGATTCTTTTCGTGAAAAATCTTTTGCGGGTTTTTCGTTAGGCGCTTTAAATGCTATTGACAATGTCTGGAACCATGCTTCAGAATTTTCAAAAGTGGGGGTTTTTAGTGGCGCCCTCTGGTGGAGGCGTAAAGGTTATGAGGATGTCAATTACGACCCCGAAAAAGACCGGGTAATGCACCTGCAGGTAATGAATGGAGAAATGAAACCTCATCTCAAATTCTTTTTTGAATGCGGCCAATTAGACGAAACTGCAGATAGAAATAATAACGGAGTAATTGACTCTATAGATGATGCGACAGATTTAATTACTCATCTTAAAGCGTTAGGATACACGGATGAAAGTATACGATATCTTGAACTTGAAGATGGAGGACATAATGTAGAAACATGGGCCAGGGCTTTTCCTGATTTTCTAAGTTGGGGGTGGGGAAGATGATAAGATTTAGAGAGGTTTAGCTAATCAAACAAAAAAAGATGCACTTTCAATGCATCTTTTTTTGTTTGATTAGGTTCAAATTTTTATATATTTCTATGCTTCAACTTCCTGCGGGGTCTCTACAATTTTATTTGCAGGTATGATATGCTCTTTAGTTACTTTTACTTTGCCCCTATTCGCACGTGCTACACGGGAATAAATAGAAAGTTTTTTATCAAATAAGAAACGGAATAATAAACCTGTATAAGAAGTATGATAACCTAAAGTATTATAATAAGGTCCGGCAATTTTTCTGACCTGTGGCAATTTGTTCCATGAAACTGAAGGAAAATCATGGTGTTCGTTGTGATAACCTACATTAAGGTTAACCGTATTGAGCGGACCATAATAACTTTTGGTTTCCTGGTCACCATGTGTCAGATAATGCTCTTGTATCCATCTTGCTCCAAGTGGATGCAAGCCAACAGAAAAGAAGAAACCAGCTACAAGGAAAACGGTACTTTTTGCTCCAAGAAAATAAATAACAGCAGCCATAAAACTTAGTTGAACAACCCAATTAATGACTGTCCATTTATCCCAAATATCAATTTCTTTTGTAAGACGCATAGGTCTCAGAAGCTGAAAAATAGGGTAGAATAATAACCAAAGTGCCTTACCAAGCATAGAGTTGTCAATCAACTTCGCTTCCCATTGGAAAGGCATATCTGCATCAAGCTCTTCAACACCTTGAAAGGAGTGATGCTTAATATGATATTTTTGAAAAGAAACTGAACTTGGAAAAACAAGCGGCAGGTTAGCGATGATGCCTGACCATGTATTCAGAGTTCTGTTTTTAAATAAAAGATTGTGCGCACACTCATGAATGCAAACGAAAAGTGTGTGGCAAGCAAATGCGCCAATGGCATAAGCAGCTGCAAAAACAGCCCACCACGGTGCATCTTTTAGAAAGTAAGATAGAGTAAACTGTACACCTACACATAGCAATATCACGAGAATCGTGTAAGGATTTCTCCCGATAAGGTCCCTGATCTCAGGGTGCTTTGTTATAATTTCCTTTGTCCTTTTTTTGTGTGGTTCACTTTCGTCTGACCACAAGAAACTCTTTTCCAAGCTGTAGAAGGTATTTGTTAAGAAATAGGATGCAATAATAAACCTATAAAGTTATATAAAATGCAGGTATAGGAGATTTTAAGGTGATTAAAAGGGCAAATTTAAGGTTAAAATCATTCGGTTTTTAAAGAAAAGAAGTCAGAAATCAAATACTATAAATTCAAAACCTTTTAAACTTCTGCAACCAATTTACTTTTGTTTGCAAGCTGACCACATGCTGCATCAATGTCTTTTCCGCGGCTTCGACGCAGTCTTGCATTGACTCTTGCTTTAGCCAGGTGGTTCATAAATTTCTCTGTTGTTTCTTCGTCTGGTTTTAAAAACTTAGCAGCATCAATAGGATTGTATTCAATGATATTTACCAGATCCGCCGGAACCTGTCTGTATATCTTAATCAGTTCATCCGCATCCTTAAGAGAGTCGTTAAAGTTTTGAAACAAGATATACTCAAAAGTGATTTCGTTGCCTGTTTGTTGATAAAAGTAATTAAGCGCCTCTATCAAAGCTTTAATGTTATTGCTTTCATTGATTGGCATAATCTCATTACGCTTTACATCATTTGCAGCATGCAGGCTTAGCGCAAGGTTAAAACGGACTTTGTCATCACCAAGTTGCTTGATCATTTTAGCAACACCAGCCGTTGAAACAGTAATGCGGCGAGGGCTCATACCCAGACCATCCGGAGAGGTTATTCTTTCAATTGCTTTTAAAACATTTTTATAATTCAGCAAAGGCTCGCCCATGCCCATAAATACTATATTGCTAAGCTTTTTGTTAAATACCTTGTTGGCCTGCTGGTTGATTAAAACAACCTCATCATAAATTTCATCAAAATCAAGGTTTCGCTTACGTTCCATATAACCCGTTGCACAGAATTTACAACTAAGGCTACAACCAATTTGAGAAGATACACAAGCTGTCTGCCTGTCATTAGTAGGTATTAAAACACCTTCAACCATATGACCTTCCACTGTTTTAAACCGGCTTTTTACCGTTCCGTCATCGCTATACTGTGTAGTATTTACCTGTAAAGCAGGTAAGGTGAAATGTTCCTGTAGTTTTGTCCTAAGCTCTTTACTCAGGTTGGTCATTGCATCAAAGCTATGCGCCTGTTTTAGCCATAGCCATTCGTATACCTGTTTAGCTCTGAATTTTTTCTCACCCATCTGCCCGAAGTACTGTTCCAGTTCTTCGAGAGTAAGGTGACGTATGTTCTTTGCTGATTTCATGTAACAAAAGTAAGATGGCTAACCTGCAAAGAGGAATTATAATATGTAAAGTTTTCTCAAATAGTAGAGAAAGTAGTACATATTGATGTGCGAGCAGGTGCAAAAGTTATAATGGTCCTTCTTGTACTGGTAAAACTGTTATTAATTTAAATTAAAGGGAATTGTTTAGCCGCAAAGCTTGTTCAACTTTTTCGCATTTGCCCTTATTGCTTCTTCAACTTAAACCCATCTCTACAATTTTTTAATTTAATCGCATTTGTGGAAGTTATCCCTCTGGTATAATTATTTAAAATACCAATCAAAAAATTATATTATGTCAAAGTCAACAAAGACAATCGGTAAAAATGTGGGAGCAGGTGCTGCTAACTCACTTTTAAAAGAATTTTTTGTAGAAGAATTGAAAGATATTTATTATGCAGAAAAGCAGATAGTGAAAACATTGCCTAAAATGAAAAAGGCAGCTACATCTGGAGAATTAAAGACGGCTTTTGAAAATCACCTCACCATGACCCAGGAACATGTGGTTCGTCTTGAAAGAGTATTTGAATTGCTTGGCGAAAAAGCAAAAGGTAAAACGTGCGAGGCAATTGAAGGTATCATAAAAGAAGGCGAAGGAATCATTGGCGATACTGATTCACAAACAGCAACCCGTGACGTAGGTTTAATTTTCGCTGCTCAAAAGGTAGAACATTACGAGATAGCAACTTATGGCGGCCTTGCTCAGCTAGCTGAAACTTTAGGACTTTCAGAAGCCGGACAAATATTACATACGACTCTGGAAGAAGAAAAGCAAACAGATTTACTTCTTACCAGTATTGCGGAGAACGACGTGAACTACGAAGCTTCTCAGGAAAAAGAATAAAATCTTACAAATTACTAAAAAGATGCTGTTTAGTTGAATTCCGCAGCATCTTTTTAGTACTTGTTAATTTTTAGGAATGCGTTTTATATACTATCTCTTTGATTACGTCGTCGAGTTTCCCCGCGCTTACTTGTAACATAGAAACCATTTGCGTCAGGCTGCTATCCATTTCCATCTCAGTCATGATCTTTATGATGCCTAGGATATTTGTCAAAGGATGTCTGACTAGATGAGATTGATTAAATGCTATTTCACGCAGTGTTTCTGAATTTTTGTTTATCAGTTCACCTGCTTCGAATAAGCTGTCATTTAATTTTTCTACTGTTTGTCTTTCCTTTTCTTTATGTTCGTTTATATTTGTACATGAACCAAACCAGGTAGTGACATTTCCGTCTTTATCCTTGTATGGAACAGCATTAATAAGAAACCACTCATATTTGCGTAAAGCTGTTTCAAACCTTACTTCCAATTCAAAATTAGTTCGTGTCTGTAACAACAATTTCCATGCTGCTAATGCTTCTTTCCTTTCGTTAGGATGAATAAGGTGTATAAAAGAACCAGACCTTATTGACCTTGTTTTGGAGCCGAAAATTTCGTAATATCGTTCATTTACAAAATTTATTTCACCTGTTGGCAAAGCAGTCCAGAGAATATTGGGGATGGTGTTAGAAAGAAATTCAAAACGCTTTTTTTCTTCTTCTGCATTTTGGCGGGCAACGAGAAGCAGAGACTCGTATTTTTTACGGTCTGTAATATTAAGAATTATAGCATTGATCGCCAGTACTTCTCCATCTTCGCCTGTTACGGTAGAGGCATTAAACAGGCAGGGAAAACTTTCTTCCTTTGACTTTATTTCAAAGTTTATTTCATTTACAAACCCCTGCATCTGCAGCAATGGAAGCACAACCATTTCATAGTAAAACCTGCCTCCTTTGCTTAATAGGTTACTAAACTTAGTTTTTCCCGTTATCTCTTCGTTATCTTTTTGTAACCAGGATAACAGCGTTTGGTTTATTTTTATAATGGTTCCATTAGGATAAAAAGACAGATAACCACAGGGAGAATTTTGGTAAAGAAATTCTGTGTCAATTAAAAGACGGCTCTTTCCGCTGTTGTTATCTAAAAGTTTATCAGAAAACATCTTAATTCAAATAAGACTTTATTGCATTAATGACTTCAAAAGGCGCACTTAGATGAGGACAATGGCCTGTAGCATTTATTATAACCCTGGTATTGCCAGGAGTATTTTCAAAAATGTATTGGCTTGCAGCTTCCGGTGCCAGCAAATCATCAAAAGTTTGGAGACTTAGACTTTCAACCTGCAACAGGGGAAGATCTTTACGGTTGTCTGAAAGAAAGGTGGTTCTGGCAAACTTTTTTGCAATGTCGGGATCGGTAGCACAAAAACTGTTCGATAATTCTTCGGCTAATATTGGATTGTCTTCATTGCCCATTATTTTAGGCGCCATCAGTTGAGACCATCCTAAGTAATTACTATCCATAACATCCAGCAAAGATTCAAGGTCTTCTTTTTCCATTCCGGCAGTATAATCAGAGTCATTAATATATCGGGCAGAAGGGCCAATAAAAATTAATTTTTTAAAATAAGAAGGCTTGCGGTTAGCTGCCAGTAAACCAATCATGCTGCTAACGGAATGACCGACAAAAATAGAATTTTCAATTTTAAGAGCTTCACATATGTCCAATACGTCGCTTGCATAACCATCTAAAGAATTGTACTTATTGGGGTCATAAGCCTTTAAATCCGACTTTCCCGCCCCAACAAGGTCAAACAAAATAATTCTGTAATCGCTTTTAAAAGCTGTAATTACTGATCTCCACGCATTTTGGTCGCAGCCAAAACCATGTGCAAAAATGATTGTTTCTGCACCCTCGCCTATAATCTTTACATTATTTCTTTGTAATACGTTTTTCATATTCAACTATTCTTTAATTTTTTTACATCTTTAAGGGCCATCTAAAATTTACTTTTTAGGTTACCGGCCGTAGTTTTTTATGGCATCACCGTTGCGTCGCATTACGTTCATCGGTAAAGCGTTATGCAGCTTTGCCTTTTACACAAAGATGCTTATTACTGTCGCTGTTTCTTAGTCATTTACAGCTTGTTTTAATCCAATAAAAATGTTTAAAAATGGCCGCTATCTTTTAAACGCTGATTTCGACCCTTGTATTATAAAATACGACTATTTCTTTTTTAAATAACATGCGACGCTTTTATAAAACGGCTATAAGGAATTCCATGGAGGATAAAGTGGATAATAATTTGTGTGTAAATTCGTCTGGGTTGCCAAAAAGTTAAGAAACGCTTTTTTTCTGCAAAGGACCGCATAGTATAATGTTTACGGCCGTTCTATGGACAGTTAGCATTCATACAATCTCACACCAGAACATGGAATTTGATAAGTACAGCTATTTTATTATACCCTACACCTGATACAAGTGTGCATTAAAATTGATGAAGGCAATTATAAGAGGATGTAAAACAAAAGGTGAAAAAAGCCTAATAGAATTACAAATTTTAAACGGAGCGTCGCCAATAAAGTTTAACCGGGGTGCAAATATCTGTCACCAAAAAAATCCCGTACTGCTATAGCACTGCACTATTTTACGCGGCGGGAAGTATAGACTGTCATAATTTTAATAGCCCTAAAGGCGGCTTTTTTCTCCTGTTTCTATAAAACCCATTGTTGATGTAATATTAGTAGCTAAAAGGATAATCAACTAATTCATCCTGCCTGATTGACTTTTGCTCACCTTTCTGCAAGTTTTTTACAACACAATTTCCTTCCTGTAGTTCCTTACTGCCGAGAATGACAGCATAAGCAATCTTTTTCTTATCAGCATATTTAAACTGCTTATCAAACTTTGCGTTCTCATGATAAATTTCACATGAAATGCCGGCATTTCTAAGCTGTTGCATCAGTCCAAAAGCCGCTTTGCTCTCTGCTTCACCCAGGTTGAAGAATAGTACTTTCGTTCCTGTTTGCACCTCTTCAGGAAACAATTTTAATTCCTCCATAACATCATAAATACGGTCAACACCGAAACTAATACCAACACCCGGTACATTTGGTACACCAAATAAGCCTGTTAAGTCATCATAACGGCCCCCTCCGCCAATACTGCCCATTTGTACTCCTTTAGCTTTTATTTCAAAGATAATTCCGGTATAATAATTAAGACCGCGGGCAAGCGTAAAGTCTGCTACTACCTGAGTTATTATGCTTGCAGGCAGGTAGCCAAGTATAAATTCAATTTCTTCAATACCTTTTTTAGCTGCTTCAATATTTCCTGCAAGACTTTTTAATGCTGCAATTTTCTCTACATTATTTCCTGTTATAGTGAGGTATTTTTCAATTGTCGTTATTTGTTCTTCCTGCAGCCCTCTTTGCTGAAGCTCTTCTTTCACTTTTTCCATCCCGATTTTATCCAGCTTGTCTATTGCTACGGTTATATCCATCATCTTATCAGCTCCACCACACAATTTTGCAAGTCCTGCTAATATCTTACGGCTGTTAATTCTTATTTCAACATCAATTCCCAATTTGCTAAAGACTGTACTGTAGATGCTGGTTAGTTCTGCTTCATTCAACAAGCTATTGCTACCTACTACATCTGCGTCGCACTGGTAAAACTCGCGATATCTTCCTTTCTGAGGACGGTCGGCGCGCCAGACGGGCTGTACCTGGTATCTTTTAAAGGGTATTGTTAATTGGTTATAATTCATTGCTACATACCTGGCAAAAGGTATCGTAAGGTCATACCGAAGGGCACGTTCTGTAAGGTTTTTTGTATTTTTTCCCTCAAGTATTTTAGAAAATTCCTCTTTTGCCTGTATATGTTTGGAAAGGTTATCTAAGCCATTATTTAAAATTTTAAAAATTAATTTATCACCTTCTTCCCCATACTTACCCATCAGGGTTTCCAGGTTTTCCATCGCGGGGGTCTCCAATGGTTGAAAACCATATAATTCAAATACAGATCTAATCGAGCTAAATATATAATTCCGCTTAAGTACAACTTCTGCTGAAAAATCTCTCGTTCCCTGTGGTAGTGTTGGTTTCATATATTTTCGGATCTGCCAGGCGACAGACTAACTTACAATTTTTTGTGATAGTTAATCTTCTTTTCATTTAACTAATCTTAAATAAAAAGAAGATTTATTTTAAAAAATTTTTCGGAATAAGGCCGTCGTGCAGTTGCTCCCGTATAGTTGCTTCACAGGCTTTTATTAATTATTTCATACACTTTGTAAACTCCGTGTTCCCTTTGGAAGCATAAATCCGTTGCCTCTTTGTTGTGGCCGGAAACTATTCATTTAATACAGAATTGACTTTATTCTTCTTCCATTTATTACTGCTTCTTCTTTTCACTTCATAACTGTTCAATATCTTCTTCCCGGTTTAAACCTGCTTTTTATACCTTATTCCACCATATACTTTCTGCTAATGATTCTATGCAAAGATTACCAGCACCATTCATGCTTTCATGCCGCAAAGATAGGAGGTAACATTAGTCTAAAACTGCGGCTGGTTAAAGAAGTCGTTTGATAAATTTAGGGTGTAAGTCTTAGAAGCTGTCTAAATTTCATTATTCGGTAAACCAGCATTTGTATTTTATAGGATCAGCCGTTGCGACGCTCCGTTCATCTGTAAGTTTTCGTGGCATCTTTAGGTTTTAATATTAAAGTCAAAACTAATTTTACACAGCTTCTTAAGCCTATCCAATTAATTAATCCAAAAAGTTTTTTACTGATTCAATTAATAGAATAGTAATTTATTAAAAATTAACCTTTCTTGAAAATCTTTTTATGGATTTATTTACTTCAGGCATCTAAATAATAATTTACCGTGATTTTTAGCATGTCGTATAGTTTCTATTGTTCGGCTGATATTTTACTCCAAAGTTTTGGCCTGTTTATTTCTTACCCTTAAACCACAAGGTTTACCGGATAAGTGATAATAACAATACCGCTTTGACCTCATACATTAATAGGTTTATGTTTACATACAATTGTTATAAAAATATTTATATTGCCAACGAATAAAGAAGTGCAAAATGGAAAATGAGTTTAAAGAGAAAAGAACAAAGAGTTATACTTCTATGCGGTCCATAGTTGATTTTACTATGGGTTTTCTATACCTTGCAGCGGCTGCTTTTTTGTTTTTTTCAGAAAAATTTGGTTTTGAAATGCTAAATTTTGATACAACGTTCAGGTATATTTTTGGCGGTATTTGTGCTCTTTATGGCAGCTGGAGAATTTACCGTGGCTTTAAGAAAGATTATTTTTAGTTATGAATAAGTGGAACTTTTTAATAGCAGGTTTTATTTTTTTTGCCGCTTGCAATTCTCCGGCTTCAAAAAATGAAAATAAAGATTCTCAAAAAGATAGTACGATTAGCATTAGCATAGATGAAAGCTTTAAACCTGTGATGGAAGAACAGGTCAAAGTTTTCCAGTCTTCTTTTCCTGATACAAAAGTTTTGGCAGAATATAAACCAGAAGCAGAATGCCTGAAAGATCTTGATAAGGATAGTACAAAAATTATAATCATATCACGCGAATTAAGCAAGACGGAGACTTCACACTTTAGCAGTACAATTGGGTATAAACCAGAGTTTGCTAAAATTGCTGAAGATGCTGTGGCTGTAATAGTAAATGCGGAGAGTCCTGATTCTACATTTACTATTGAAGAGTTAAAAGCACTACTGTCAGGAAGCAGTAATAAAAATATGCCGATTGCTATAGATGGAAATACAGCTACCAGTACAGTTCGCTACTTAAAAGATAGCTTGTTAAATGGTGGTGCTTTTGGAAAAAAAATTACCGGAGCTAAAAATAGTGAAGAGCTAATTAATTATATTGCCGCCACGCGGGGAGCTATCGGGTTTGTAGGTATAAGCTGGATCACTAATCCTCAGTCAAATCAGCAGCAGGAAACAGTATCAAGGGTTAAGATGGCTTTAATAGAATGTAAAAATTGTGATAAGGATGTTTTTGCAAGGCCATCACAGCAAACAATAACATTTGAGCAGTATCCTTTGGTACGGGGATTGTACTATGTATTAAAGGAAAACTACGCAGGTCTTGGCTCAAGGCTTGTGCAGTTTTTAACCACTGAAAGAGGACAATTAATATTCAGAAGAGCCCTGCTTGTTCCGACCAAAATCAACTTTGACAGTAGAAGAACTAACATCAAAGAGAGTAAATAAAAAACAACAACAAAAACAACGACACATGAAAAAACTGACCACCTTGTTATTAGCGGTTTTGTTTACAGGTAAACTGTTATTTGCACAAACTGTTGATGAAGCAAGAAAAAGTTTATATTACGGAAAGATTACAAGTTCAAGACAAACGCTTGAGAAACTTGTGGCAGCGAATGCAAAAGACGGACAAGCTATATATTGGCTGGGACAGACATATATCACTGCTGAAGACTATGCAGGAGCGAGACAGGTTTATCAAAATGCTTTAAATGCAGGCGTAAACGATCCATTGGTATGGGTAGGAATGGGCCACGTTGAGTCGTTGGAAGGTAAAAAAGATGCAGCACGTCAAAGGTTTGATGCTGCTATTACAAATAGCATGAAAAAGAAGAAGGAAGATCCCATTGTTCTTAATGCAATAGGTCGCGCTAATGCAGACGGTCCGGCTGACAGCGGAGATCCTACCTATGCAATTGAAAAATTGAAAAAAGCGATTGAATTAGACCCTAATAATGCAGATGCTTATACCA
>Ga0210040_10010528_pt1 | contig 10589 bp, 8 predicted proteins | sample CryGeyCG12114_NA_FD_185462 | JGI IMG/M metagenome (GOLD analysis project Ga0210040, IMG submission 185462) | Groundwater microbial communities from aquifer - Crystal Geyser CG19_WC_8/21/14_NA (SPAdes) (version 2) | ecosystem: Environmental > Aquatic > Deep subsurface > Groundwater | place: USA...
AACAAGCCGAGCGTGCTGGTGGGCGACTTCCTCTTTGCCCGCGCCTTCCAGGTGATGGTCGCGGACGGATCGCTCCAGGTTCTGGACATCCTCGCCACTGCCTCCGCCACCATCGCGGAGGGGGAGGTGCTCCAACTCGTCACCCAGAACGACACCGCGACGACGGAGGAGCAGTACCTTCAGGTGATCGAGGGCAAGACCGCCGCCCTCTTCGCCGCCGCGACCGAGATCGGCGCCGTGGTGGCCGACCGGCCGCAGAACGAGGCCGAGGCGCTGCGGGAATACGGCCACTGCCTGGGCGTCGCCTTCCAGCTCGTGGACGATGCGCTGGACTACTCGGCCAGCCAGGCGGCGCTCGGCAAGACGGTGGGTGACGACTTCCGGGAAGGCAAGATCACCCTGCCTGTCCTCCTCGCCTTCCAATCCGCCGACGAGGCGGAGCGGGGCTTCTGGCGCCGGGTGCTGGAGGAGCGCAACCAGGCCGAGGGGGACCTGGACCGCGCCATCGCCCTCATGCAGTCCCGTGGCACCCTCGATGCGACCATCCACCGGGCGCGTGGCTATGGGACGCGCGCGCTGGAGGCCCTCTCGACCTTCCCGGATTGCCCGGAGCGCCGGGCGCTCGCGGGTATCGTGGAGTTCTGCATCGCCCGCGCCCGGTAAGGCCGCGGGCGGAAGATTCACCCCCGGCCGAGGAATGGCATCTTCGTGGCCATGATGGTCATGAAGGGAATGTTCGCTTCCAGCGGCAGGGATGCCATATGGGCCACGGCCTTGCCGACCAGGGCCACGTCCATCCGCGGCTCCACCATCATCGACCCGTCGGGCTGCATGACGCCTTTGGTCATCCGCTCGGTCATCGGCGTCGCCGCATTGCCGATGTCGATCTGGCTGCCGGTGATGTCGTGCTTGCGGCCGTCGAGCGCGATCTGCTTTGTCAGCCCCGTCACCGCGTGCTTGGTCGCGGTATAGGCGGCCGCCCCGGGCCGTGGCGCATGGGCGCTGATGGAGCCGTTGTTGATAATCCGCCCGCCCTTGGGTGACTGGTTCTTCATGATCCGGTAAGCCGCCTGGGCGCAGAAGAAGGTCCCGTTCAGATTGGCGGCGACCACCCCTTCCCAGTCCTCCGGGGAGAGCTCGTCGAAGTCCGCGGCCGGTGCGCCGCGTCCGGCATTGTTGAACAGCATGTCGAGCCGGCCGAACCGCTCCTTGACTTGAGCGAAGGCCGCTTCGACCTGCGCCCGGTCGCCCACGTCGGCCGTAAAGGCCACGCCATGGCCCTGGCCCGCGATCGTCTCCTCCAGCGGCGCCATGCGGCGGCCGAGCACGGCCACGTGCCACCCGTCCGCCAGCAGCGCCTGCGCCGCCGCCCTGCCAATCCCCTGCCCCGCGCCGGTGACGACCGCGAACCGATCCGCCATGGACCTTCCCCTCTTGGTGAGGTGCGGAGCCTGCGTGGCGCGGTCCGCCCTGGCAAGCCGTCAGGGCAAGGGGCCTTGCCAGGCGGTGCGGGCAACCCCCTGGAAAAGGTCGCGTTCTAAGTTCTGATAAGAGGAACGCAGACATGAGCGACAGACCCGACCGCAAGCGTGGTCCGACGCCGGATACGAGCGTCACCCACGAAGATCCGATCCAGGACAACCCGCTTGCCCGCCGCCAGGCCCATGGCCGCATGGCGGAAGAGCGCGGCGACGACCCAGCGGCAGGAACTGCCGCCGAGCCCGTCTCCCCCGGCGAGTTCCAGGCGGGCGACCGGTCCGAACTGGCGCAGGCGCTCGGCGGCCCCGTGGACGTCTCGCCGATCCGCGGTCGCCGCATGATCGAACGGCGAGAGGAATAGGCCAGAGGAATACTGCCCGGCGCGGTGCGGCACGCAGCCACCGGCCCGCGCCGGCGTTGGCGGACAACACAAACCCCAACGATGGGAACCGGCACCGATGAGCGACCGTCCAGACCCCGACGACGAGATGGACCTCGGAATCAGCCTCGCCACGATCGTCGGCATCATTGATGCCGCCCGTGCCGTGGGAGAACTTGAAGAGGAGGGGAACAATGAGGAGGTTCAGGACGAGGAGAACCCGGACGACAGCGACCCCGACGCCATGGCCGACACCCTCAAGGGTCTCATCGACGAGTTGAACGAGGATGAACAGGCCTCTCTCATCGCACTGACCTGGATCGGCCGCGGGGACTACGATGCTTCCGAATGGGCGGAGACGCTGCGCCTCGCAAAGGAGCGGAACGAGGGCGGGACGGCTTCCGAATACCTGACGAACATGGAAATGTTCGGGGACTATCTGTCCGAGGGCGTCGCGGCCTTTGGCATCTCGGCAGAGGAGGTCGCCCGCTGACCGCAGTGGCCCGAGCGGCCGGACGCCTACCCTGACCAGCCTTTAGCCCTATACTCCCCGCGACTGACGGGGAGCCGGGAATGGAAAAGAACGGAATCGGCCAGCCAGTGCGTCGGCGCGAGGATGTGCGCCTCCTGACCGGCCGTGGGCGTTACACAGACGATATCGATCCGCCCGGATGTGCCCAGGCCGTTGTCGTTCGTTCACCGCATGCTCATGCGCGGATTCTCGGGATGGAAACCGGTGCGGCGACCGCCGCACCGGGCGTTCTCGCCGTGCTGACTGGGAGGGATGCGGCGGCGGACGGCCTCGGCAGGCTCGTCACGCTTTTTGACGTCCCCGGCCGCGACGCGCCTCTTTTCGACCCGGGCCGCGACATTCTTCAGTCCGAATACGTCCGCTACGTCGGGGATCCCGTGGCCCTCGTCGTCGCCGAGACCCGGCAGCAGGCCCAGGACGCCGCCGAACTGGTGGTGATCGACTACGAACCGCTTTCCGCTGTGACCGATACCGCCGCCGCGGCGGAGCTTGGCGCACCGGTGATCTGGGAAGGACGCCCGGACAACCTCTGCGTCCTTTGGGACAGTGGCCGGTCTGCCGAGACGGACGCCGCCTTCGCAGCCGCGCACCGCACCGTCTCCATCTCGCTGGTGAACAACCGCATGGTCGCGAACCCGATGGAGCCGCGCATTGCCATCGGGGAATGGGACTCATCCACCGGGCGCTACGTCTTTCACGGCCCCAGCCAGGGCACGCACCGGGTGCGGGACAACCTCGCGAAATATGTGCTGAAGGTGCCCGCGGCGCAGCTTCGTGTCGTCTCCCCCGATGTCGGCGGTGGCTTCGGCGCCCGCGGTAAGCTGATGCCCGAAAACGCGCTCGTTCTCTGGGCCGCGCGCCGCCTCGGCCGGCCCGTGAAGTGGCTCGCCGGCCGGACCGAAACCTTCCAGTCCGATCCTCATGGCCGGGACCAGGTGACGCGGGCCGAGATGGCCCTGGACGCGAATGCCAAGTGCCTTGGCGTCCGCATCCGCACGATCGCCGGGATGGGTGCCTACCTGCAGGACATGGGCCCGCGCGTGCCGACAACAGGCGGCGCCCGCGTCATGGGCACTGTCTATGGCTGCACCGTCATCCATAACGAGGTGCGCTGCGTCTTCACGAACACCGTCCCGACCGACGCCTTCCGCGGCGCCGGGCGGCCGGAAACGGCCTACATCATGGAGCGCCTCTTTGACCGCGCCGCTGAGGCCTACGGCATCGGGCGCGACGAGATCCGTCGCCGCAACTACGTCCGCCCCGAGCAGATGCCCTTCCGCAACGCGGTCGGCAACCTCATTGATTCCGGCGACTTCGCCGGCACACAGGCCATGGCGCTGAAGCTGGCGGACTGGGACGGCTTCCCGTCCCGCCTTGCCGCGTCCCGCGCGCGCGGCAACCTGCGCGGTATCGGCCTCGGCTACTTCATCGAGGCTTCCGGCGGCCTGACGAACGAGACCGCCCGCCTCCGAATCACCCGGGAGGGCAGGGTGGAGGTCCGGGTCGGCACCTTCAGCCACGGCCAGGGCCATGAGACCGCTTTCCTGCAGATCGTCGCCGATCATCTGGGCCTGGACGCCGCCACCATGGATTTCATCCAGGGCGACAGTGACGAACTGCCGTCAGGCAACGGCACCGGCGGCTCGCGTTCCTCCCAGATGGGTGGCGTGGCTGTCCTGCGTGCCAGCAACGCCGTGATGGCAAAGGCACGCCGCATCGCCGCCCACCTCCTGGAGGCCGCGCCCGAGGACGTGGAGCTGGCAGAAGGCCGCTTCCGCGTGGCCGGCACCGACCTCGGCCTCGATTGGCCCCGCGTCATTGCCGCCGCCCACGACCCCGCGCAGCTCCCGGACGGCGAGGCGCCCGGCCTGGACGAGGTCCTGACCTATACCCGCGATACCGAGTGCAACTTCCCCAATGGCTGCCACGTGGCCGAGGTGGAGGTGGATCCCGAGACCGGCCAGGTGACGCTCGCCCGCTACGCCGCCGTGGACGACGTGGGCAACGTGATCAACCCCATGCTCGTCCACGGCCAGATGCATGGCGGCATCATGACCGGTATCGGGCAGGCGCTGATGGAGGAGGCCCGCTACGACCCCGAGAGCGGCCAGTTCCTGACCAGCACCTTCCAGGACTACTGCATGCCGCGCGCGGGCGATGCCTGCGACTTCGCCCTCGCGCTGAACGTCGTGCCCACCCCCACCAACGACCTCGGCGTGAAGGGGGCGGGGGAGGGGGGTGCCTGCGGCGCCCCACCCGCCATCGTCTCCGCCGTCTGCGATGCCCTGGGCGTGGACCACATCGACATGCCGCTGACGCCGGAGAAGGTCTGGCGGGCGATCTCCCTCAGGGAATCGGCATCGCGCCTGGCCGCAGAATAGCGGCCGTCGTGGTCGCGAGGTTGCGGGGGGCGGGGGCGGGCATTTCCGGCCGCTCCATCCTTCCCCAGCCAGCGGCATCGGCCACGACGCCATCGCGCATCACCACCCGGCCGCGCACGATCGTCGCGACCGGCGCGCCAACGGTCCGCATCCCTTCGAAGGGTGTGAAGCGACTGCGGAGGGAGTGCAGCTCGGCGCCGCGGATCTCGCCCTCGGTCGAGAGGTCCACGATGGCGAGATCGGCATCTGCCCCCGGCTGGATGATACCCTTGCGCGGATAGAGCCCGAAGGCCCGTGCCGGCGCAGCCCCCGCCATCCGCACATACTGCTCCAGCGTCAGCTTTCCCTGGCTCACCAGCGTCAGCATCAGGCGCATGGAGGTTTCCACTCCCGGGAAGCCGCAGGCGTTCCCCCAGATCGAAGGGTCCTGCTTCTCCGACGCCGCGTGCGGCGCGTGGTCGGTGCCGAGGATGTCGATGGTTCCCTCCGCCAGCGCCTCCAGCAGGGCGGCGCGCTGGGCACCCTCGCGGATCGGCGGGTTGAGACGTCCGATGCGCGCGGCCTCGCCGGTCAGGTCCTCGGCCGCCAGCAGCACGTATTGCGGGCAGGTCTCCACCGTGATGGGCACGCCGCGCGCCTTCGCCGCCTTGATATGCGGCACGGAGCGCGCGCAGCTCTCATGCGCGATGTGGATGCGCGCACCCGTCCACTCGCTCAGCACGATACAGCGGCTGAGGCTTTCCAGCGCCACGATGTCGGCGCGGGCGCACCAGTGGGCATAGTCGTCGGTCCGGCCGGCGGCCTTCATCCGGTTCTCGCGCCAGAACAGCATGGGCGAGTTCTCGGCGTGGATGGTGCAGCGGTGACCCCGCGCCGCCAACACCTCGAAGGCCTCCAGCACCGCGCCATCATTCGGCGCCGGCAGGTTGCCCGTGGTGTTGCCATAGAACAGCTTGAAGGCAACGACGCCCGCATCCATCAGCGGCTCCAGGCTGTCGAGCTTGCGCTCGTCCACCAGCCCGTAGAGGCCGAAATTGACGTGCGCCTGCCGCTCCGCCGCCTCGCGCTTGATCGCCAGCGCCTCCAGGTCCCAGGTCGGCGGGTCGGTGTTGGGCATGTCGAACACGGTGGTCACGCCGCCCGCCGCGGCGGCCCGGGTGCCGGTGGTCCAGTCCTCCTTGTGGGTCATGCCGGGCTCGCGGATATGCACGTGCACGTCGATGGCCCCGGGAATGACGTAGCGCCCGCGCGCGTCGATCACCTCGCGCGCCGAGGGGGCGACGGAGGGATGGCCGATGAAGGCGACCACGCCGTCCTTCACCGCCACGTCGGCCACGAAGCGCCCGGTCTCGTTCACCACCGTGCCGCCGGTGATGAGAAGGTCGGACGTGACCCGCATGTCGTTGGCCATCAGATCACCCATCCCCCATCCACCGCCAGGTCCTGCCCCGTGACCTGCCGCGACAATTCAGAGGCAAGGAAGAGAACCGCCCCCGCCACGTCCTGGTCCGTGCTGATCCGCCGGAGCGCGTAGTCCTTGGAATACTCCTGCCGCGCCTCCTCCATGGAGATGCCCAGCCGCGCGGACATCTCGCCTCGCACCTTCTCGAAGCGCGGCCCCTCGATCATGCCGGGGCAGACGCAGTTCACGTTGACGTTGTGCGGCCCAAGCTCCAGCGCCGCGGACTTGGTGATGCCGCGCAGGCCCCACTTGCTCGTGGAATAGGCAGCGCGCCCGGCCTTGCCCCGCAGCCCGAAGGTGCCGCCGACATTGACGATCTTGCCCGCCTTGGCCGCGATCATCGCGGGGGCGAAGGCGCGCATCGTCAGGAAGCAGCCGGTGACGTTCAGGTCCAGGATGTCCCGGAACTCCTCTGGCGTCGTCTCCCAGAAGGTCTTGCCCAGCGGCCCGGTGCCACCGGCAATGTTCACCAGCACGTCCGTGCGGCCGAAATCCCGCAGCACGGCCTCGGCCATCGCGCCGACGGCCGCGGCATCGGTGATGTCGCAGCCATAGATCTCGGCGCGCCGCCCCTTCGCGCGCGCCTCCTCCGCCACCGGCCCGATCGCGGCCGTGTCGCGGCCGACGAGCGCGAGGTCCGCCCCGTGGTCCGCCATCAGCAGTGTCGCCGCAGCGCCCATTCCCTTGGCGGGGCCGGTGACGACCACCACCCGGTCCTTCAGAAGCATCAACCCGTTCCTCTCAATGCGCCGGCAGCAGGCGCTTGGCGGCCGTGAAGCGCGAGCCCAGCGCGCGGCAATGGCAGGCCACCTGCGGCGCCACGGCCTCGCACCAGTCCCGCGTGCCGCGATTGGCGGCGGCCAGCCGGTCCGCCGCCTCTTGCGCCTGCCGTGCCAGCGCCGCCTCGTCCACGCCCAGCACGCGGCCATCGCGGAGCTTCCAGTCACCGCCGATCATCACCTCGCGCAGCGCAAGGCCGTCCTCGGTCCAGATGAGCTGGTTCGCCGGGTCGTTGAACGGCAACCAGTTCACATGGGCGAGGTCCAGGAACAGCAGGTCCGCCAGCTTCCCGGGCTCGATCGCGCCCGCATCGATCCCGAGCAGCTTCGCCGAGCCCCGGGTCGCGAGCCCCACCGTCTCCGCGGTGCCCAGCCAGTCCTCCTCCGTCGCATCCTCCCAGAGGCGGGACGCGAAGGCGGCAAGGCGCATCGCCTCGAACATGTTCTGGTTGTCGGAAGACCCGGACCCGTCCGTGCCCAGGCCCACCGTCACCCCCGCGCGGATCGCCGCCCGCGCCGGCGCGATGCCCGAGGCAAGGCGCATGTTCGAGCCGGGGTTATGCGACAGACCCGCACCGCGTTCCGCCAGGAGCGCCAGGTCCGCATCGGTCAGCCAGACGCCGTGGGCGACGCTGAAGCGCGGGCCGACCAGCCCCATGGCGTCCATATGCGCGAGCAGCGTGGAACCGTATCGCAGCTCCCCGCCGCCGGCCTGGTAGCGCGCCTCCGCCACATGCGTCTGCATGGGCAGCCCGTGCTCCTCCGCCAGGTCACGGCAGCCCGACAGGAAGTCGTCGGAGCAGTGCAGCGGGATGGTCGGCGCGCAGCCCAGCCGAACATCGCCCCCGCGCCATCCCTTCGCCGCGGCGTGGATGGTGGAGAGGATGTCGTCGGACTTCGCCATCGACATCGCCGCCGCCCGCGCCCGGTGCGGCTCCGGCAGCGCCTGGATCAGCCCCGGCGTCGCCTGGAAGAAGGTGAGGTCCGCCACCATCGGCGCCAGCACCGCGCGCAGTCCGACAGCGCCATAGGCCTCGGCCATGGCTTGCAGCCCTTCCACCGTGGGCCCCGGGAACTCGAAGGCAAGGTCGTAGCCCGCGGTGCACCCCTTCCGCAGCATCTCGACGGCCGTGAGGGTGGTGGCGAGCCGCTTGTCCTCCAGGCTGCGCGAGCCACCGATCCAGCCGGCATGGACCAGCAGCAGCGCCAGGTCCCACTTGTCGCCCATGCCCTTGGAAAGGCCGCCATGGCCGTGCGTGTGCCCGTTCACCAGCCCGGGCATGATCAAGCGCCCGGCCGCATCGTGCCGGGCCGCATCCTCGACCACGGTGCCTGGCTCAAGAAGGGCGGCGATGCGGCCGTCCTCCACCAGGATGTCGCGTTGCGGAGCGGCCGTCGCGTCGGGCACGAGGACACGGGCACCGTGGATCAGGAGTCGATTCATCGGGCGAGCATAGCAGGAGCCTGCCCGGGCGCACCGCCCGGGGGCGGGGTGCCCGCCGGACACCGAACCTTGATGATGTTCCGGCCTGTGGTCGAACGTGGAACCATTGTGACGACCTCGGGGGCCGGGACATAAGGTGACATGGTAGCTGGGCCGATAACGATTCCACGCGCTTCCGGCGGAACAGCGCCGGTGCCGCATGCCGGCTGGACCGCCGCCCGGCGCGCGATCCTGCAAGCCTTCGCCACCGGCGAGCACCTCGTGGCCCTTCTCGGCCCTCCGGGTGTCGGGAAGACCTGTCTGCTGCGTGAAATCGAGCTGGCGCTCCGCCCTCAGGCAATCCGCGTCCTGCGGCTTGAGAGCGGCGACGTCGCAGAGGGCGTGCTCGCGGCCGCGCCCGACACGGAGGTCCTCCTCATCGACGAGGCCGATCGCATGAGCGAGGCGGTGCTCGAGGAGGTGGCGGAGCGGGAAGGGTGCTTCGCCGTGGTCGTCGGCCTGCCCCCTCTGTCGCGCCGGCTCGCTCCCTGGCCGCACCGCATCGTCGAACTGCCGCCGATCCCCGAGGCAGAGACCCGCTCCTATCTCGCCGCCCGCATGATCATCGCCGAACTGGACGCCGCGCGCCTGACCGACGGCGCCGCCGCTGCGCTGGCGGAGTTGTCCGAGGGAACGCCGCGCCTGCTGAACCTGCTTCTGGCCATGGCCTTCCACGAGGCGGACATGACAGGGCAGCGGGACGTTCTTTCGATGCATGTGCGAGAGGCGGCGGCGCTGCGGGCGGAAGCGCCTGAAGGCCGGCCAGGAACCCTGCCGGGTACCGACCCGGCGGGGGCTGCCCCCTCCGCGCCGCCGAAGGGCTCGCCCAACGATTCGACGGAAATCGTGTCGCCGGCGGCGGCGCGCCCGTCGAGCTCACTCGCGCTGACGCTCCCGGCGGACAGGGAACGGCCGGCCCGGTCCCGCCTTCCCGCGGTCGTGGTTGCCGCGGCCGGGATAATCGTTGTGGGCGGCCTCACCTGGCTTGCCCTCCATGAAGACTGGCTGGCGGCCGGCAGGCGCCTCCTTCCTTCGCCGCCATCCGGTACTCCGGCCAGCGAGGCAGCACCAGGACCTGTCCTCGCGGGGGCGCCGACGGCAAGCGCCGGGACGATGGCTCCCGGCCCCGCCACGGCGGAAACCTCCGCCGTCGGCAATCCGGCCGGTGCCGCTCCGCCCTCCTTGGGCCAGTCGCCGGGCACGCTGCCGGCCGGCGCGATGGTCCGCGTGGTCGTCACCTATCCCCGCGGCGTGCCCGAGGCCGGGCGTCGCGCCGCGGCGCTCTCGGCCACCCTTGCCCAGGCGGGGGTGTCGGTCGGTGCGCCCTTCCCGGTTTCGCGCCCGTCGCCGGGCGCCGCGCTTAGCTACTTCTTCCGTGAGGACCGCGACGCGGCCCTGCGCGTCGCCCGCCTGGGCGGGCTGGACGCGGCGGTCCCGGAACTCGGCCCCGTGGGCGGCGCGGCCCCGCGCCCCGGCACCATCGAGGTCGCCCTGGCCGCGCCCGGTGCCGCGGCGGAGGAGCGCGAGCCGGCGCCCCCCCGTGACCAGGAGCCCTCGCCACCCGCCGCCATCCTGGTCAATCCGGCCGAGGGTGCCGCCCTGCCGGCCGATGCCGCCTGGCGCGGCGTGGTGCTGAGCTGGACCACCCCGGCTGAGCCGCGCCCCGGCTGCTGCTTCATCGAGGTGGTGTCCCTGGGCGGAACGCCCGGCGACTCCGAGCCTGGCATGCGGGAGGCCTTCGCGGCCTATTCTGAAATTCCCGACCAGCAGAGCGTTCAACTGTCTGGCCCTGGCCGCTACGCCTGGCGCGTGCTTACGGTCTCCCGTGCCGGGCGCCGCTATGCCGCGAGCCCCTGGCGGCACTTCGCCATCAGCGGGGCACCGTCATGATCCGTCCTGTCCTGCGCCTGTTTCCGGTCCTGCTCGCCCTCGCCGCCTGCCAGCCCGCCACCCAGGCCGTCGTCACGGCGCCGCGCGCTCCCCGTGCGGCCCGGCCCGCGCCGCCGCCCGGGCGGGTGGAGGGGACCTGGTCCTTCGGCGTCGCGGGCAACCGCTGCACCGCTCAGGTCACTCACCGCGAGGCCACGCTCAGCA
>Ga0210040_10010529_pt1 | contig 10589 bp, 13 predicted proteins | sample CryGeyCG12114_NA_FD_185462 | JGI IMG/M metagenome (GOLD analysis project Ga0210040, IMG submission 185462) | Groundwater microbial communities from aquifer - Crystal Geyser CG19_WC_8/21/14_NA (SPAdes) (version 2) | ecosystem: Environmental > Aquatic > Deep subsurface > Groundwater | place: USA...
GGCCGAGGACGCCGCCCACGACGGTGCCGCTGCCGGTGTAGTCCTCGCCGCCGGTCTTCTCGGTGACGACGGGGGCGGGCTTGTCGGTCTCGAAGCTCTCGGTCTTGGTCTCGCGCTTGTCGAAGTCGAGGTCGGCGCTGACCCGGACGACGGCCTTGCCGCTGCCGACGAGCGGGGTGAGCATCTGCTCGACCGAGCCCTGCAGCTCCTGCTCGAAGGTCGCGGTCTGCGTGATGCGGGCGTCGCCCATCGCCGCCACGCCGTCCTCCCCGGCGCCGGACAGCACCCGCCCCTTGGCGTCGGCCACGGTGACCCGCTCGTGCTCGAGCCCCTCGACGCTGGACGCGACCAGGTTGACGACCGCCTGCACCTGGCCGTCGGTCATGTCCTTGCCGGGCTTGTCCTTGATCAGGACCGAGGCGCTCGGCGTGCGACCGTCCTCGGAGAACAGGCTCTCCTCCGGGATGACCAGGTGCACGGTCGCGGCCTCGACGCCCTCGATCGAGGAGATGGTCATGGCCAGCTCGCCCTCGAGGGCGCGCTGGTAGTCGATGCGCTGGCGGAACTCCGAGGTGGTGATGCCCTGCTCGTCGAGCAGCTCGTAGCCCGCCTCGCCGTTCTCGGGCAGGCCGGCGGCCGACAGGTCCAGGCGGAGCTGGTAGACGTCCGACTGCGGCACGAGCACCGTCGTGCCGCCCTCGGCGAGCTCGTACTGCGTGCCGCGGGTCGTGAGCTCCTCGGTGATCGCTGCCGCGTCCGAGGACTCCAGGTTGGTGAACACGGGCACGAGCGACGGCTTCGTCGCCCAGGAGGTGAAGACGACGCCGCCCAGCAGGACGGCGATCAGGGCCAGCGCGGTCATGGCCTTCTGGCCGGCGGTGAAGCCGGCGAGCGTGGTCCGGAGGGCCTCGGTCACCCTCGACGTGCGGCCGGGCATCAGACCTGCATCCGCATGATCTCGGTGAACGCCTCGACGGCCTTGTTGCGGACCGCGACGGTGAGCTCGGTGGCGATCGACGCCTCGTTGCTGGCGATCATGTAGTCGTGGATGTCCTGCAGGTCGCCGGTGGCGGCCTGGACGGCGAGCACGTCGCTGGTGTCGTGCAGGCCCTCCAGCTGCGACAGGCCCGAGGTGAGCGCGGCCCCGAAGCCGCCGTCGCCGTCCGCCGGTGTGACGGACGGGAGCTCCGGCAGCGCAGGCAGTCCGGCGACCCCGGCCAGCGCGGTCACGCTGCCGATCGACGGGATGCTCATCGGCGCTGACCCAGCTGCAGGGCCGAGGTGTAGGCGTCCTGGGCGTGCTTGACCACCGACAGGTTGGCCTGGTAGCCGCGCTGGGCGATCATGAGCTGGGTCATCTGGTCCCCGAGGTCGATGTCCGGCATGCGGACGTAGCCCTGCTCGTCGGCGAGCGGGTGGTCGGGCGAGTGGACGAGGCGGCCCTCCGGGTCGCCGAACATCGCGCCTGCGACGCGCACGCCGCCCGCGCCGCCGTACTGCTCGGCCTGCGCGACGACCATCCGGGCCTGGAAGGCGTCGTCCTCCGTGCGCGACACGGTGTTGATGTTGGCGATGTTGTCGGAGACCGCGTCGAGCCACTTGCGGGTGGCGAGCAGTCCCGAGCCGGCGACGTGGAACGCGGCGAACATGGCCATCAGGCACCGCCGATCGCGGTGCGCAGCCCGGTGTACTTGTTGGTCAGCGCGGTGATCGCCAGCTCGTAGCGCAGCCCGGTCTCCTGGGCCGACATCGTCTCCTCGTCGAGGTTGACGTTGTTGCCGTCGATCCGGGTCGGCTGCAGCGAGCGGGCGGTCTGCGGCGCCTCGGTGGGCGCCACCCCGTCGCGGACGGCGTCGCGCAGCTGCGACTCGAAGTCGACGGTGCCCGCGAGGAAGCGGGGGGTCTCGATGTTGGCGATGTTGTCCGCGACGGTCCGCTGGCGCAGCGACAGGCCGCGCAGAGCAGCGTGGAGGACGCCCTCGACCCCGTTCACCGACGGGCTCCGGTGGACCGGGTTCGTGCGCGGACAGCAGGAGCCGACACCGTCGACCCTCCTCAGGCGTTCGAGTGGAGGTCGACCGCCGAGTCCGTGGCGGTCTGAGGGTGAGCGGTCCGTTGCTCAGCAGGTTCTTCGGCAGCCGGCGCAGCGGCTTGAGGGCTGCGCGGAGCAGCCGACCTGCGGCCGGCACGACCTCAAGGCCACGTCGGGGCAGCCGATGGGACAGCACGTGTCGCAGCTGCCTGCTGCGGCCCCGAGCCTGCGGAGCGCCTCATGCCTGCCCCAGCCCGTGCGTACGCCGTGCCCGTGCCGGTGCCGCACCCCAAGCAGATCCGCGACCTGTTCCTGGGCCTCACCGGCAAGGACGTCGAGGTGGGTCCGGTCAACCCCGTCGTCCCCGGGCGCGACCCCGCCGTGGTGGCCGTGTTCGTCACCGACAAGCTGGGCACCGGCGCCGCCGTGGCCTGCGACCTGCCGCTGGCGGCGTACGCCGGCGCGGCTCTCGGCCTCGTCCCGCTGCCGCAGGCGCAGGAGGCCATCGACAGCGGTGTCCTCACCGAGGACCTGGCCGAGAACTTCGCCGAGGTCGTCAACGTCATGGCGTCGGTGTTCAACGAGCAGCCGGAGGCGCCGCACCTCAAGCTCTACCGGGTGCACGCCGTGGGGGAGAAGCTGCCCACCGACGTCGCCTCCAGCCTGGGCTACGTCGTGCGCCGGCTGGACCTGCAGGTCACCGTGCACGGGTACGGGTCGGGCCGGCTGTCGTCGGTGAGCATCGGGTAGTCGTCCTCGGAACGTCGCAGCGGCCGGTCCCCTCGGGGGCCGGCCGCTGCCGTGTGCGGCAGTGCTCAGCAGTGGGCGTCGACGTAGCTCGGCCTCGAGGGTGCAGCCCGCCGGCGCAGACCTGCGAGCTCGGCACCGGTGCCGGACAGCGCGTCCTGGAGCGAGGAGCTCAACGCCTCTGCCTGTGCCAGCAGCTCACCGGCGCGTGGGCGCAGGGCCGGTGGCAGGGGGCCGAGGCCCTCGTGCGGCCGGAAGGCGGTGCACCGCTGCGCCTGGCCCTCGTGGAGCGCCGTCCGCTGCTCGTGCAGGTGCTCGGCGAAGGCGTCCAGGCAGGCTGCCCAGGTGGCTGTGCTCATGCCGGCTGGAGCAGCGAGAGGGCGGCTGTGCGCCAGCCGTCGCGCAGCGGCGCGACGACGGCGAGGCAGGCGGCGATCCGCTGGGGGTCCTGCCGGACGTTGGCGGCGATGAGCTCGGCGTACAGCCAGGTGTAGAGGTCGGCGAGCCCCTGTGCGCCGTCCCAGGCGTCCAGGTCGAGGCTGGTCCGCAGCTCCAGGACGATGTCCTGTGCGTGCTGCAGCTCCGCGCTCGCCCTGGCGGCCTGCGAGCTGCGAGCAGCCTGCTCGGCGTTCGTGAGGTCGAGCACGAGCCGGTCGTAGAGCATCACGAGCAGACGAGCCGGGGAGGCCGTCGAGACCGCGTTCGTCGTGTAGCGGGCACGAGCCTGGGCCGCGTACGTCATCACTGTCCTCCGTAGGACGGCAGGGCGGCCAGCTGGCCGGCCAGCCACTGGCCCTGGGACTGGGCCTTGCCGAGTGCGGTCTCCAGCGCCGTGTACTGCCGCTGGAGCATCTTCTCCTTCATGGCGAGCCGGTTGTCCCAGCTCGCGACGTCGGCTTCCAGGCTCTTCACCTGACGTTCGCGACTCCTGATCGCACTGGTGATCAGACCCGGTCCACCGGCCGCCGTGTCGCCGCGCGACACGAGGTCGGCGACGTCGCGCAGGCGACCCGCCATGCCGTCCTTGCCGAGCGCGGCCTCGACTGCGGCCGGGTCGGCCTGCAGGGCCTTGAGGAACGTCGCCTTGTCGAAGCTGACGGTCCCGTCGCGCGCGACCGTCACTCCGGCCAGGCTCGGACCGGCGGTGTCCCCGACCACGGCGGTGCGCACGAGGTCGACGAGGCTGCGCGTGGTGCTGTCGCCGTACAGCCGGCCCTTGGTCTTGGTGACGGGGTCGAAGGCGGTCAGCTCCTTGGCCTCCTTGCGGGCCGCGTTCGCGGCGTCCACGAGGGCCTGCACCCTGGCCGCGACGCCCTCGACGTCCCTGGTCACCGCGACGGTGACGGGCGGCTCCACGTAGGCGCCGTCCTTCTGGGTGTCGGCCTTGCGCAGCGTCAGCGTGACGCCCTCCAGGACGTCGCTCACCGTGTTGCTCGACCGGGTCACGAGCACGCCCTGGCCCAGGTCGAGCACCGCGTCCCGGCCCTCGACGAGGACCTCCTCGAGCAGGGAGGTCGGCGGCTCGCCGGGTGCCTGCAGCGAGATCGTGCTGGCGGCGCCCGTGGTGGTCGAGGTCAGCTGCAGGCGGTACTGCGCCTGCGCCGGGTCGGCGGACGTCGTGACCTGCACCAGGCTGGCGGTCACGCCGGCGTTCGCCGCGTTGACGGCCGAGACGGTGGAGGCGAGGGTCCCGTCGGTCGTGAGCGTGATCGGTGCCCCGTCACCCTGCGAGAGGAGCAGGCTCGTGTGCGCGACGCCCTGGGCGTCCACGGCCAGCACCGCGTCCTTGCCGGTGAAGGGACCGCTGAGGTGGCTCGCCGCGGTCGCGAGCTGCTGGACGTGGAAGCTGAGCGCTGCGGTCGGGGCGCCGGTCACGGCGGACGCGGACGTCCGCGTGCTGTCGCTCGACGACGCACTGGTCAGCTGCCAGTCCGTGGGCGTGGTCGACGTGGCTGCCGCACCGGCGACGGGCGGCGCGGCCGCACCGAGCTTCTGCGCTGCCGTGACGATCGTGAGGAACTTGGTGTTCAGGGTCCGCAGCGTGCTGATCGACGACTCGGCGGCCGTCTGCTGGGTCTTGAGCCGCGTCTGGGGGACCCGCTCGAGCTGCATCAGCTGGGCGATGATGGTCGTGGTGTCCAGGCCGGAGGACAACCCGTCGATCGAGGCCATGCGCGTGCTCCCTGGTGCAGTCGGAGTTCGACACCCGCCGGGGCGGGCGGCAGGAGGGGCGGGGCGAGCGGGTGCTCGTCCCGCCCCTCCTGGTCAGTCCTAGCGCAGCAGCGACAGGACGCCCTGCGACGCCTGGTTCGCCTGGGCCAGCATGGCGGTGCCGGCCTGCGAGAGGATCTGGTTGCGCGTGAACTGCATCATCTCCTGCGCCATGTCGGCGTCGCGGATGCGGCTCTCCGACGCGGACAGGTTCTCGACCGTCACGTTCAGGTTGTTGATCGTGTGGTCGAAGCGGTTCTGCAGCGCACCGAGGTCCGCGCGAGTCGTGGAGACCTCGCCGATCGCCTTGTCGATCTTGCTGATGGCGTCGTCGGCGCCGCTCTGGCCCGACAGGACGAACTTCTCGGTGCCCACGGCGGTGGCCGTGAGGCTGAGCGCCCCGGCGTCGGTGACGGTCTGACCGGCGCCGAAGGCGGTCACGAGCGCGGTCTGCAGCGCGGTGGCCTTCTCGGTCGCCGTGGCCCCGGCGCTCAGTCCGCCGAGGACCGAGGAGAGGTTGACCGACTTGCCGTCACGGGTGATGGTGCCGGTCAGGTTGTCGAGGTCGAGGGTGGCGACGTAGGTCGACGCGGTGCCGGGGTCAGCAGCGACCGCGGTGACCGCGTCGACACCAGCGGTGACGGTGCCGTAGGCGGTGCCCCCGGACGTGATGGCGACCTCGCTGGCGTCGCTGCCGGCGGTGTCGGCCGTGACGATGACCCCGGCGCCGCCGGCAGCAGCCGTGACGCCGGCCGCTCCGTCGATCGCCGTGGCGAGGCCGGCCAGCGTGCTGACGCCGGTCAGGTCGACCGCGTTGCCGCCGACCTCGAAGTCCGTGCTCGCGTTGCCCAGGCCGGTGACGTAGGCCGCCACGGCCGCGTCGTCGGCGAAGGTGAGCTCGTTCTTCGACGCCGTCGCCGTCACACCGGTCACGGCCGGGGTGGCCGCGGTGCCGGCGGTGTCGGTGATGGCGGTGACACCGGCCGCGGCGGCGTCGTTGGCGACGTCGATCTCGTCGAGGCCCAGGTCCTCGGCGTTCATGCCCTGGGCGATGGTGACGCCGATCGTCTCGCCGACGTTGGCGCCCACCTGGAACTTGCCGGCGTACGTGCCGTCCAGCAGCTTGCTGCCGTTGAACGTCGTCGTGTCGGCGATGCGGGTCAGCTCGGAGGTGAGCTGGCCGATCTCGGACTGGATGGCCTGCTTCGCGTCGTCGTTCAGGCTGCCGCCGTTGGCGGCCTGCACCGACAGGTCGCGCATGCGCTGCAGGATGCTGTGCGACTCGTTGAGCGCACCCTCAGCGGTCTGCACGACCGAGATGCCGTCCTGGGAGTTGCGGACGGCGACCTTCAGACCGCCGACCTGCGAGCGCAGGCCCTCGGAGATGGCCAGGCCGGCCGCGTCGTCCGCGGCGCGGTTGATGCGGAAGCCGCTCGAGAGCTTCTCGAGGGACTTGCTCATCTGGTTGTCCGTGTTGGACAGGTTGCGGTACGAGTTCATCGCCGCGATGTTCTGGTTGATCCGAAGACCCATGGTGACGTTCCTCCTGGAGACGACCGCCGGGGTGGCGGTCGGGGTGGTGGTGCGTCCTGCCGTCCTGGCGGGACCTGTACTGCATCGGTCGTCGACGGGCCGACTTGAGCCCCGGCCCGGTCCGGTGCAGGCGGACGGGTGATGTCGCGGCCGACGCCTCAGTCGCGCACCGCTCCCGCCGATGTGGTCCTTGCACCCCGACGGCCGGGCGTGCAGTGAGGCGAGGTCATGTCACTGACCGAGGTGTCGAGCATCCTGTGGCGAGAGCGGGAGCTGCTCGAGCTGCTGGTGTTCAAGCTCGAGGAGGAGCAGCTGCTCCTCGCTGCCGGGCGTGCGCGCTGGCTGAGCTTCGCGACCCGCGAGGTCGAGATGGTCCTGGCGGAGATCCAGCGCTCCGAGCTCGGTCGGGCCGTCGAGGTCGACGCCGTGGCGTCCTGCCTCGGCCTGCCGGCGGGCATCAGCCTGCGCGAGCTGGCCGAGAGTGTGCCGGCGCCGTGGGACGGCATCCTGCGCGAGCACCGCAAGGCCTTCCTGGCACTGTCGGACGAGATCTCCGAGCTGGCCAAGGCCAACCGGGAGCTGCTCGGCGCCGGCTTCCGTGCCGCGCGGGACACCCTGCTGTCGCTCGGCGACCAGGAGCCCGCCACCTACACGCCGAACGGCCAGAGCGCCGCCAAGGCCCGCGGTCCCCTCCTCGTGAACCAGGCGATCTGACATGTCGACCTTCTCCGGACTGAACACCGGTCTGTCGTCCCTGTACGCCTCGCGCCGCGCGCTCGAGCTCGCGGGCCAGAACATCTCCAACGTCAACACCGAGGGCTACAGCCGTCAGCGCCTGGACCTGCAGTCCGTCGGCGGCCCGGTCACGTCGGCGCTGCACGCCACCTACGACGGCGTCGGCAACGGCGTCATGGTCGCCGGCGTCGACCGCCTGCGCGACATGTTCCTCGAGGCGCGGGCGCTCACCGAGCGCGGCACCGCGGCGGGGCTCGCCGGTGACCGCGTGCTGCTCGGTCGGGTCGAGGCGGTGCTCGCCGAGCCCGGGGACGCCGGCATCTCGCGTCAGCTCGCCGACTTCTGGGACGGCTGGGACGACGTGGCCAACAACCCCGACAGCCTGGCTGCCCGCAGCCAGCTCCTCGAGCGGGCCCAGACGCTCGCCGAGGGGCTCAACGGCGCCGTCCAGGCGCTCGACGCGCAGTACGACGCCTCGCACCAGGAGCTCGCCGCGACCGTGCTCGACATCAACGCCGTGGCGGTCGGCGTCGCCGACTTCAACCGAGCGATCGTGTCGGCGACCCGGGCGGGCCTGTCCCCGAACGACCTGCTGGACAAGCGGGACGTGCTCGTGCAGCGCCTGGCCGAGATGGCCGGCGCGACCGTCAAGCACGGCGACGCCGGGTCGGTCGACGTCTTCCTGGGTGGCACGGCGCTGGTCACCGGGACGACCACGTGCCCGCTCCAGGTCAGCGGCACCGGCGGGACCCCGCCGGGCAGCGACGCCGTCGCGGTCGTGTGGGCCGGTGCCGCTGACGCGTCCGGCCCGCAGGCCGCCGTCGGAGGCGCCGCGGGCAGCCTGCTCAAGGGCCTGAACGACGTCCTGCCCCGCTACCGGGCCCAGCTGACGGACGTCGCCGAGCGGGTCCGCACCCAGGTCGACGCCGTCCACGACGCCCAGGCGTTCGACCAGCAGGGCGCCCCGGGGGAGCACTTCTTCGTCATCACCGACGGCAGGCTCGTCGTGAACGTCAGCGACCCGGCTCGGATCGCCGCGAGCGCGAGCCCCGGCACCGACGGCACCGGTGACCGCGGCGGCACCAAGGCAGCCCAGCTGGCCGAGCTGTCGAGCGCCAAGGGCGGAGCGGACGAGCTCTACCGCCGTACGGTCGTCGCGCTCGGCGTCGAGGCGCAGGCCGCGGGCCGGCGGGTCGAGATCCAGGACGACATCCTGGCGCAGGTCGACGCGGCCCGTGAGGCCGAGTCGGGGGTCAGCCTCGACGAGGAGATGACCAACCTGCTGGCCTTCCAGAAGGCCTACGAGGGCGCGGCGCGGTTCATCAGCGCCATCGACCAGGTCCTCGACACCCTCATCAACCGCACCGGCGTCGTCGGCCGATAGGAGTCCTGAGATGTCCAGCCCACGCGTCACCCAGCGCAGCGTGACCAGCACGGTCATGCGCGGCCTGCAGGCCAACGCGTTGCGCATGCAGCAGATCCAGGAGCAGCTCTCCTCCGGCCGCCAGGTCAACCGGCCGTCGGACTCGCCGGTCAAGACCGTCGAGGCGATGCAGTTCCGTGGCACCCTCAGCCGCACCGAGCAGTACGTCCGGAACGCGCAGGACGGCCTGGCCGTGCTGGGCACCGTGGACAGCGCCCTGAGCAGCGGCCTGGAGATGGTGCGGCGCGCTCGCGACCTCACCCTCACGGGCATGAACGGCGCCAACGGCGCGCAGGGCCGCGAGGCGCTCGCCGCCGAGATCGACCAGCTGCGCGAGAGCCTGATCGGCGTCGCCAACACGCGCTACCTGGACCGGCCGGTCTTCGGCGGCAACACCGGCGGCGCCCTGGCCTACAGCACACCCGTCGCCGGCGATCCCGCCGGCGCCTTCGTGGGCGACACCGGTGCGGCGCTGCGCACCGTTGCCGCCGGCACCCAGGTGGAGGTCAACGTGACCGGACCGGAGACCTTCGGCGACGGCACGGACTCGCAGCTGTTCGACGTGCTGGCCGGGCTGTCCGCCGCGCTGCGCGGCGGACCAGAGGTCGGCGGCGTCACCGACCTCGACGACGGCCTGAGCAAGCTCGACCGGGCGACCGAGCGCATCGTCGCAGCCCTCGGCAAGGTCGGCGCCCGCACCAACCGGGTCGAGACGCTCGCGGCCAAGGCCGAGGACTCGCTCGTCACGCTCACGAACAGCCTGGCCGAGGTCGAGAGCATCGACCTGCCCAAGACCATCGTCGAGCTGCAGATGCAGGAGGTCGCCTACCAGGCGGCCCTCGGCGCCACCGCTCGCGTCGTCCAGCCGTCCCTTCTCGACTTCCTGCGCTAGGAGCCGTCCGTGTCCGCTGTCCTGACCGATGTCCTGACCGAGCCGGATCTGCTGGAGCTCACCCTCGTCGGAGGCCTCGCCGGCTTCGCCCAGAGCGAGCGCTACGCGCTCGTCGAGGTGTCCAGCACCAGCCCGCTGTTCCGCCTGTGCAGCCTCGACCTCCCGGGGCTGGACTTCCTGGTCGTCCCGCCCGCCGTCGTGTTCCCGGACTACGCGCCGGAGATCGACGACGCGAGCGCCGCGCGCCTCGCGCTCACCGACGCCGAGGACGCCCTGCTCCTCGTGGTGCTCACCGTCGGCGAGGACCCCGGCTCGGCGACCGCGAACCTGATGGCGCCCATCGTGCTCAACGCCCGCACCCGGCAGGCCGCCCAGGTCATCGTCGAGGGCACGCATCCGCTCCGGGCGCCGCTCAGCTCCTGAGCCCGGGCCGCTCGGCCTACCCTGGCGACCTCCTGGTCCCCACGGAAGGAACGCCAGATGCTGGTCCTCACCCGCCGCAGCTCGCAGAGCATCGTCATCGGCAAGGACATCGTCGTCACCGTGCTCGAGGTGCGCGGCGACCAGGTGCGCATCGGGGTCTCCGCCCCACGTGACGTCGACGTGCACCGCGAGGAGGTCTTCCTCGAGCTGCAGGAGGCCAACCGGTCGGCGGCGTCGCCCTCCCCGCAGGCCGTCGAGGCGCTCGGCCAGCTGCTGCCGGACGCCCCCGGACGCGCTGCCGCTGCGCAGCACGAGCAGCCGCCGCAGGGCCGTCCGCCCGGCCCGGAGTAGTCCGAACGGGCCATCCGAGCTGCTCCGGCACGCTCACCAGCGGTCCGTCACGGCTCGTCGCGGCCCGGCCCGAGAGAACTATGTGGCCGGAGCCGGTCGGCTGCCGAAGTCCTGGGTGTCGCGACGGCACTGGGCCGGCGCAGCGACCGGGAGCGCACCGTGACCCAGACCACCGCCACTGCCACCACCGCGGGCGTCGACGTCGACCAGCTGGTCGCCGACAGCCTCCCCCTGGTCCGCGC
>Ga0210040_10010530_pt1 | contig 10587 bp, 9 predicted proteins | sample CryGeyCG12114_NA_FD_185462 | JGI IMG/M metagenome (GOLD analysis project Ga0210040, IMG submission 185462) | Groundwater microbial communities from aquifer - Crystal Geyser CG19_WC_8/21/14_NA (SPAdes) (version 2) | ecosystem: Environmental > Aquatic > Deep subsurface > Groundwater | place: USA...
GCGAACCAACCGAACGACGCGGCGCCCTGCGGGGTGAAGAATCCGGCGACCGCCATGAACGAGCCGAAGAAGTAGAGCCAGAAGGCGAACGCGTTGAGCCGCGGGAACGCGACGTCGGGGGCGCCGATCTGCAACGGCATCATCCAGTTCGCGAAGCCGGCGAAGAGCGGCGTCGCGAACATCAGCAGCATGATCGTGCCGTGCATCGTGAACAGCTGGTTGTACTGCTCATGAGTCGGGACGATCGACAGTCCGGGCTCGAACAGCTGCGCGCGGATGACGAGCGCCATCACGCCGCCGATGAGGAAGTAGACGAAGGAGCTGATCAGGTAGAGCGACCCGATCGTCTTGTGGTCGGTCGAGGTGATCCAGCTGACAATGACGTTGCCTTTGCGCTGGACGCGGTCACTCGCGAAGACCGCGGCCTGACCTGCCGGGAGCCCTGTGGGGCGATTGAGAGTCGACGTCATGGGTGACTACTACCTCGTCTCGGATTCTTCGCTCGGAGCTTCGATGCCCGGCTCATTCAGATTGCGGTTGTACTCGTCACCGAGGCGGCCCGTGAAGCCCTGGTCCTTCAGCGACTGCACGTAGTCCTGGTACGCCTCCTGCGAGACGACCTTGACGGTGAACAGCATCTGCGCGTGGTAGTCACCGCACAGCTCGGCGCACTTTCCGGCGAAGGTTCCCTCGCGGGTCGGTGTCAGCGTCTCGTAGTTGGTCTTGCCCGGGATCATGTCGGTCTTCTGCAGGAAGTCGACGACCCAGAAGGAGTGCGCGACGTCGCGGCTCTTGATCTGGAACTCGATGCTCTCGTTGACCGGAAGCACGAGGACGGGCACGGTCGATTCGACGACGCCGGTTCCGGGGGTGCCGAGCGCCTCCGGCTGGGTCTGGACCCCGGCCGAGTAGACGTTGTCGTTCAGGTAGTTGAAGTCCCAGCCCCACTGCTTGCCGTAGACCTCGATCGTCAGATCGGGGTTCGGGTCGCGGGCGGTGATCTCGGCCTGGTCCCGGGCGGTGAAGGCGAAGAGGCCGAGAACCAGGATGAGCGGGACGATCGTGTAGAAGATCTCGATCGGCATGTTGTACCGCAGCTGCACCGGGAGGCCGGTCTGGCCCCGGCGCCGGCGGTACATCAGCGCCGCGAAGACGATGAGGAACCAGGTCACGACACCCACGATGAGGAGCACGACCCACGATCCGACCCAGAGGTTGGAGATCCGCTCGGCGTGGTTGGTGGTGGCCTCCTGGCCCTCCTGGAAACCAGGCAGGAAGCCGTGGAGCTGAGCCTGCGTGCAGCCCGCGAGGGCCATGATCACGACAGCTGCGACCGGGATGGCCGCTAGACGGAGTCGACGTCTCGAGCGCACAGGAACCTCTCGCGATGCAGGACTGGAACGAGGGCAAGTCTATATCGCCGGAAGCGAACGACCGGGCCCGGAACGCCCCCGTTTCGACATCAAGTAGAAGAAATCGAAGGCAGCTCGTGCCGTGGAACGACGACGCCCGCAGCGCGGACGGCTCGTCGACTGATCGGCGAACCACCCACCCTGCGGGCGGAGGTCATGAACGTCCGGTCGAGGACCGGCGTCGGGAAACTCAGTGGAAGCTGTCTCCACATGCGCAGCTGCCTGCGGCGTTGGGGTTGTCGATGGTGAAGCCCTGCTTCTGAATGGTGTCTTCGAAGTCGATGGTCGCTCCGTCGAGGTAGGGCACGCTCATGCGGTCGACGACGACCTCGACACCGTCGAAGTCGCGGGTGGCGTCGCCATCGAGGATCCGCTCGTCGAAGTACAGCTGGTAGATGAGGCCGGAGCACCCGCCGGGCTGCACGGCGACGCGCAGCCGGAGGTCGTCGCGGCCTTCCTGCTCGAGGAGGCTCTTGACCTTGCCGGCCGCGGTGTCGGTGAGACCGACGCCGTGGGTGTCGATCTCGGGCTTCTGCGTGAGAGTGACGTCCGTCATTGCTGCCTCCGGAAGGTCAGGGGTGATGAGGGAAGTGTACCCGGCCCGGGCGGGACGAGGGCTGAGGCCCGCTCCGGGGTCTCAGGACCGCTCGTTGAGGCGGGCGAGGAGGAGCGCCTCGCCGAGGATGGCGCGCTTCAGCACTCCGAGGTGCTGGGACTCGTTCGGCGAGTGGGCCCGCGTGTCGGGGTCTTCCACGCCGGTCACGAGGATCTGCGCCCGCGGGAACGTGGCGGCGAGTTCCGCGACGAAGGGGATGGAACCGCCGATCCCCTGCTCGACGGTCGCCTCGCCCCAGCCGTCCGCCAGGGCGGCGGACGCTGTCGCGAACGCCCAGCCGCTCGTGTCGAGCAGGAAGGGCTCCCCCAGGGAGACGTCGTCGAACGACAGGTGGGCGCCGAACGGGGCGTTGGCGTGCAGGTGCGCTTCGAGGGCGGCGTAGGCGTCGGCCGCCCGCTGTCCCGGGGCGACCCGGGCACTGATCCGCACGCGGATGGAAGGGCTCAGCGTGTTGGACGCGTTCTGGAGCGTGGGCGCGTCGATCCCGGTCACCGTGATGCTCGGGCGGAACCACATCTGCTCGTAGAGCTGCCCGTCGCCGAGGGGGCGGACCCCGTCGAGGAGGCCGGCCTCCTGCCGGAATCGCGCGGCTTCGTACTCGGGGGCGGCCACGCCGGGAGTCCACTGGAGGCCGGCGACCGCGACCGAGCCGTCGTCGTCCCACAGGGTCGCGAGCAGCCGGATGGTGGCGAGCATCGCGTCGGGCGCCGCGCCGCCGAAGGACCCGGAGTGGAGGGCGTGATCGAGCGTCGACACGGTGAGGTGGAAGGCGGCGTTGCCCCGCAGGCTGATGGTGAGCGCCGGGGTGGTGACGCTCCAGTTGTCGGAATCCGCGACGACGATGACATCGGCGTCGAGGTCGCCGCGGTACTGCTCGAGGAGTGCGCCGAGCGACTCCGAGCCGTACTCCTCCTCGCCCTCGAGGAACAGGACGATCCCGAGGTCGACGTCGCCGGTCGAGGCGAGAGCGCGAACCGCGGCGAGGTGGGTGGCGACGCCCGCCTTGTCATCCGACGCTCCGCGGCCGTAGAGCCGGTCGCCCCGCACGGTCGGCTCGTACGGCGCGGACAGCCAAAGGGCCTCGTCCCCCGGCGGCTGCACGTCGTGGTGCGCGTAGAGCACGATGGTCGGCCGCCCGTTGCGCGCGGCGCGGGTGGCGAGGACGGCGGGCTGACCCGGGCGGCCGTCGGGGCCGTCGGCCTGCACGACGCGGACGTCCTCGAAGACACCGAGCGACCGGGCCGCCTCGGCGACGGCCTCCGCGCTCTGCGTGACGAACGCCCGGTCGAAGCCGTCCCACGACACGGACGGGATCTTCACGAGCCGCGAGAGTTCCGCGACCGCCGCAGGGAACCCGAGGGACACCTGTTCGCGGACGGCGTCCTCGCGGGCGGTGGTGTCGGCGGTGGGCTCGGAGGGGTTCCCGGTCATAGGGGTTAACCTTATTGGGACTGATCGCGAGGACTTTCCGTGGCTAAGAACACCACCCGGGGCACCGCCGCCCCCGAGGCGCCCATCGCTCCGACGAACGGCAAGGGGCGATCCACCCCCAGCCGTCGCGAGCGGGAGGCCGCGAACCGGCGTCCGCTCGTTCCGAGCGACCGCAAGGAAGCGGCCCGGCTCCAGCGCTCGCGCAACGCCGAAGCCCGTGAGCGGGCACGGATCGGTCTCGCGAACGGTGAGGAGCGCTACCTGCCGATCCGCGACCGCGGCCCGCAGCGCAAGTACGTCCGCGACTACGTCGACGCGCGCTTCAGTGTCGGCGAGGTCGTGATCCCCCTCCTCGTGGTCGCGGTGGTCATCACGCTGGTTCCGAACGCCGCCGTCCAGCTCGCCGGCATGCTCGGCCTCTACCTCTTCGTGCTGATCGCCGTCCTGGACGCCGTGATCCTCGGCTTCACGCTGCGCCGCAAGCTCGGACAGCGGTTCGGTGCCGACCGGGTCGAGCGCGGTCTGCGGTGGTACGCGGCCATGCGCGCCCTGCAGATGCGCCCGCTCCGGCTGCCGAAGCCTCAGGTCAAGCGCGGGCAGTTCCCCGACAAGCAGGCATCCGCCGTCTGACGACGACCGAGGCGCTGCCCGGTCAGCGAGCCGGCGAACTCCGGCGGAGACCGCGGTTGATCTGGCGCGCCCACAGCGGACCTCGGAAGAGGAACCCGGTGTACCCCTGCACGAGCGTGGCGCCGGCCGACAGCCGTTCCCGCACGTCCTCCGCCGTCTCCACTCCCCCGACGGAGATGACGCACGTTTCCGGCCGCACGACCTCGCGGAGGGTCCGCAGGACCGCGATGCTCCGGGTGGCGAGGGGGCGGCCGGAGAGCCCGCCGGCTCCGGCCGATTCGACGACCGCAGGGTCCGTGGTGAGCCCCGTGCGCTCGATGGTCGTGTTCGTCGCGATGATGCCGGCGAGCCGGAGGTCGTTCACGAGGCGTCCGATGTCCCGGATCTCCTCGTCGGCGAGGTCGGGCGCGATCTTCACGAGCAGCGGCGTGGATCCCGCGGTCTGCTGCACGGCACGGAGCAGGGGTTCCAGCCGATCGAGGTCCTGGATGCTGCGCAGGCCGGGCGTGTTGGGCGAGCTCACGTTGACCACGAGGTAGTCGGCGTACGGGGCGAGCAGCCGCCCACTCGTGCGGTAGTCGGCGATCGCGTCGTCCACCTCGACCGCACGGCTCTTGCCGATGTTGACGCCGATGAGCAGCCCCGGGTTCCGCAGTCGGACCTTCGCGAGCCGGACGGCGACCGCGGCGGCGCCCTCGTTGTTGAATCCCATCCGGTTGACCACGGCGCGGTCGGGGATAAGGCGGAACAGTCGCGGTCGAGGGTTCCCGGGCTGTGCCAACGCCGTCACGGTGCCGACCTCGATGTGACCGAAGCCGAGCTGCGTGAGACCGCGCACGGCGCGGGCGTTCTTGTCGAACCCGGCCGCGAGCCCGAACGGCGAGGGGAAGGTGCGGCCGAGCGTCTCCACCTCCGAGCCCGGCGCGGGCGCGCAGAGGCGGGCGACGATCCGGCCCACGCCGGCGGTCGGCAGGAATCGGATCACCCGGAACGCCAGCTCGTGGGCGAACTCGGGGTCGATCCGGGCGAAGAACAGCCGGAAGAAGGTCTCGTACATGCGGGACCAGGGTATCCGGCTCAGGCCGTCCCGTCCCGTCCCGTCGCGACGGTGGGCGGACGGCGCGCGCCGTCCGCCCACCGTCGCCGGCGCCGATCAGAGGATGGGCTTGCCGCCGGTGACTGCGATGCGGGCACCCGAGATGTAGCTGCCTTCGTCGGAAGCGAGCAGCACGTAGACCGGAGCGACCTCGGCGGGCTGCCCGGCGCGTGCCATCGGGACCTCCTCGCCGAAGCTCTCGACCTTCTCTTCCGGCATGGTCGCCGGGATGAGCGGGGTCCAGATGGGCCCGGGGGCCACGCTGTTCGCCCGGATGCCCCGGTCGGCCAGCAGCTGAGCGAGCGCGGCGACCATGTTCGCGATCCCGGCCTTGGTCACGTCGTACGGCATCAGCTGCGGCACGGGGGTGTCCGAGTTGATCGAGGTGGTCCCGATGATCGAGGCACCCTCGTGCATGTGCGGCAGGGCCGCCTTGGTGAGATGGAAGAACGCACTGAGGTTCGTGGCGATCGTGTAGTCCCACTCCTCGTCCGGGATCTCCTCGACCGTCTCGTGGGTCATTTGATAGGCGGCGTTGCTCACGAGCACGTCGATGCGGCCGAACTCCTTCACCGCGGTGGCGACGACCTCACGGCAGTGCTCGGGCTTCGAGAGATCCCCGGCGACGAGCACCGCGCGACGACCGGCCGCCTCCACGTAGGACGCCGTGTCCTTCGCGTCCTCGTGCTCGTTCAAGTAGCTGATCAGGACGTCCGCTCCTTCGCGGGCGTACGCGATCGCGACCGCCTTGCCGATGCCGCTGTCGCCACCCGTGATGACGGCGAACTTGCCCGCGAGCCGGCCCGATCCCTGATAGCTGTCCTCGCCGTGGTCGGCGCGAGGGGTGAGCTCCCCTTCGGTTCCCGGCGGCGTCTGCTGCTGTCCTGGCTGTCCCATGATTTCCTCCCGATGTCGGTACCGTTCCATTCAAGGTCGGTACCGCTCCGAAGGTCAGGGGCTTGACTCGTCAGCTCTGATCGACAGGGTGCGGGGCGTCGCCGTTCGACGGAGCCGCAGCCCGTGTTCCGCCGTTCTCCACCCGGAGCAAGGTGATGGCCTCCTCGAAGTCGTCGAGCGACTCGAAGCCCTGATACACGCTCGCGAACCGGAGGTAGGCGACCTCGTCGAGCTCGCGCAACGGCGGGAGCACGGCCAGACCGATCTCGTTCGCCTCGATCTGCGACGCGCCCGTCGCCCGGATCGACTCCTCGACGCGCTGGGCCAGCGAGGCGAGGTCGGCGTCCGTGACGGGCCGCCCCTGACAGGCCTTCCGAACCCCGGACACCACCTTCTCGCGACTGAACGGCTCGAGGACGCCGTTGCGCTTGATGACGTTGAGACTCGCGGTCTCTGTGGTGCTGAAGCGTCGGCCGCACTGCGGGCACTGGCGCCGGCGGCGGATCGACAAGCCGTCGTCGCTCACTCGGGAGTCGACGACCTTGGTGTCGTCGTGTCGGCAGAAGGGGCAGTGCATGGTTCTTCCAGACTACTCGCGGGGCGCCGCGAGCCGGCCGGGTCGGGGTCGCGTCCTGCAGGCGTCAGGAGTCGCGGAAGCGGGCCGTCACCGCTTCGCCGTGTGCGGGGAGACCCTCCTCCACCGCCAGGGCGACGATCCGGTCCGCGGAGCGGGCCAGGGCCTCCCGCGAGTACCGGACCACCTGCTGGGACCGCAGGAACGTCGCGGCGCCGAGGCCGGAGGAGAACCGGGCGGTGCCGCCCGTCGGCAGCACATGGTTGCTTCCCGCGAGGTAGTCGCCGAGGCTGACCGGTGCGTGCGCGCCGAGGAACACCACCCCCGCGTTCGTGATCGCGTCGAGTGCGGTCTCGGGCGCCGAGGTGACGATCTCCAGGTGCTCAGGACCGTAGGCGTTGCTGAAGGCCGCGCCCGCCGCGAGGTCCGAGACGAGGATCACGGCCGACTGCTGCCCGGTGAGGGCCACTCGTACCCGCTCGGCGGAGGCGGTGGCTGCGACCAGTCGCGGCAGGACATCGAGGACGCGCCGGGCGAGCTCCTCCGAGTCGGTGACGAGGAGTGCGGCCGCCAGCTCGTCGTGCTCGGCCTGGCTGATCAGGTCCATCGCGACGAGGCGCGGATCGGCGCTCCCGTCGGCGAGCACGAGGATCTCGGTCGGCCCGGCCTCCGAGTCGATGCCGACGCGGCCCGCGACGAGCCGCTTCGCGGCGGCCACAAAGACGTTGCCGGGGCCCGTGATGACATCCACCGGGTCGAGGCTCGCGCCGGGCACGCCGTAGGCGAAGGCGCCGATCGCTCCCGCGCCGCCCATGGCGTACACCTCGTCGATGCCGAGCAGGCCGGCCGCACCGAGGATGGTGGGGTGCACCGCTCCCCCGAAAGCGGACTGCGGCGGTGATGCGAGGGCGATCGACCCCACGCCGGCGACCTGTGCCGGCACGACGTTCATGACCACGCTGGACGGGTAGACCGCCTTGCCGCCCGGCACGTACAGGCCGACGCGGCTGACGGGAACCCAGCGCTGCACCACCTCGGCGCCGTCCTCGAGGACGGTCACCGTCCCCTGCGGCACCTGGGCGAGGCTCGCGCGGCGGACGCGATCGATGGCCGTCTCCAGGGCGTCCCGGATCGCCGACGGAAGGGCGCGGACCGCATCGCCGATCTCGGCGGCATGCACGCGGAGCCGTTCGGGGCGGACGCCGTCGAAACGCATCGCCTGGTCGAGGAGCGCCTCCTCACCCCGCTCGCGGACTTCGCCGATCAGGACGGCCGCCGCCGAGGCGGCACGGGCGGGGTCGGTCTCCGGGCGGGGCACCAGGCCGAGCAGTTCGGCGGCTCCCAGCTGGCGGCCTCGGAGGTCGACGAGCTGCATCATGGCGGGGATAGTCTAACGAGCGCCCCGTTCTGCACTGTTGCCCGAGGGCGGGCGCGGGAGGAGATACGAGGATGACGGACGCGACTTTCACCGGCGGAGACGTCGAAGCGTTCAAGCAGGCGTTCCGGCGGCATGCGGCCGGAGTCGCCGTCATCACCGCCCGCGACACCGACGGCCGCCCAGTGGGGTTCACTGCGACATCCCTCGCGTCGCTCGCCGCCGTCCCTCCGCTTGCGACGTTTAGCACCGCCCGCAGCGCCAGCACGTGGCACGCGCTCGAGAACACCGACCATGTCGCGATCCACATGCTCGGCTCCGACAACCGGGTCCTCGCCGAGAAGCTGTCGGGTCACGCCGACGACCGCTTCGTCGGCGAGCACTGGCACGAGGGCCCGCACGGCGTGCCCATCCTCAACGGGGTCACCGCCTGGATGCTCGGCCGGATCGTGGAGCGCTTTCACGTCGCGGCCAGCGCGATCGTCGTCGCGCAGATCGAGGAGGGCGCACTCGGCCCGGACAGCGCACCGCTGCTGTACCACGAGCGCGCCTACCACGCCCCCCGTCCCCTGGCCTGAGCGCCTCTCCCGCTCGCTGAGGTGGCGGTGACGTTCCGGCTCGTTACCTACGGCGCAACGTAGGTAGCGAGCCGGAACGTCACGATCAGCCGAGGCAGCCGGGGCCCAGGAGGCTCTTGATCTCGCCGTACAGGTCCGGTGTCACGTCGACCCGGTAGGGCAGCTCGAAGACGCGGGCGGTGTCGCCCTTCGTCAGCCGGAGCCGCACCTCGGTGTCCCCGCTGTGCCGGATCAGGGTGTCCCCCAGTGACTTGACCGTGTCGGTGGTCGCCTTGATGTCCGGGATGGTGAGCACGAGCGGGCCCGACTCGATCCCGCGACCCATGTCGGGCGTGAAGAGGCTGTACGCGTGGAGGTTCATGCTGTCCTCGCGCTGGCTCACCCTCCCCCGCACCACGACGACGCTGTCCGTCGCGAGCGCCGGCGCGAACTCCTGGTACGCCTTGCCCATGAACATGACGGTGACCTCGCCCCCGAAGTCCTCGACCTGGATCATCCCGTACTGGTTGCCGGAGTTCTTGGCGGTGCGGTGCTGCACCTCCGTGACAAGGCCGGCGATCGTCACCGTCTCACCGTCGCCGATGCTCTCCCCCTCGAGGAGGTCCGAGATGGTCGAGCTGGCGTGCTTCGCGAGCTCCAGCTCGAGCCCGGCGAGCGGGTGGTCGGAGACGTAGAGCCCGAGCATCTCCCGCTCGAAGGCCAGCTTGTCCTTCTTCGCCCACTCGGGACGATCCGGGACGCGGTCCGGCTCCTCCTCGAAGTCGAACATGCCGCCGAAGAGGTCGACCTGGCCGTTCGCCTCGTTGCGCTTGATCGAGACGGCGGCCTCGACGGCGTCCTCGTGGATCTCGAGCAGGGCCCGCCGGGTCGCGCCGAGCGAGTCGAACGCGCCCGCCTTGATGAGGGACTCGATGGTGCGCTTGTTCGCGACCCCGATCGGGACTTTGCGGAGGAAGTCGTGGAAGGACGTGAACCGCCCCTTCTCCTCGCGCGCCTGCCGGATCAGTTCGACGACGTTGAAGCCGACGTTGCGGACCGCGCCGAGGCCGAACCGGATGTCGTTGCCGACGGCGGCGAAGAACGCGATCGACTCGTTGACGTCCGGCGGGAGTACCTGGATCTTCATCCGGCGGCACTCGTTGAGGTAGATCGCCAGCTTGTCGCGGGCGTCGCCGACGCTCGTGAGGAGCGCCGCCATGTACTCGGCCGGGAAGTGCGCCTTGAGGTACGCCGTCCAGTACGAGACCACACCGTAGGCGGCCGAGTGGGCCTTGTTGAAGGCGTAGTCGGAGAACGGGAGCAGGATCTCCCACAGCTTGTTGACAGCGGCCATCGAGAAGCCGTTGTCGGTCATGCCCTTGGCGAAGCCCTCGAACTGCTTGTCGAGCTCCGACTTCTTCTTCTTGCCCATCGCGCGGCGCAGGATGTCGGCCTGGCCGAGGGAGAACCCGGCGACCTTCTGCGCGATGGCCATGACCTGCTCCTGATAGATGATCAGGCCGTAGCTGGTCGAGAGGATCTCCGCGAGCGGCTCCGCGAGCTCGGGATGGATCGGCGTGATCTCCTGCAGGTCGTTCTTCCGGAGCGCATAGTTCGTGTGCGAGTTCGCGCCCATGGGGCCGGGGCGGTACAGGGCGATGAGCGCCGAGATGTCCTCGAAGTTGTCAGGCTTCATGAGGCGCAGCAGGGCGCGCATCGGCCCGCCGTCCAGCTGGAACACCCCGAGGGTGTCGCCGCGACTGAGGAGCGCGTATGCCGCCTCGTCCTCGAGCTCGAGCTTCTCGAGGTCGAGCGTCTGCTTGCGGTTGGCCTGGATGTTGTCGAGGGCGTCGTTGATGATCGTGAGGTTGCGGAGTCCCAGGAAGTCCATCTTGATCAACCCGAGCGACTCGCAGGCCGGATAGTCGAACTGCGTGACGATCTGGCCGTCCTGCTCCCGCTTCATGATCGGGATGATGTCCTCGAGCGGGTGGCTCGA
>Ga0210040_10010531_pt1 | contig 10585 bp, 12 predicted proteins | sample CryGeyCG12114_NA_FD_185462 | JGI IMG/M metagenome (GOLD analysis project Ga0210040, IMG submission 185462) | Groundwater microbial communities from aquifer - Crystal Geyser CG19_WC_8/21/14_NA (SPAdes) (version 2) | ecosystem: Environmental > Aquatic > Deep subsurface > Groundwater | place: USA...
AGCCCAACAGCCGCCGATCAGCTGCGCCGCACCCTCCGCGCCCTCGTTCAGCACTGAACCAGCCCGCAGAGCGACGGTCGAACCGACGACGGAACCACGTAGCTCAGACCCTTAGATAAAGGACGTTATCTATGGGTCCTGTCGGACCCGGGCGCTAGCTTGCCCCTCGTGACCCTGGTGCCCATCTCGGCGACGATCGCCGGCGTCGTCCCGGCCGTCCGGCCAGCACCCCTGGACCGGCTGCCCGGCTCGGCCGACGACGACCCGTTCCTCCGGCTCGCCGCGGCGTGGCTGGTCGGACACCCGGCCAACACCGCCACCGCCTACCGCCGCGACCTGCAGGCGTGGGCCACCTGGTGCGCCAGCCTCGACGTGCACCCGCTGGCCGCCGAACGCCACCACGTCGACCTCTGGGTCCGCCACCTCACCACCACCCCGCAGCCGCGCACCGGCCGCACCGCCGCCGCCGCCACCGTCGCACGCAAGCTCTCCGCGCTGTCCGGGTTCTACGACTTCGGCGTCCACGACGCCCAGGTGCTCACCCACTCCCCCGCCGCCTCCGTCCGCCGGCCCCGGGTCTCCGACGAGTCCGCCGCCGTCGGGCTGACCGCCGACGAGCTCCGCCGGCTCCTCGCGGCCGCGGCCGCGCACTCCCCCCGCTCCGCCGCGCTGGTCTCACTGCTCACCTTCTGCGGACTGCGGATCTCCGAAGCACTCGGGGCCGACCTCCGCGACTACGGCCACGACCAGGGCCACCGGGTGCTGCGGGTGACCCGCAAGGGCGGCAAGGCCGCACGGGTACCGCTGGCCGCGCCGGTGGTGCGCGCGCTCGAGGACTACATCGGCGACCGGACCAGCGGCCCGATCTTCACCTCCGGCACCGACGCCCACCGCTACGGATACCTGCTCGCCTACGAACAGCTCGGCCGGCTCTGCAACACCGCCGGGCTCCCCGCCGGGGTCACACCGCACAGCCTCCGGCACTCCTACGCCACCGAGGCCCTCCGGCTGGGCGCCGCACTGCAGGACGTCCAGGACGCCCTCGGGCACGCCGACCCCCGCACCACCCGGCGGTATGACCGCAGCCGACACAACCTCGACCGGTCCCCCAACTACCTGCTCGCCGCCGCGCTCACCCAAAGATGATCAATGACAGCCGTCGCCCAAATCGAATACCGCTACTTACAATGGGTGACAGCCTATGCCGGAGTCACCCGAACTCAGTATGCCGAACCAAGAGGTGAACACTTATGGCGCGCATCGAGTGGACACGACTCGAGCCCGGGGACGTGGAACACGTCATCGCGATGCTGCTCTGTCGGGAGAACCCGAGCGCGCAACGGGTTCGACCCTCGCGCGGCGACGGAGGCATCGACATCTTCGTGCCGGACTCGCATGGTGGCATCATCGTCTATCAGGTCAAAGCGTTCAGCTCTAACCTGACATCTGGCCAGAAGCGGCAGATTAGTGCATCGCTGGACGAACTGGTCGAGACTTCGCGAGCCCGCGGCGTGCCGGTCTCCGCCTGGTACCTGACGCTACCCCTCGATGGCACACCAGAGAATCACACCTGGCTTGCCGAACTGGTGGCCGACAGGGTGCCTTTGGCGGAGTGGCGTGGCCTTGCGTTCGTGGATGGGCTGGCGAGCGAGTACCCGGCTGTCATCGACTATTACCTGCACGACGGTAAAGACCGACTGCTGACAACCATCGACAGACTCAGCTCATTGATGTTACTGACCGCTCAGCCGCCCGTCCGCGCATCACGCGATATCGACGATGGCGGCGGATCCGGGTTGTCCCTGGGCACTGCCATAGACGGCCTGATGAATCTTCATGCTTTGCTCAACGAGACAGACCCTCATTACCGGTATGACTTCGCGGTGAGCGCGGAGCGTCCAGACGTTCGATCTGAGACGACCCCTGTCGCCATTTACCAACGTGGGGACGCATCGAGATGCGTCACCATCCGAGTATATGCAAGGTGTGCCGCGTCCCTGGAAGAGCGTCCCATCCCTGCCGCCTTCAGCATCGATGTCTCTGGTGATGACGGACTACGACGCCAGATCGAGCAGTTCGAGCAGTATGGAAGCCCTATAGAGGCTCCCCTGGGAACAGCCAGCGGGGACATCGACCTGCCAGCGGGACTGGGCGGTCCGTTCGAGCGCGGTTCACTTTCGATTTTCCCTTCACTGCAACCGGATGAAGATCATCGAGTGATCCGTATGCAGGTTCTCGACCCCGACGGCGAAGTCCTTGAGCAGGTCCGCGTACGCATGGCTCCACCCACCGTTGGCATCAACGGAACTGGCGTAAGAGCAGTCGGTAACGAGATTGAAGAAGTTTTTGAGCTAGAGGTTTTGACCGACCTCACTAATCAAACAGTGAACCAGAACTTCCGCGTGGGTGACTTGAGTGGTAAATCACCCGCGCGAATTCTTCCAGGCCTGCGTTTTCTCGTCGTCGCTTTTAGAGCGTCCAACACACTCCGCGTGGCACCCGAGTACGGGCCTATCGGCGATACCGCTCAACAGATTCCGGAAGGTACGCAGCCGCCGGCTAGCGTAGGGCCTCTTCTCGACCTGATCGAGGCTCTTGCCACGATTCAAGAGCACACTCCGACACAAGTAAAAGTCCCCCGACTCGACCAGATTTCGCGTGCCGCAGTGGCTCACATAGTCGATGCTGGCCGACTGCTACGAGGGGACACACTTCATGTCCCCTGGACTTCTCACACGATCCACCTGCACCCTGACGTGGACCCTCCAACCGAGGCTCCCGTGACCGCGCTTGCCTTTCTTCCGCTGACCGTCACCCTCGACGGTCAGGAGATCGATTGCGGACTTCGCCAGATCCAACTCCCGGCTGCACGCGCCGACCTCACAACCCTCCGAACACATGAAGATCATCAGGATATTGACATCTTGCCGGTCGAAGGAGCAGACGCAGTTGTCCAGTGGATCGGACTCCAAGACGAAGCACCGGAAGACTGAGAGGACATACGAGACGGTCCGACGACTTAGGGCAGATCAGCTACACCGAGCGCGCGTCGAGGTGAACGTCTGTGAGATCAACGACGCCATCGGAAGTTCTCTCGTCAGCGCCGCAACAGCGCGAGGCTTCCATCTCTCCCATTCCTTGAGGGATCACAGCCATACCTAATCTGCATTAGCAGAGCCATCGACTGCCGTATTGTCGACGAACCACTCGGCTCGGGACAACAGTTCATCATAGGTGATTACCTCTGGCTCGTGGAGGTGCCGTCGGTACAGTTCGAAGGACCGGATTTTGTCTTGGTGGTCACCGCCCGACACCCCAAGCAGTTCATCCAGCCGCCCGATGATCAGGTAGGACCGCGGCCGGACAAGGTAGGTGAACCGCCCCGGGACGTCGCTCCCGTCCTCGGCCGAATCGGCGAGCCGGTCACCTATCTCCTGAACCGCTCGATGGACAGTTCCCTGAGCTTGGGCCACTCCGCCGGCCAAATCTGGTGACGGGGACCAACATCCGCTTCGATACTCCTTGTCGAGTAGCGCTGCATCGTGGTTCTTGAACTCCGCGAAGACCATCGCGCGCACTCGTCCAGCAGTACGGAGCAGCGCATCGGCTTCCTTGCCAACGCCAGCGATGGATCGCCCCGTGACGGCCTGGCGCAGGCGCTCGCTGTCCCAGGACGTGAAGAGCTGACCGGCGAGGGTCACCCCGAGAATCCAGGGGTTCTGCTCGAAGAAGTTCTGCCACACGTGCTCGGTACCTCGACCCGGCAGGCCGGCCTTCTCGGACTCAAAGTAGCCAGGATCGCTGAGCAGCTTGCGAAATCGTTCGACTTGCTGCCGCCTGTGGGAGATGGCAACGACGTCCCTAGCCGTCTCGTCGTCGGTGATCAACTGCCGGAATCGGTCGGGATCGCGCCTGTAGACATCGACCAGGGAGGCCGGGTCGGCGAAGAGGTCACGTACGAGTGAGTCGTCGACTCGAACCGACGTCTCGCCTTCGACCGGAATTAATTCCAGATTTTTCAACAACTCGACGAGGACTCCTGCGGCCTCGCGCTTGAGGTTGAGCAGGGTCTTGAGCCGTGCCGGTGACCCGTTAGCCGGAACCTTCTGGATCCACAGCTCTTTGACTGCGCCGGCTTCGCGGGCCACCAGGAGCTTGATCTGGACACGACCGCCCGCTGTCTCCGAGATCGTCCACTCGTCGCCTTCGCGCGTGAGCTCGGAGGCTCCGTCGGTGTCGAAGACCTTGTAGACGAAACGCGCCGGTTCACCGAAGTCACGGGACTGGGGGTGGTTGATCGGAAACGATGCCGTTGCGTAGGTCCGGTCAGCGATCCGGCCCTGGGCCGAGGTCACCGCGATGTCCTCGTTCCCTCCCGGACTCTCGAAGGGGTCGAAAACGCCGCTCATACCGCAACTCCCCCGTCGGATGCCGATGCCGGCTCACTTCACCACAGGGATCCACGAGATCGGTACCGGAGTGGTTCCGACACCCCGGGCGGGCGGGCAACCGGCGCGTCGCCCTTCGATGTGAGTACGAGGCTCTAATTTCTGGCCATGGCACAGACACAGCCCAACCCGGCAGCTCTCCTCGTCGGTCACGCCCTGGTTGGGCTGGCCATGACGCAACTGATGACCAAGAAGTCCGGTCTCACCACCGGCCTGGGGCTCACGGCTCTCGGCGTGGTCGCCCATCACCTGCTCGACGCACCTGTGGCTCGAGCGCTGAGTCAGGTAGGCGTGTGAGGTGGTCCGCTGACCGTCTGGACGTGAAAGATGCAGCTGCTCGGAGTCCCCGGGCGTCAGTGCGCGGCGTCGTACGCGTCGATGACCGAGGACTGGACGCGGCCTCGCTCGGAGACCTCGTGGCCGTTCTCGCGGGCCCAGGTGCGGATCGCCCCGGTGTCTCTGCGCGCTGATGCCGCGGACCCACCGGTGGCCGAACGGCGGCCCGACCCACTCCCCCTGGCGGTGCTCACCTTCCGGCCGGCGTCGACGTAGCGACGGAGGTCGTCACGCAGCTGGGCGGAGTTCTCCTCCGACAGGTCGATCTCATAGCTCTGGCCGTCTAGAGCGAAAGTCACGGTCTCGCCGCGCCCTTCCTCCAGCAGCTGGCCGGTCAGGTCGTCTTCGAGCACGATCGTCGTCTTGCGAGCCACGGTGTTCCTTTTACGTTGCCGAATGGAAGTCAGTCAGTCTAGCCAATTCGATATCCCAGACCAAGCAGCCACTGCGCTATAAGCTCCGAGACGCGACCGACTCGCCGTCCGCGGTTAGGCGCTTGCGCTTTCGCGCGTATCCGGCTCACCGTTTCGGTTGGCCACGAGCCAGGCTTGTCGCAGGTTCGTGAGCCGATCCTCGGCATCGACATCCCCGAGGTAACGCTCGTGCGTGCGCCCAGCCTCTGACCAGCGCAAATATGCGTAGATGCGTCGGCTGTTGGGCTGGACACGCAAGGCCACGGACGCGGTGACGACGCGCTCGCCCACGCTGACTATCCGGTTGTCGTGACCGCCGGCCGCGTCGTCTTGCTCTCGCGCGCATTCAGCTCGGGATCGACCGGTGGGGGCTTTCCAGGCCTCGTCGGCTGGGCGTGTGGTCGACCAGGCGCTCACGAGGACCCCTTCATGGCGTCGATCACGGGCCGGGCGGCCGCGGCTGGGTCACTGAGCACATCGCGTTCCCATAGCCGGATCACACGGTATCCGGCATTGGTCAGCGTGGCGGTGACCTCCGCGTCACGCGCCTTGTTGCGTTCGATCTTGGCTACCCACCAGTCGGTGCGGGTGGGGAACAAGTCGGCGAAGGTGGCGCGGCCGCGGCGGGCTGGTTCGGCGGGGTTGCCGTGCCACATGTCGCCGTCGACGAAGACGGCGATCTTGCGGGAGCGGTTGACCAGGTCGGGGCAGCCGATGAGGTCCCGGGCGTGCAGGCGGTAGCGGACCCCGTTGGCGTGCAGAACTCGGCGCAGCGCGAGCTCGGCCTTGGTGTCCTTGGATCGGACTTTCGACATCATGGCGCTGGTCAGCGCCGGGTCCCGGGGCCCTAACCGCGCCACGATCAACCTCCCCGCTGCCTGGACTCGGAGTCAGGCGGTGGTCAGGTTGGGTCGCAGCGCGGTGGCCACGGAGTCGAGGATGGCGTGCGCCAGCTCGACGGGGACCGCGTTGCCCAGCTGGCGCATCTGCTCTCCCCGGGGCCCATCGAGGGTCCAGGTGTCGGGGAAGGTCATGACGCGGGCGACCTCCCGAACGGTGAGGTAGCGGATGGAACCGTCGTCGCGCAGCAGTACCGACTCCCCACCTGGCACCCCGTGCACACCGGCCTTCACCGTCTTGGCCGGCTTGTCCAGGTAGTTGGGGGTGTGCCCAGCGTAGATGCGGGCGCCGGGCCAGCCGACGTGATGGGTGTAGCCGGCGAACTCGCTGCGCTCGATCGGGTCGGGCAGGTTCCCGATGGCGTCGCGCAGGGTCTGCCACTGCGGCAGGTCGAGTGATCCGCTGTTGGGGGTGGTGAAGACCGGCTCTCGCCGGTCGAGGCCGTGCTCCTCCCAGTAGGAGCCGTCGGTCTGGGCGGCGATCAGCGACGCGGCGGAGTGGGTGGCCTCCGGGAAGTCCCAGGTGACACCGAGGTCCTTGCGGAAGGCGACGATGAAGACCCGCCACCGCACCTGGGGTACGCCGTAGTCCGCGGCGTTGACCAACTTGAAGTGGACGTCGTAGTGGTCAGCAAGATCGTCGGTGGTCGACCGCTTGGCCTTGATCAGGCGCTTGTCGTGGTCTTCCCACGATTCCCCGTCGACGCGCTCCTCGAAGGGAGAGTCGATCTGGCGCAGGATGTACTGCCAGTAAGGGTCGAAGGACGTCCGCAGCAGGCCCTTGACGTTCTCGGCGACGATGACGCGGGGACGGGTCTCCCGGACGCAGCGCAGCAGCTCAGGCCACATGTTGCGCTCATCGAGGTGCCCGCGGTGAGCGCCGCCGAGGCTGAACGGCTGGCAGGGGACTCCCCCGGCCACCACGTCGACGTCCCCGGCCAGGTCGGCGAAGTCGACCCCGCGAACGTCGCCTTCGATCAGCGGCCAACGGTCATCCAGGCTCTTGGGAGGTTCGGCTGCGGGGTCGAACTTCACGGCCAGGTTGCTGCGCAGAGTGGCGCACGCCCGGTGGTTGAACTCGTTGAGCAGAAGGTGCCGGAAGCCGGCGCGGTGCATGGCCATCGCCAGCCCTCCTCCACCGGAGAACAGCTCGACGCTGGTGCCGATCTCGCGCTCGACGTCGTTGATCTGGTGCTGCGCCGGGGAGGCCGTCATGCGCTCAAGAATCTACCGCGGAGTTAAGTCTGGCAAGTCATAGTTCGGCGGGTCGCGCGGCGATGATCGTCACGTGACTCAGCCGTCACCCGACGATCCCGCTGGACAGCTTGGTGAAGTCAGTACAAGGTCGGCGTCTCGCTCTGAGGCGAGGAGTCGGGTCCCTCATCGAGGGCGGTGGCGGGGATGTCCTCATCCTGCAGTTCCGTCGCCGGCAGCGCGGCCAGGGTCGCGTCGTCGGGTACAGGCGGCACCCGGATGAAGTGGGCTCTGATGCGCTCGCCGGACTCGTCGGCGCTGTACTGGCTGGCCTGCTGCAGGCGGGCCGCCCAACCGCGGCCGGGGTGCAGCTCGTCCCACGGTGGGCGCCGCATGGCCAGCCGACCGGCGCCGGGGTCATGGTTGCCGAAGCCGTCGACCACGAGGTTCCAGACCGGCTGGAAGCCCGAGATCATCAGCCGCTCAGCCATCGGGATGAACAGCTCATCGGCCACCAAGTACCGGGCGTAGAAGTCACCGACGCCGAGGTTGCCGGCCGCGTCGACGCTGCCGCGGTGCTCATCGAGTCGATCCCACAGCTGGTGGCCCTGCTGACCGCCGGTGGCCTGCCCCTTGCGGGCACCTGCGGGCACGGCCTTACCCACGTAGATCGGCGTCTGGCTGCCCGACAGGGGTCGGTAGATCTCGAGGCCGCCGGCGTAGTAGATGGCGTAGATGCCGGCCCCCCGGAAGGGCGGGATCGCCTCAAGCGGCTGTACCGGGGTACGGAGGAGCGCGGTCTCCACGCTGCGCCCGAGGTTGTCCTTGCTCAACGGGTCATAGGGCACCGGCTCCTTGACCTGAGCCCAGTCGATGCCGCGCGAGCGACGACGAGAGGCGCCGACGCCAGACTCTGACGTCGCTGGGTCCACCGCGTCTTCACTCACCCGCGCAGCGTAGGCGGTGACGCCTGGCTGACCGGGTTCCTACGCTCGGCGAGCGCGAGGGTGTCAGCCGCTCATCGACCGCTGATCCCCAGCTTCAGGACCTGCTCGATCACCGCCCGCAACGCCGGCAGGTCGCTGTCGGTGGTGTCGGCGAAGGCGACCGCCTGGCCGTCGTACTGCTCGGCGGGACCGTAGAGGCCGACCGACCAGCCGCTGTGCTCCTCGCGCGACCAGGACAGTGAGTCCTCGAAGTCGGTGATGAGCAGCGAGTGGCCGCCATCGAGGAGGACCTCGAGCGCGGCGTTCATGCCGCCGGTCTGGGTGAACGTGGCCGGCAGGCCGGCGGTGGACAGGGCGTCGATGACGTCTTGGTACTGGCTCTGGCCCACGCTCATCGTCTGCTCGTAGCTGAGCACGAGTGCCTCCTTAGCGGCGGTGCCGGTCATGAGGTTGCGGCGGATGAAGTTGACATGGTCGGGCAGGTCAAGGGGTGGTGATGACGGTGAGGCGGGCCCCGGCGGGCATGCGCAGCGTGCCGTTTCCCTCGGCGTCCAACTGCAGCATCCAGCCGCCGACGGTGACGCGGTCGCGGTGCGCGGCGGCCAGTGGCGCCGGTTCCTGGTCATCGAGTTCGCCGGTGTCCAGGTAGCGGATCGGGCGGGCCTGTCCGCGCGTCCAGGTGACCGGGCTGGGCCCGCCCAGAAGATGCGCCCAGCGGGCCGACGGAGTACCCAGGAAGCGGACCCGACCATCTTCGCCCCGACTCCAGTCGGTGATGTCGAACGCGGCCACCACCGTGTTGTCCGCGACGCCAAGGATCGCGTCGGCGTACTGGCGCAGTCTCTGCTCGCTCAACGCCGCCCAGTCGCCCAGCACACTGTCCTCGGCGCTTCGCTCTCCACGTTGCACCTGGGGCCAGGAAGATTTCACGTTGACTACAAGCATTCGCCCTTACTCCATCTCAAGTCGTGACACGAGGCGGCTGGCCGACGCGCGCCTCCGCGTCGGCCAGTCGGTCCATCAGGCGGCGGCGAGCAGCTGACCACCGGTCGCGGGCAGGTCGATGACCTTGACCGGCCAGGCCTGCCCCTCGGTCCAGATCACCGGCGACGGGCCCCCCACCAGGCCGGCATACGCCGGCGCCGGCACGGTCTCGAACACAACCTTCCCCTGAGCAGTCAGCTGGTGACCGACGATCCACCGAGCCTCCAGCACCGTCAGCACCTCGACGCCGCCAACTTGCCGGTAGGCGACCGGCAGCAGGAGCTCCAAGCCGTCACAGAACGCCCGACGGGTAGCCGACGACTGCTCGCGCAGTGGCCACTCACCGTCCAACTTCGGACGCCACATCGGCGCCCCCTCGGGATGCGTGCGGCCGACGTGCACGACGGCAGCGCGAGTGAAAACCATGAAGTCCACCTTCCGACGAAGAACCGGGTGCAACTAAGACGCTACATTGGCTCACGAAGTACTGCAAGCTACTAAGTCAGTACTCTGTCGGTGATCAAGGTTTGCTGCCGTACCCAGCCCGCGCAGACGCTCGAACGGGCACCGGCCGAGCACCGGTGGGGACTGTTCACACACGCCGTCTCGAAGATCTAGGCGCGCCTCCTAGAACCGCCCGCCGGGCCGACGGGATCGCCTTGGGACAAGGCGGCCCTCATATGCGGCCGAGGTGCCACACAGGGCTGTAACCGAGTCAGGAGGCTTGGAAGACGGTGTCGAGGTGCCATTCGAGGAACTGCGTGCCCGGGCGGTCGGCCCGGCGCTCGGGCAGTGCGATGGTTTGGCCGGCGCGGCTGTAGAACTGCTCGCCGTTGCCGAACTCCTCGCGGAGCCGTGGGCTGACCAGCAGCCGGTGGTGGGTGTCGACGCCGAGGTAGCCGCGGTCGTAGAGGGTGTGCACGTCCGAGCGCAGCAGCACGCCGTTGTCGAGCCGGTGTTCACCGCCGGAGGGCAGCGGGCGGATGTGCGCGGCCTGCAGGGTGGGACGGATCTTGTCCCCGGTGACTGCGCAGCGGCGGTCGTAGGCGCCCAGGACCACGGCCTGGAAGGCCTGCTGCCCGAGGCGTTGGGGTGTCAGGCGGGGGTCGCCGTACACCGGCCCGTCCAGCCGCCACGGCTGTTCCAGGTCGAGGTTGAGGTCGGTGCCGAGCACCCGATGCAGCAGCCGGTTGAAGTAGGTCGACCAGCGGGCGTCGCCCAGGTCGTAGCCCTTGCCCTGCACGATGTTGGGAGCGAACTCCGGTGGCGGCTCCGCGGCGGTGTCGGCGGGGAAGAAGCGGGTGTCGCGCACCAGCACGCAGCCGATGACCGGGTCCTCGTGCGCGGTGAGGGGCTGACGGCGG
>Ga0210040_10010533_pt1 | contig 10581 bp, 7 predicted proteins | sample CryGeyCG12114_NA_FD_185462 | JGI IMG/M metagenome (GOLD analysis project Ga0210040, IMG submission 185462) | Groundwater microbial communities from aquifer - Crystal Geyser CG19_WC_8/21/14_NA (SPAdes) (version 2) | ecosystem: Environmental > Aquatic > Deep subsurface > Groundwater | place: USA...
GCCGCCACCGCCAGCCAGGACAGCGTGATCGGCCGGGTCCGGCAGCGGGCCGACGGTGCGCCGGCCGACGTCGTGCACTACCAGTCCGCCAACGCGTTCTCCGCCACGGTCACGCCGGAGCAGGCCGCCGCCCTCGCCGCCGACCCGTCGGTCGCGATGGTCGTCCCGAACCGGCGCATCAGCGTCCCCGTCCGCTCCGAGGCCAGCGCCCCGGGCCCGGTCAAGGGCGGTCCCGTCCCGGCCGACACCTCGGCGATCTGCCCGAGCGACCCCAGCAAGCCGCTGCTCGAGCCCGAGGCCCTGACCGACACCCGCACCGCCTCCGACGACCCGTCGGCCAAGACGGCGCAGCAGCTCGCCACCGGCAAGGGCGTCAAGGTCGCCTTCATCGCCGACGGCATCAACCCCGACACCCCGGACCTGATCCGGGCGGACGGCTCGCGGGTCATCACCGACTACAAGGCGTTCTCCGCCGACGGGCCGGACCCCGAGGAGGGCGGCGCCGAGGCGTACGGCGACGCGTCGGCCATCGCCAGCCAGGGCCGCGTCTCGCACGACCTGTCGACCTTCGTCAACCCGGCCTACCCGCTGCCCACCGGCTGCAACATCCGCATCCTCGGCATGTCGCCGGGCGCCAGCATCGTCGCGCTCAAGATCGACTTCTACACGACCTCGATCATCCAGGCGATCGACTACGCGACCACCTCGGCCAAGGTCGACGTGATCAACGAGTCCTTCGGCGGCAACCCGACCCCCGACGCGTCGGTCCGCAGCGCGATCTCGCTGTTCAACGACGCCGCCGTCGCGGCCGGCATCACCGTGACCGTCTCCTCCGGCGACGCCGGCACGACGAGCACCATCGGCAACCCGGCGACGGACCCGAAGGTCATCTCGGTCGCCGCCAACACCAACAACCGCGGTTACGCCCAGACCGGCTACGCCGGCGCGCGGACGTTCGGCAACGGCCGCTGGGAGAACGACCAGATCTCCTCGCTCTCCTCGGGCGGCTTCACCCAGAGCGGCGGGACGGTCGACCTGACCGCGCCCGGCGAGTCCGGGTGGGCCCTCTGCGGCGGTGCGGAGTGCACCAACTACCGCGGCGGCACCTCCGACGTCCAGCTGTTCGGCGGCACCAGCCAGTCCGCACCGCTGACCGCCGGCGCCGCGGCGCTGGTCATCGAGGCGTACCGCAGCACGCACGGCGGCGACTCGCCCAGCCCGGACCGGGTCAAGCACCTGCTGACCAGCACGGCGACCGACCTGGGCTTCCCGGCCTTCGAGCAGGGCGCGGGGCTGCTGAACGCCCGCGCCGCGGTCGAGGCCGCCCTGACCTACCCGGGCGCGAAGGGTGCGCCCGCCGGTCTGGACTCCAACATCATCATCAACAAGAGCCAGGTGAGCATCTCCGGCGAGCCGGGGTCGCGCCACACGGCGACCCTCGGCATCCGCAACGTCGGGACGAAGAAGCAGAAGGTCGCCGTGTCGACGCGTGACCTGCGGCCCTTCGCGGCGAGCGCGCTGACCACCGGGATCGACGCCTCGAGCACGCAGACCTTCCCGTACCCGACCAGCGGTGCGCCGTGGGTCTACAAGAAGGTCACCTTCAAGGTCCCCGGCGGGGCGGCACGGCTCGCGGCCGCGGCGATCTGGCAGGGGGCGGCCCGCAAGGTCGGCACCACCAGCGTCACGCCCGTGGTGCGCGTGAGCCTCTTCGCCCCGGACGGCACGTTCGTCACGAACAGCCGCCCGCAGGGTGGGGCCGTCTCGGCGAACTACGCCAACCTCGACGTCCGCACGCCCCAGGCGGGCACGTGGACGGCGGTGCTCTACACGCCGCAGGGCGCGACCGGCTACACCGGGAACGTCACGCTGCAGACGACGTACGAGCGTTCGGTCCAGGTCGGCTCGGTCGACCACCCGACCCTCACCCTGAAGGCCGGGGAGCGCAAGGACGTCAAGGTCCGGCTCACGCTGCCGACCGACGCCGGTGACACCGCCCGCTCGATCACCGTGGCCAGCTCGGACGGCCACCAGACGAGCGTGCCGGTCGTGCAGCGGGCCGTCGTGGCCGTCTCCCGGCGCGGCGAGGGCTCGTTCCGCGGGACCATCACCGGCGGCAACGCGCGCGCCGGATCTGCGGCCCAGGTCCTGACGTACGCCTTCGACGTGCCCAGGGGCACGCCGGACATCGGCGTCGGGGTCACCCTGGCCGACGACCCGGGCATCCAGCTCGAGGGCGTGCTGGTCGACCCGAACGACGAGACGCAGTCCATCGGCAGCAACGCCTACAGCAGCGCCGACGGTGGCTCGATCACCGGGCAGGGCCGGACCATGCAGCTCAACACCGCCGACCCGGTCCCGGGGCGCTGGCGCGTGATCGTGCTCGTGCAGAACCCGGTCACCGGCAAGGAGCTGGGCGAGGACTTCCGCGGCCAGATCCGGTTCGGGGCGGCGCAGGCCGGCGCGACCGGGTTGCCCACCTCGACCCGCACCCGGCTCGCCCAGGGCGAGACGGCGACGGCGCAGGTGAAGGTGACCAACACCGGGATCGCCCCGGTGAACGTGCAGCTGGACCCGCGGACCGACGAGGTCAGCAACACCCCGCTGACGTCGCCCTTCGGGTCGCAGGAGTTCACGCTGCCCGACCACGCGGCCCCGACGTTCCTGGTGCCGCCGAGCACGACCCGGCTGACCGCCACCGCCTCGTCGCAGGTGCCGGCCGTGGTCGAGCTGACCCCGGGCGCACAGGGCATCGACGTCGTGGGCGGGCTCGAGGACGGCAAGGACGGCAGCACCGTCTCGAGCGCCACGGTCGAGGAGTCGCCGGGCACCGTGTCCTCGGGCATCTGGTACACCGACGTCAACGAGATCGGGGCCGTCGGGCCGGAAGGGGCGCCGCGGGCGGCCTCGAAGGTCGACCTGAACGCCCGCACCGCGGGCTTCGACACCGCGGTGACCTCCTCCACCGGTGACTTCTGGCCGGTGGTGCTCGACCCGCAGGCCGACATCGGCACGCCGGTCACGATCCAGCCGGGGGCGTCGGCGACGATCACGGTGTCGATCAAGCCGACGGCGAAGGTCGGGACGAAGGTGAAGGGCACGCTGAACGTCATCACGCCGCCGTCGTTCGCGTACCCGACCTTCAACACCACCGGTGAGGTCATCACCTCGCTCGACTACGCCTACACCGTGGGCGAGGCGAGCACGGCCGCCGCGACGAACACCGTCACGGCCGGCCGGTAGGTCCGGGGCAGGAGAGCTCGGTGAGCGCCCCGCACCTGCGCCAGACGGTCCTCGACACCGAGGACCCGCGGGGGCTCGCCGAGTTCTACCGCCGGCTGCTCGACCTGGCCTACCGGGCCGGGGACGAGCAGCCGGCACCCGGCCGGCCGGACCCGCACGGGTCCGACTGGCTGGTGCTGGTGGGCCCGGGCGGCGCACCGGCGCTCGCGTTCCAGCGGGTGGAGGCCCTGCCCCCGCCCACCTGGCCGACCGGCGAGCGGCCGCAGATGATGCACCTCGACACGACCGTGCCGAGCGTGGCCGACCTCGACGAGCAGCACGAGCGGGCCCTCGCGCTCGGCGCGCGGCTGCTCCTCGACCGGTCGGACGACTCCGACGAGCCGCTGCGCGTCTACGCCGACCCGGCCGGCCACCCGTTCTGCATCTTCGTCGCGGACTGACAGAACTTCTGGCGGTCTGTCCACCGTCACGGTGGGCAGACCGCCAGAACTTTCCACAGGTCCCTCGCTGGACGGCACGACGGGGCCGTCCGTCAGTACGACCTCGGCGTGAACGACACCGTCCGACGCCACCTCCTGCGCCAGTCCGGCGTGATCTCGCGCGACCAGGCCCTCCTGGGAGGGGTCTCGCCCCGGCAGATCGACCGGCTGCTCGGCTCGGGCGAGTGGCTGCGGGTCCATCCCGGCGTCTACCGCCTGCACGCGGGGGTGCCGCTCCCCGAGACGAACCTCTGGGCCGCGTCGCTCTGGCTCGGTCCGAGGCTGCTGCTCGCGGACGAGGCTGCGGCTTGGTGGTGGGACCTCCTGCCCGGGCCCCCCGCCCGGCTGACGTTCCTCGGCGAGAGCACTCGGCGGGGACACCCCGAGGTCCGCGTGGTGCGCGCCTTCGTCGCGGCCGAGGACCGGTGGCGGCACTGCGGGATCGCCGTGACCAGCCCAGCGTGGTCGGTGCTGCGGGCCGCGGTCGTGCGCGAGAGACGTCGTCCCGGTGAGGGAATCGCGCTGATCGACCACGCCAAGCAGACCCGCACCGTGCGCCAGGGCGACCTGCAACGGGCCTTCGAACGTCATCAGGGCTGCTGGGGCAGCGCGACCATCCGGTCGCTCTTGAGGCGCACCGGTGACGGGGCGCACTCCGAGCTCGAGCGCCTCGCCGTGTCCCTCCTCCGCGGAGCGGGGATCACCGGGTTCGAGCCGAACCTCGTCGTCCGGCTCGCCCCGGGCCTCGTGGTCGAGATCGACATCGCCTTCGACGACCGTCGCATCGCCATCGAGCTCGACGGGCACGCCTTCCACTCGGGTGCGCAGGCCTTCCGGCGGGATCTACGCCGGGTGAACGCCCTCATGCGGGCCGGCTGGACCGTCCGGCGCTTCAGCTGGGACGACCTGGTGGGAGACCCGGACGGGTTCGTCGAGACCGTGCGCGAACTTCTGGCGGTCTGACCACCGTCACGGGGGTCGGACCGCCAGAACTTTCGTGGGTCGTCTGCCCTAGCGTCGGTGCATGCAGACGATCGCCGTCGAGGCACGGCGCGCACGGCTCGCCCGCCGGCACCTGCTGCTGCCCGCGACGCGGACCGACGACGCCGCGGCCGTGTCCGACGCCGTGGTCGCGCTGCACTCGACCGACCCGGTCACCGTCTACCTGTCGGTGCTCGCCCGGGCCCGGCACCCGTCCCTCGCGGCGGTGGAGGCGGCGCTCCACACGGACCGTTCGCTGGTCCGCCACCACGCGCTGCGCCGGACCCTCTGGGTCGCCACCCCGGAGGTGGTCCGGCTGCTGCACGCCTCGGCGAGCCGCCGGCTGACCGAGCCGGAGCTGCGCAAGACGCTCGCGGCCCTCGCCGGGAGCGGGGTGGACGACCCGGCGGCCTGGCTGGCCGACGCCGAGGCGCAGGTCCTCGGCCTCCTGCGGGCCGACGGCCCGAGCACGGCCCGCCAGGTGGGGGAGCGGCTCCCCGCGCTCGCCCGGCCGCTCACCGTCGGCGGGCCGCGCTGGGGCCAGACGCAGGCCGCGCACACCCGGGTGCTGCTCGGGCTGGGCTTCGCCGGGGCGGTGCTGCGCACCCGGCCGCTGGGCACGTGGGTCAGCGGGGCATACCGCTACGCCGCCGCGGACGACTGGCTGCCGGGCGGGGTCGCCGGGCTGGACGAGCGGGCGGGCCGGGCGGCGCTGGTCGGGCGCTACCTGCAGCGCTTCGGCCCCGTCACGACCGAGGACGTCCGCTGGTGGCTGGGCTCGACCGTCGCGGCCGTACGGACGGCGCTCGCCGACGCCGGCGCGGAGGCGGTGGACCTCGACGACGGGCCGGGCTGGGTGGCGCCCGACGACGGGGACGTGCGGGAGGCGCCGGAGGCCTGGGTCGCCGCGCTGCCCGGCCTCGACCCCACGACGATGGGGTGGAAGGAACGGTCCTGGTACCTGCCCGCCGGCGCCGCCGACGCGTTCGACCGGAACGGCAACGCCGGGCCGACGCTCTGGGTCGACGGCCGCGTCGTCGGCGCGTGGGCGCAGGACGGCTCGGGCCGGTTCGTCACCCACTACTTCGAGCCGGTGGCCGCGGCACGCCGCGCGGAGCTCGACGAGCGGCTGCGGGTCGTCGCCGACGCGGTGGAGGGCACCCGGCTGTCCGTACGGTTCCCCGGGCGCGTGCACGCCCGCCTCGTCGGGGGCGCGGACGCCCCGTCCTGACGGGGCCCGGAGCCCGTCGGTCCGGCCCCACCGCCGGGACCGTCGTCGTCGGTGCGAGGGGGACCGGCGGCTACACCGCTCCGGGCCGGCCGCCGACGCGGCCCAGGAGCTCCCGCAGCTGGGCGGCCTCCGTCGCGTCGAGCCCGCTCAGGAGCTGCTTCTCGGCCTCGTCGCTCGCCTGCGTCGCCCGCTCGAGGGTCGTCCGGCCCGCGTCGGTGAGCTCCACGACGTTGCGCCGACGGTCGGCGGCGTCCGCGTGCCGGGTCACCAGCGCCTTGGCCTCCAGCGCGTCGAGCAGGCCCACCATCGTCGTCCGGTCGACCCCGAGGTGCCGTGCCGCCTGCTGCTGGGACTCCGGCTCCCGGCCGTCGAGGAACATCAGCACGGCCAGCTGCCGGGCGCTGACGCCCTGCGGGGCGAGGTGCGCGCGGTGCAGCTCCTCCAGCTGCAGGAGGGCGCGTCTGAGCAGGGTGCTGAGGCGGCTCTCCAGCCGGCCGCCGCGGTCCGGCCGGGTGCTCATCCAGCCACCGTAGTGCCGGCCTGATGGTCAGCGTCACTGACAGCCCTGTCCCGGGGGCCCTCGGTGACCCCGGCTGCGGCAGGAGCGGGGGACCGCTCGACCGGTCGGTCGCACGGGCGCCGGATTTGCTAGGGCCTCCGAGCGTCCTTCCGGATACCGGGACGACCCCGGCGCCAGGTTGACGGAGGACGGGTCGGCGCGGACTCTTGAACCATGCAGCGCCTCCTCGTACGCACCTGCGTCGGCTGAGCCCACCCCGCTCGTCGACGCCCCCCTCGTCCGCCTCCGGGCGGCGGGGGTTTTTTGTTGCCCGCGCGCCCACCCGGCGTCCGGGCGGCGGGGCGAGGAGCTGCACCGGCGTACCATCCACCAGGGTCTTCCCGGGTGTGCGGACCAGCACACCGAGGACCCGCCCAGCACGAGGGAGAGCACCCGCGATGTCCAGCCACGACTCCGCCGCACCCGAGCAGACCGGGGCCCAGGCCCTCGTATCGTCGCTCGAGCACGCCGGGGCTGAGGTCGTCTTCGGCATCCCCGGCGGCGCCATCCTCCCGGCGTACGACCCGCTCTTCGACTCGAAGGTGCGCCACATCCTGGTGCGCCACGAGCAGGGCGCCGGCCACGCCGCCGAGGGCTACGCCGTCGCGACCGGCCGGGTCGGGGTCTGCATGGCCACCTCCGGCCCCGGCGCGACGAACCTCGTGACCCCGATCGCCGACGCCTACATGGACTCGGTGCCGATGGTCGCCATCACCGGCCAGGTCGCCGCCCCGTCGATCGGGACGGACGCCTTCCAGGAGGCCGACATCCGCGGCATCACGATGCCGATCACCAAGCACAGCTTCCTCGTCACCCGGCCCGAGGACGTCGCCCCGGCCGTGGCGTCGGCGTTCCACATCGCCTCGACCGGACGCCCCGGGCCGGTCCTGGTGGACATCACCAAGGACGCCCTGCAGGCCACCGGCCGCTACGAGTGGCCGACCCACCTCGACCTGCCCGGCTACCACCCGGTCACCAAGCCGCACGCCAAGCAGGTGCGCGAGGCGGCCCGCCTGATCGGCGCCGCCCGCAAGCCCGTGCTCTACGTCGGCGGCGGCGTGCTGAAGGCCCGCGCCTGGGACGAGCTCAAGGAGCTCGCCGAGCTCACCGGCATCCCGGTGGTCACCACGCTGATGGCCCGCGGCGTCTTCCCCGACAGCCACCCGCAGAACATGGGCATGCCCGGGATGCACGGAACGGTCGCGGCCGTCGGTGCGCTGCAGCGCGCGGACTTGCTGATCGCCCTGGGCACCCGCTTCGACGACCGCGTGACGGGCAAGCTCTCCTCGTTCGCCCCCGACGCCAAGGTCATCCACGCCGACATCGACCCGGCGGAGATCTCGAAGAACCGCACCGCGGACGTCCCGATCGTCGGTGACGTCAAGGAGGTCCTCGGCGAGCTGCTCTCGCTGCTGCGTGCCGACGACCACCCCCTGCCCGACGTCGGCGCGTGGGCCCGCACGCTCAACGACCTCAAGAAGCGCTACCCGACCTCGTTCGACCTGCCCGACGACGGCACGCTGTCGCCGCAGCACGTGATCAAGCGGATCGGCGAGCTGACCGGGCCCGACGCCTACTACGCCTCCGGCGTGGGCCAGCACCAGATGTGGTCCGCCCACTTCCTGCCCTGGGAGCTGCCCGGTCGGTGGCTCAACTCGGGCGGCCTCGGGACGATGGGCTACTGCGTGCCCGCCGCCATGGGCGCCAAGGTCGGGCAGCCGGACTCGATCGTGTGGGGCATCGACGGCGACGGCTGCTTCCAGATGACCAACCAGGAGCTGGTGACCTGCGCCCTCGAGGGCATCCCGGTCAAGATCGCGGTGATCAACAACCAGAGCCTGGGCATGGTGCGCCAGTGGCAGACCCTCTTCTACGAGGGCCGCTACTCCAACACCGACCTCAAGACCAACCGCATCCCCGACTTCCCCAAGCTCGCCGAGGCGATGGGCTGCGTCGGGCTGCGGGCCGAGCACCCCAACGACGTCGACGCCGTGATCGACAAGGCGCTGTCGATCGACGACGCCCCCGTCGTGGTCGAGTTCGTGGTGCACAAGGACGCCATGATCTGGCCGATGGTCGCCGCGGGCGCCAGCAACGACGACATCCAGATCGCCCGCGACATGGCGCCGAGCTGGGCGCAGGAGGACCTGTGACCGGCCGGGCGGGGACGACGTCCCCGACGCAGCCGGCCGAGCGCGGGGGAGCGGCGGCATGAGCGCCCACACCCTGTCGGTGCTCGTGCAGAACGTCCCCGGCGTCCTGGCCCGGGTCTCCGGGCTCGTGAGCCGCCGCGGCTTCAACATCGAGTCGCTCGCGGTCGGCGCGACGGAGAGCGCCGAGATCTCGCGCATCACCCTGTCGGTCGACGTCGACGACCTCGTCCTCGAGCAGATGACCAAGCAGCTCAACAAGCTGATCGAGGTCCTCAAGATCGTCGAGCTCGAGACGTCAGCGGTGCACCGGGAGCTGATCCTGATCAAGGTCGGGGCCGACCTCGACCACCGCGGTCGCGTGCTCGAGATCCTGCAGCTCTTCCAGGGCGCCAAGGCGGTCGACATCTCCCCGGAGACGATCACGATCGAGGCCGTCGGCAGCCCGGAGAAGCTCGCCGCCCTCATGCAGCTGCTCGAGCCCTTCGGGATCCGCGAGCTCGTCCAGTCCGGCGTGGTCGCGATGGGCCGCGGGCCGCGGTCCATCACCGACCGCAGCGCGCGGTCCGAGCGGCACAAGGCCGTCCGGATCGTCCCCTGACGCCTCGGCGTCCCCCACAGACCGCACACCCCAACCGACCAGGAGAGACCCACCCGTGCCAGCCACGATGTTCTACGACAACGACGCCGACCTGTCCCTGCTCCAGGGACGCAGCGTCGCCGTCCTCGGCTTCGGCAGCCAGGGCCACGCCCACGCGCTGTCGCTGCGCGACTCCGGCGTCGACGTCCGCGTCGGCCTGCCCGAGGGCAGCAAGAGTCGCGCCAAGGCCGAGGCCCAGGGCCTGCGCGTCCTGATGCCGTACGAGGCGTGCGAGGAGGCGGACGTGATCATGGTCCTCACGCCCGACCCGTCGCAGCGCCAGCTGTACAAGGACGCCATCGAGCCGAACCTCGTGCCCGGCGACGCGCTGTTCTTCAGCCACGGCTTCAACATCCGCTACGGCTACATCACCCCGCCCGAGGGCGTCGACGTCGCCATGGTCGCGCCGAAGGGCCCGGGCCACCTGGTCCGCCGCGAGTACAGCGAGGGCCGCGGCGTCCCCGTGCTCGTCGCCGTCGAGCAGGACGCGTCCGGCAAGGCCTGGGACCTCGCGCTCGCCTACGCCAAGGGCATCGGCGGCCTGCGGGCCGGCGGCATCAAGACCACGTTCACCGAGGAGACCGAGACCGACCTGTTCGGTGAGCAGGCCGTCCTCTGCGGCGGCGCCTCCGAGCTGATCCAGGCCGGCTTCGAGACCCTGACCGCGGCCGGCTACCAGCCCGAGGTCGCCTACTTCGAGTGCCTGCACGAGCTGAAGCTCATCGTCGACCTCATGTACGAGGGCGGCATCGCCAAGCAGCGCTGGAGCATCTCCGACACCGCCGAGTACGGCGACTACGTGTCCGGCCCCCGGGTCATCGACGCGCACGTGCGCGAGAGCATGAAGGCCGTCCTCACCGACATCCAGGACGGCACCTTCGCCAAGCGCTTCATCGACGACCAGGACGCCGGCGCGCCCGAGTTCAAGGCGCGTCGCGAGGAGGAGGAGAAGCGGCCGATCGAGGCCGTCGGCCACGAGCTGCGCAACCTCATGTCCTGGGTCAAGAGCCACGACGACGACTACGTCGAGGGTTCCGCCGCCCGCTGACCACGGGTGCGCCCCGCCGGGGCGCCGCACGACCGACCGGGGCACCCCTGCACGCGCGGGGGTGCCTCGTCCGTCTCCGGTCGAGCGGCCCTGCGCGCGCGGTCCGGAGCGAGGGTCAGCGGGAGCGCACGGAGAGGTTCACGACGAGGGTCTTGTCGGCCCGCAGCGCGGTGCCGACGACGTACACGCGGCTGTCGGGGGTGCCGCTCTCGGTCGTCTCCTGGTCGTTGGCCAGGATGCACACCGAGCG
>Ga0210040_10010534_pt1 | contig 10581 bp, 8 predicted proteins | sample CryGeyCG12114_NA_FD_185462 | JGI IMG/M metagenome (GOLD analysis project Ga0210040, IMG submission 185462) | Groundwater microbial communities from aquifer - Crystal Geyser CG19_WC_8/21/14_NA (SPAdes) (version 2) | ecosystem: Environmental > Aquatic > Deep subsurface > Groundwater | place: USA...
CCAGCGCCGCGCACTCGCCGTCGTTGGTGCGCCAGACCGTGCCGGCGACCTGGAGCAGCAGCGTGTCGTGCCGCCCGCCCGCCTGCGCCGACACCTTGAGCAGCGCCTCCCAGGTGACCTGCCCGCCCAGCCGGTACGCGCGCAGCACCGCCTCCAGCGGGATGCCCTGCGCGGCCCGCCGGCGGCCGATCTCGCGAGCCCCGTGCAGGGCCGGGCGGTCGGCGACCGGGGCGCCGACCAGCGCGAGCAGCCCGTGCTCGAGGTTGTCGCGCGTCGAGCGGCGCAACTCCTCCTCGGAATCGAGGATGAGGTCGCGGTAGGACGGCTCCGTGCGCGAGAGCACGTCCACCATGCGATCGGTCATGGCGTCGAGCTGCTCGAGGAGCAGCGGGGCGAGGTCGACCAAGCGGGAGGTGACCTCGGTGTCGAACGCCTGCACTCGATCTCCTTCTCCGACATCGGACGGACGTGACGTACAGCACAACACGGCCCGGCCATCGCTGTGCGGTGAGCCCATTGTGACCCCCGGCACGACGGAGGGGGTGAGGCGGACGCACTCGTGACCTAATCGTCGCCGTGGAGGCAGGCCGGAACACTTCGATCGCGAAGTGTGTGCCGCGACCGGCGGGGTAGGAGGGCCGCGGCGCAGGCGGCGGGCCGCGCGCCCGACGTCGACGAGGGAGAGTCATGGCGCAGCCGGGGCGAGGTGCACGGACCATCCGTCGGGCGGTCGTGACCGGAGGCGCCGGTTTCCTCGGGTCGCACCTGTGCGAGCACCTGCTGGACCGCGGCGTCGAGGTGGTCTGCCTCGACAACTTCCTCACCGGGTCACCCGAGAACGTCCTGCACCTGATGGAGCGCCCCGGCTTCCGGCTGGTGCGCTGCGACGTCACCGACTACGTGCACGTGCCCGGCCCGGTCGACCTGGTGCTGCACTTCGCCTCGCCCGCGAGCCCGCTGGACTACCTGAGGATGCCGATCGAGACGCTCAAGGTCGGCAGCCTCGGCACCCTGCACACGCTGGGCCTGGCCCGCGAGAAGGGCGCCCGCTACGTCCTCGCCTCCACGTCGGAGGTGTACGGCGACCCGCTGGTGCACCCGCAGCCCGAGGAGTACTGGGGCAACGTCAACCCGGTGGGCCCGCGCGGGGTCTACGACGAGGCCAAGCGGTTCAGCGAGGCGCTCACGACGGCGTACCGCAGCTCCCGGGGCACCGACACCGGCATCGTCCGCATCTTCAACACCTACGGCCCGCGGATGCGCTTCGACGACGGCCGCGCGATCCCCGCCTTCGTCGGCCAGGCGCTGTCCGGCCGGGCGCTCACGGTGGCCGGCGACGGCTCGCAGACCCGCTCGATCTGCTACGTGGACGACACCGTCACCGGCATCCTGGCCATGGCGTTCTCCGGGCACGCGGGGCCGGTGAACATCGGCAACCCCGACGAGCTGTCGATGCTCCGGCTCGCCGAGTGGATCGTGGAGCTCACCGGCTCGGACTCCCCCGTCGAGTTCATCGACCTGCCCGTGGACGACCCGAAGGTCCGGCGTCCCGACACCGCCCTGGCCGAGCGGCTGCTGGACTGGCGGCCGCAGGTGCCCTCCGAGGAGGGCCTGCGCCGCACGGTGGACTGGTTCGCCGGCCAGCTCTCCGCACGCGAGGCGCGCGCGAGCTGAGCCGCTCCGGACGGAGGTCTGGCGGACCCAACTACGCTGTCCCGTGCGGGCCGGGGGGGCCGCGTCCGTCTCCGAGCGATGACAGAGAGCGAGCATGGGCCGCCACGCTGATCCCAGTGCCACCCGCCGCCGTTTTCCCGCCGCCGCTCTGATCGCCGCCGGTGTGGTCGTCGTCCTGCTCGCCGGCGGCCTCGTGTGGTGGCTGGCCGCCGGGGGCGACGACGCCGAGGCGTGCGGCACCCGGTCGACGGTGGCCGTGACGGTCGCCCCGGAACTGGTCTCGCTGACCGAGCAGCTCCTCTCCGAGCCCGGCGCCCTGGACGACGCCGCGTGCGTCACCGCCGAGGTGACCGCCCAGGAGCCGCTGCAGACGGCCGGCGCACTGAGCGCGCTGGACGCCGAGTCGCTGCCCGACGTCTGGCTTCCCGACTCGTCGCTGTGGGCCCTCCGCGCCGGCGAGACCGAGCTGGCGGACGAGGGCTCCCTGGGCTCCTCCCCCGTGGTGCTCGCCACCAGCCAGGCCGCCGTCGACGCGGCCGGCTGGACCGACGCGGCGCCGACGTGGGCGGAGGCGCTCACCACCGACCAGGACGTCGCGGTGCCCGACCTCGCCGGCAGCGCCGAGGGGATCGCCGCGCTCACCGCGCTCCGCAGCTCGCTGGGCGGCGGTGAGGACGCCGACAACGCCGTCGTCGAGGTGGTGCTCTCCGCGGCCCGCTCGGGCAGCTCCGAGGAGGCGCTCGAGGCCGGCGGCCAGGGGGCCGCCGACGCCGCGCTGGTGCCCGTCAGCGAGCAGACCGTGTACGCCGCCCGCGCCGGGGACGGCGACTCGTCCCTCGTCGCGGTCTACCCCTCCGAGGGTTCCCCGGTGCTCGACTACCCGGTGTTCCGCGTCGGCCCGGGCGACGACGAGAAGCGGGAGGCCGTCGATGCCGTCGTCGCGGCCTTGACCTCCGACGCGGCACGGACCGCCGCCATGGAGGCCGGGTTCCGCAGCGCCGACGGCGACGCCCCGCCGGCGGCGGGCGAGCAGAGCGGCATCCGCGAGGAGTCCCCGCAGCAGGTGGAGCTGGAGCCCGCCGAGGTGGGCGGCCTGCTCGCCCGGCTGACCGCTCTCGCCGCGCCGTCCCGGATCCTGGCCGTGCTGGACGTGTCGGCGTCGATGGAGGCCCCGGTCGGCAACGGCACCCGCGCGACCCTGGCCCGGGACGCCGCCAGGACGACGCTCTCGCTGGTGCCCGGTGAGTACGCGCTCGGGCTCTGGGTGTTCGCCTACCAGCTGGCCGGCGACCAGGACTGGGCCGAACTGGTGCCCATCCGGAAGCTGGACACCGACGTCGACGGCCAGACGCAGCGGGAGATCCTGGACAGCCAGGCCGCCACCCTCCCGGAGCGGCTGACCCCCGGCGGGACCGGCCTCTACGACTCGACGCTGGCCGCGGTCCGCGCCGCCCGGGCGAACTACGACCCGAGCGCGGTGAACAGCGTCCTCGTGCTCACCGACGGCACGAACGAGGACGACGAGAACGGCCTCACCCAGGAGAACCTGCTCATCCAGCTGACCGCGGAGGCCGACCCCTCGCGGCCGGTCAAGGTCATCGGTGTGGCGCTGGGCCCGGACGCGGACCTGTCTGCGCTGGAGCGGATCGCCGCGGCGACGGGTGGCGCGGCGTACTCCGCCGTCGACCCGACCGACCTCCAGACGGTGCTCTTCGACGCCCTCCGCCAGCGCGGGTAGTTCTGTCTGGTCGCGCCGAGTGGGCCCCGGAGGGATCCGCGCAGGCGCGACGGACGCGCTCAGCGCCCCCGGGGGACGGCTCCTGGCCGCGGGGCCGCCCGGAGGGTGGCGAGGTCATGGAGGGCGGCCAGGACCTCCTCGACGGTGATGCGGGCCAGGGCGGGGTCGAGGTCGGTGCCCCACGGGTCGCCGCTGCCGCCACGGACAGAGCCGTGCCACAGGACGCGGTGCAGCGCTCCCCCGTCGGGTCCCGTCCGCGCCGGCGGGCCCCAGAGCGCGGGTGACACCGGCCCGAAGAGCACCACCGAGGGACGGCGGTAGGCGGTCGCGAGGTGGGTGACCCCGGTGTCGCCGCAGACGACCAGCTGCGCGGCTGCGACCACGGCGGCGAGCTCCATCGACGACGTCCGGCCGGCCAGCACCGCATCCGGCCCCAGCCCGGCGGCGGCGGCCACCGACCGCGCCAGCTCCACCTCGGCCGGGCCGCCGGTGATCCGCACGTCGTGCCCGGCCTCGGCGAGGTGCCGGGCGACGGCGGCGAACCGCTCGGGCGGCCAGCGCCGGCCGGGGTAGGCCGCGCCGGGGTGCACCACGGCGGCGCCGCGCACCGGCGCCGGCACCGGCGGGACGGCGAGGTCGAGCGCGTCGGGGTCGGCCTCGACGCCCAGCCCCTCGGCGACCAGCCGGCACCAGCGCCGCACCTCGTGCTCGTCGGCGTACCAGGGCGGGCCCGGGTAGCCGGGGCTGTCGAAGGTGAGCAGCCGCGCCGGCGCCAGGTCGGCCACGACCACGTGCGAGGCGGGGCCCTTGCCGTGCAGGTCGACGGCGAGCTCCGGTGGCGGACCGGTCCAGTCCAGCGGCTCGAGCTCGCGGGCGGGGAGCACCTCGTCGACGGCGTCGATCAGCCCGGCCAGCGGCGCCAGCGCGGACGTCGTCGCCAGGACCAGCCGGTGGCCGGGCACGGCGGCCCGGACGGCCCGGATGGCGGGCACACCGGTGAGCAGGTCCCCCAGCCCCAGCGGCCGCAGCACCACCGCCGTCGGGACTTCCGGTACAGGAAGTCCCATCAGCAGACGGGACTTTCTGTACCGAAAGTCCCGAGGGAGGGTCGGGGGTTCACACCCGGGAGCGCTCGACCAGGGCCGTGGTCGAGTGGCCGTCCAGGTACGGCAGGACGACGGCCTGGCCGCCCCACGTGCGCAGCACCGCAGCCTCGGGCAGGTCCGCGCCGGCGTAGTCGCCGCCCTTGGCCCACACGTCGGGACGCAGTCGCTCCAGCACCGCCGACGGGGTGTCCTCCCCGAACACGACGACGGCGTCGACGAACTCCAGGGCCTCGAGCACGCGCGCCCGGTCGGGTGCGCTGTTCAGCGGGCGCGAGGGGCCCTTGAGCCGGCGGACGGAGTCGTCGGAGTTGATGCACACGACCAGGCAGTCGCCCAGGCCGCGGGCCGCACGCAGCGTCGCCACGTGCCCCGGGTGCAGGAGGTCGAAGCACCCTCCGGTGGCGACGACGGTGCCCCCGGCGGCCCGCACGCGGGCGATCACGCCCTCGGCGCCTGGCTCGGCCACGACACCCGGGGGCCCGACCTCGGCGTCCCAGGCCGTCGCGCCACCGCGCGCCACGAACGCGCCGGCGGACGCGACGGCCGACGCCACCGCCTCGCCGGTCACCGCGCCGTCGGCGAGCGCCAGCGCGGCGGCGGCCGCGAACGAGTCGCCGGCACCGCACGGATCCCCGCCGGTGACGGGCACGGCAGGCACGACCATGGGCGCACCCGGGCCGTAGGACAGCAGCGCGCCGCGGGCGCCCATCGTCACCGCGACCGCGCCCACGCCCCACCGCGCGATGAGCGCCTCGGCACGGGCGCCGACCGCGGCGAGCCCGTCGCCCGGCACGTCGGCGACCACGCGCGCGGCCTCTGCGGCGTTCGGGGTGACCAGCCGGACGCCGCGCACCGGCTCGGCGCCGCGGGGGTGCGGGTCCCAGACCACCGGCCCGCGGGCGGCGGCCAGCGCCTCCCGGACGGCGGGATCGGCCGTCGTCCCCCGGCCGTAGTCGGCGACGAGCACGGCCGCGGCGTCGCGGATGGCCTCGGCCGCCTCGGCCGGCAGCGCGCCCAGCGTGGCCGTGGGCGCGCCGCTGTCGAGACGGGCGACGGAGTGGTCACCGACCCGGATGCGCTGCTTGACCGCGGTGCCCCCGCCGGCCGGGACGGCGATCAGCCGCACCCGCCCGGCAAGCAGCTCGCGGAGGCGGCCGGCCCCCTCGTCGGAGTCCAGGGGCGCCACCAGCACGACCTCGCGGGAGGTCGCGGCGGCTGCGATCACCGCGGCCAGCGCGGCACCGCCGGGCCGCTCGCGGCGCTCGACGTCCTCCACCACGGGCACCGGCGCGTCCGGGGTCAGCCGCGAGGCGCTGCCGACGAGATCCACGTCGAGCAGGGCGTCGCCGACGACGACGAGGGGCCGGCCGTCCTCGCGCCGGGTCACGAGGCGGGCCCGAGCGTCGGCCCGGTCGGCACGCGCGAGGGCTCGGCCAGCACCGCGGCGTCGAAGGCGGCACAGACCAGGTGCAGCGCGACGAGGTGGCACTCCTGCACCGTCGCCGTCCACGGCGAGTCGATGCAGACCGCGTCGTCGGCGACGGCGGCCAGCGGGTTCGGTGCCGGGCCGGTCATCGCCAGCGTGGTGATCCCGCACTCCCGTGCCCGGCGGGCCGCGGCGATCGCGTTCGGGGAGCGGCCCGACGTGGAGAGCAGCACCAGCACGTCACCGGGGCGGCCGTGCGCCTCCACCTGCCGGGCGAACAGCTCGTCGGCGGGGTAGTCGTTGGCGATCGCGGTCAGCGACGAGGTCTCGGCGGTCAGGCAGATCGCGGAGAACGGCGGCCGGTCGGCGCGGTAGCGGCCGACCAGCTCGGCCGTGAGGTGCTGCGCCTGGGCGGCGCTCCCCCCGTTCCCGGCCGCGAGCAGCCGCCCCCGGGCCGCGCCGGTCAGCACGCCGGCCAGCAGCCGCCCCCAGTCGTCGAGCACGTCCAGCTGGCCGTTCAGCGACCCCAGCGCGGCGGTGAGCGAGGCGACGTGGTCGGCGCCGGTGAGGTGCGTGCACGTCGCGGGGTCGGGCACCTCGGCGGGGTTCCGGGCCGGCGCGACCACGTTCTCGAAGAAGGAGTGCGGGCTGACGCTCATCGGGCGATCTCCACGGGACGGCGGCTGGCGAGGACCTGCCGGTAGACGGTGTCGGTGTCGGCCACGACGCGGCTCCACCGGTAGCGGTCGCGGGCGCGCTCGACCCCGGCGACGCCGTACGCGGCGCGGCGGGCGTCGTCGGCGAGCAGGGCGGCGAGCACCTGACCGAGGCGTTCGGGGTCGCGCGGGGGCACGAGGTCGCCGGTGACGCCGTCGACGACGCTGTCCTGCAGCCCGCCGACGGCGGTGGCCACGACCGGCCGGCCGCAGGCCATGGCCTCCAGGGGCGTGATCCCGAACGGCTCGTACCAGGGCACGGCGAGGACGACGTCGGCCGAGCGGACCCAGGCGGGGACGTCGGCGCGGGCCACGGAGCCGGCGAAGACCAGCCGGTCGGCGACGCCCGCCTCGGCGGCGATCCCGCGCAGCCGGCGGACCTCGGGATCGGCGTCGATCCGGTCGGTCGGCGGCCCGCCGACGACGACGAGCTCGGCGTCGGGGACGGCACGCAGCGCCCGCACCGCGTCGTCCTGACCCTTGCGCTCGACCAGCCGGCCGAGCACGAGCAGCCGCAACCGGTGCGTCCGCGGCGCCACCGGGCCGTCCGGGGTGAACACCGCGGTGTCGACGCCGCAGGGCACGATCGAGACGCGGTCGGTGGTCAGGCCCAGCCGGCGCAGCTCGAACACCTCGTCGGTGCAGGTGGCCACCACGTGGGCGACGCTGCGGCACAGCGAGCGCTCGAGCTCGATCCGGTTCCGCGGCGAGGTGTCGGCGTCGCCCTGGTGGCGGCGCTTGACCGAGCCGAGGGCGTGGAAGGTCTGCAGGACCGGGATGGTTCCGGCCGCGGCGATCGAGGCGAGGCCGCTCATCCAGAAGTGCGCGTGGACGAGGTCGGGCGCGTGCGCGGCCCAGCTGCGGCGCAGGGTGGCGGCGAACTCGGGCATGTGGCGGAGCAGGTCGTCCTTGGGCAGCTCGTGCGGCGGCCCGGCGGCGACGTGCACGACGTCGTAGCCGTCCTGCGTGACGACCCGCTCCGGCAGCGACTCGTCGTCGCGGCGGGTGTGCACGGTGACCTCGTGCCCGCGGCCCGCCAGGCCGGCGGCCAGGGCGGCGACGTGCACGTTCTGCCCGCCGGCGTCCACGCCGCCGATGGCGGCGAGCGGGCTGGCGTGTTCGCTGACCAGGTCGATCCTCATCGGGTGACCTCTCCGAGCAGGCGATCCCAGTCGCGCAGGAAGCGGGCCAGGCCGTAGCGCTCGAGCGCCGCGGCGCGGGCGGCCTTGCCGGCCAGGCGGGCGGCGTCCTCGTCGTGCAGGAACTCCCGCACCGCGGCCCAGAGCCGTTCCGGGCGGGTGGAGATCACGCCGGCCTCCGCCGGCACCGCCTCGACCACCTCCGTCGTCGCGAGCGCGACCACCGGCATGCCCAGGTGCATGGCCTCCAGCAGCGAGAGGCCGAGCGAGGTCCAGCGCACCGGGTGCACGTACACGCGGCGGCGGGCCAGCTCGGTGTGCATGGCGGCCTGCGGCGGGTCGTCGAACAGGGCGACCCGGTCGGGGTCCAGGCCGTACTGCTCGTGCAGGCCGGCCAGCCCCATGCCGAAGACGTCGACCGGCGCGACCTCGGCCAGCCCGGGCAGCAGGTCGGCGCCGACGGTGCGGCCACGGCGGACCGGCTCGTTGGTGACGACGGCGGCGCGCGCCAGCTCCCCGGTCCAGCGCTCGCCCGGGTCGACGATGCCGTGCTCGATCACCGTGGTGGGCGCGCGGCCGTTGTCGTAGAACAGCCGGTTGAAGTGCGTGACGTGGGCGATCGGGATGTCGGTGCGCCCGGCCACGGGGTGGCGGGTGTGCGGCACCGGGCCGTCGTCGGGCTCCAGGCCGGGGGCGTTGTGCTCCAGGAAGACCGCCGGCAGGTCGCGGCCGGGTTCGGCGCCGAGCCACTCGCGGACCAGCTCCAGGTCACGGGTGCGCTGCAGGACGACGACATCGGGTTGCTCCTCGCGCACCTGGGCGGGCGTCACCTCGCGGGCGTTCGCCGGCCAGTCCCAGGTCCGGGCGCGCCCCAGGCCGTCCGGGCTGCGGCCGCCGCCGGGGCCGTCCACGACGGGGATCAGGTACTCGTGGCCGCCCTGGACGAACGCCGTCGTCCAGGAGCCGTGCACGTGCCAGACCAGGATCTTCACGGTGCCCCCAGGGAGGTCGCCGCCGCCTCTCGGGCCACGACGGGTGGCGGGGCGACGGCCCGCTGCCGGACCGTGGCGAGCTCCTCGACCGCGGCGACGACGTCGTGCGCCGTGACCGAGGTGAGACAGGGGTGGCCGGGCACGGGGCACTCGCGCGCCCGGGTGCCGCGGCAGGGGGCGGACTGGTCGCCGAGCAGGACGGTGGGCACGCCGTAGGGCGCCCACCGTGCGGCGGGGACCACGGGGGCGAACAGCGAGACCACCGGGGTGCCGACGGCGGCGGCCAGGTGCGCGGGCCCGGTGTTGCCGACGACGACCGCGGCCGCACCGTCGAGCAGCGCGGCCATCTCGGCGAGCGTCGTCCCGCCACCGAGGTCGGTGCCCCGGGTGCCGGCGACGAAGGCGGTGAGCTCCCGCTCGGCCGGGCCGCCGGTGACCAGCACCCGGTGGCCCGCGGCGGCCAGCGCCTCGACCGCCTCGGCGCACCGCTGGGCGGGCCAGGCGCGCGCCGGCACCGAGGCGCCGGGATGGACGACCACGTAGCCGGGTTCGGGGCCCACCCCCGGCAGCGGACGGCGGACGTCGAGCCGGCCGTCGTCGCCGGGCGGGAGGTCGAAGCCGGCCGCCCGGGCCAGGGACAGCGCCCGCTCGGGCTCGGGCAGGTCGTCGTCGACACGGTGGCGGACGTCGAGCAGCGAGCCGGGGTAGTCGACGCTGATCGCGGAGATCCGGGGCACCCCGGCCGCCCGGAGCAGCAGGGCCAGGGGCAGCGGCGACTGGTGGAACGACGTGGAGAGGACCGCCTCCTCGGGAGCCAGCGCCCGGACCCGGTCGGTGAGGACGGCGAGGTCGTCGGCGTCCACGGGAGGCGGGTCGCCGAGGATCCACGGGCAGGCCCAGGTCCACACCTCGTCGACGCCGGGGAGCAGCTCGGCGGCAGCCGCACCGGCGGGGCCGGCGAGGAACACCACCCGGTCGGCGCCGTGCGCGACGGCGCGCACCAGCGGCCCCTGCAGGAGGACGTCGCCGGCGTTGTCGAGCCGGGCCACGAGCACGGTGCGGGGGCGGGTCACCACCGGCCGCCCAGGACGGCGTCCACGGCGGCGGTCAGGGTCGGCGCGACGTGCGCCGCGGCGGCCACCTCGGCCTTCCGCGTCACCGGCGTCGGCACCATGATCCCGCTCGCCCCGGCGGCGGCCGCGGCGTCGACGTCGGCGGAGATGTCGCCGATGACCACGCAGCGGGCGGGTTCGACGTCGAGCTCGGCGCAGGCCGCCTTGACCATGCCGGGCGCGGGCTTGCGGCACGCGCAGCCGTCGTCGGGGCCGTGCGGGCAGTACTGCAGCGTGTCGAAAAGCCCGAGCAGCTCCTCGAGCCGGGCCATGCAGGCGTCGACCTGCTCGCGGGTGATGATCCCCCGGGCCACGCCGGACTGGTTGCTGATGACGCCGACCTTCACCCCGCGGGCACGGAGGGCGTCCAGGGACTCCGTCGCGCCGTCCACCGGCTTCACCAGGGCGGGGTCGCCGTTGTACGGGTAGTCGCGGACGAGGGTGCCGTCCCGGTCGAACAGCACGAGGTCGGGCAGCCCCCTCCAGCGCGGCACGTCGCGGTGCTGCACGACGCCCTTCAGCCAGTGCCACGTGGCCAGCGGCGGGATGGCGGCGCTGGTGGCGGCCATCGTCGTCACCTCGTCGCGGGTGCGCGGTCCGGGTGCGATGCGCGCCCACGCGAACTCGGCGGTGCCCGCGAGCCAGCCGGCCGCGGCGAGCGCCGCAACCCGCGGACGG
>Ga0210040_10010536_pt1 | contig 10580 bp, 8 predicted proteins | sample CryGeyCG12114_NA_FD_185462 | JGI IMG/M metagenome (GOLD analysis project Ga0210040, IMG submission 185462) | Groundwater microbial communities from aquifer - Crystal Geyser CG19_WC_8/21/14_NA (SPAdes) (version 2) | ecosystem: Environmental > Aquatic > Deep subsurface > Groundwater | place: USA...
CCCTCCCGAGCTGTTGCGAGATCCACTCTCCCACTTCAGACAGTTTCTCCATATCTACACCGGTCTTCAAACCCAAGCTGTGGAAGCAGTGCACCAAGTCTTCCGTCGCAACGTTGCCCGTGGCGCCAGGACTGTACGGGCAGCCACCGAGTCCACCCACCGCAGCGTCAAATGTGCGAATGCCATGCTCAAGCGCGACCACCGAATTCACCAGAGCTTGACCGTATGTGTCGTGGAAGTGTAATGCTAGATCACTCTTGTCGACGCCTGCCGCGTTCAAGGTCTTCAGAAGCTCTGCCGTCTTTGGCGCGGTACCCATGCCTGTAGTATCCGCGACAGATATCTCATCTGCACCCATCTCCAGCAAGCTTACAGCCAGCTCTGCCACTTTATGTGGGTCGACGTTCGGTCCTTCGAAGGGACAACCTAGCGCCACAGAAATGTATGCCCGCACGTTGAGCCCCATCTCCTTCCCTCGTGTCATGATCGGCTCGAATCGCTTGAGGGACTCTGCTATTGAGCAATTTGTGTTCTTCTGTGTAAATGTCTCCGTCGCTGCTGTGAAGATGGACAGCTCGTGAATCGGCGCTGTTGTGGCACTTGCGGCGCCTTGGGGTTTGCCCATGGCTTCGGCGCCAGAGGAGGCTGATGGCATGGCGTTCGGATCTTGGGAGGATGTGTTCGACGCTGGACCCTCATCCAATGTTGGAGAGGGCGGTGGTGTAGGGTACGCATTTTGTCCTGCTTGTGCTTGCGACCGCCATACCGAAAGGAAGTTGTCCAAGCCTTTGACATTTGGTAGGAGCCATTGATACGTGATGGGATGTGGAGACTGCGGTGTACTTCGTAGAACGTGCTCGAGAATCTCAGACGAGTTCGCCATCTGTGCCATGATTAGTAGGTCTTCTTCTCCAACAACGCAAGATCACTGTCTACCTGCGGTGTCCATTTCGGCGAGACGAAAGATCCTGCCTCGATGGTCCTCAACCCAGTCTGCGCCAATCTCTCCACTAGCTCTATCTTTGTTGCAACTGGTATGCTCTGCTTCTCATTCTGCAATCCATCTCTGGGTCCTACTTCCACAACGCGAACGTGGTCGGCGCGGCTAGATGCGGCAGTAGCAAAACTCCGTCGTCGACACGGATGTCGCGCAGCAAGACGCGCTGATCGAAGGCAGATAAACTTCGAGGACATCGCTAATATTATTTGTCTCTGTATGAGTCTAGAAATTGTTGGTTCACTGAAGCGTGACAGCGTTGTGGAGAATGTTGGTGTGGGGAAGGTGCGGGGATGACGGACATTCACCGAGGCAGCTGGAGCTTCCGCACAGACCGTTGGCAGCATCGCAACTTCCACCTCGAACACTCTCACTCACACACTTCGAAGTTACAACAACGACCACCCACGGAGCATCCAGGAGTCACAACAATAACGTGAGATTCTTCAAAGCCGGCTCTTCGAGTTGCGTGCCAACACTGCCAACACTCACGAAGGGCTATTGTGCACCGTGGCATCATGGAATCAACAAACATCATCCATGAGCATAGTGAAATCTGCAACGCCTGTTGAGTTCTTTTACAACAACTTCGCCTCCTCACTAACACGCACACCAGTGCCGCTAACGACGCGCAGAACGATAAGGCAAGCCTTACACAGTCGATGCTGCATGAAGTTGCAAGTGAGGTTCATTTTCAGTGTGTTGAACTAACTCACAACTGGCTAGTTGTCCGCAAGCGCAGCGCTTCGCATCCATTAGATCGCTCACGTGCGACCGTGTTAGTAGTGGTCCCCGGAGCCTGAGTTTCTGACCGCTCTTCTGTGACATCGATGCGAAGGGCCCGTCACAAGCGCGTTGCGCGAGGCGCCCGCGTGTTCAACAACCGGATACGTTCAACCTTGGGTGGTGGATCACAAGCCAGCGCCTGGAGCTTGCTTAGGGCATCTGTGGGCCTCTGATCTCGAGCCTCAAACGCAACAACTGTCTCCCAAGCCACCGGCATGTGCAGACTGTGCCGATGATGCCGCTTGCGATGTTCTGCTCAATGCCTAAACGACCGCGGAATCATTACTCCAATCGATGTACCTCGGCAGGTTTCAGAGGCTGCAACAATAATCACAGCAAGGCCTTCCCAGACATTAAATGGTTCCTGGCGAAGCGAGACCAAGTGTTGCAATATCGCAGCCGGGAGAATGCTTCGGCGAGATTTAGCATCTCGTACGGGCGTTTATGGTCCGCTCGGTACGAGCAGCACACGGAGTAATTCCTAGCGCATGGACCCAGCATATGATCATGTACGTCTAGAATGGCGACATACCGTCCTGGTCCGCAAATCCTTATCAGACCTCAGATCAGATGGTAGGGAAATCGTCCGTCGTGGTGAGCGACGTTGAGCGCACGCTCCCTATCAACTCCGATGCCCATCCTGGGCATGTTGCCGACAACCGTGTGAGGCTCTCAGAAGCTCGAATGCTTGTACATGCAGCGTTCTAGACTTGCTCCTTGCGTTTCCTTCGCGGCAACGAAGGTGACCTCCAAATGTCGGCAGAGAGTTCGCTCAACGACACAGGTAATGGACGAGCTCGCATCCCCAGACTCCAGTGCTACTACCCCGCGTACAAGAGTTGCCGATGCAGTTCGTTACTCAGGCACAGACGGCTACTAGCAACGTTTGGAGAATGATACCTTGTCTAGTAGGACACCGTGCATCTGCTGACAAGCCTTGGGGAGCTTGTTACTTGAGACAAATCGCTGAATGGCGGAGTGCACACAATCCGCCGAAGTGGTGCCTGTCGCCCATGCGTGTCTAACTTAACTCTCACGTGCAAGATCGTCAGGCAAGCTAGCGCAACATTGAACGGTGAAGCGCGCGAGTTGGGTCCATAGCTGTTGTCGAAAGGAGTCTGACGGCGCGGGGCCTCTGGACGCGGTGTTGGTGGTTTGAGACGAGCATGCACCATCCGTGCTAATTATCTGGCTGCCCAACGGGCGATGGTGGTGGGCAGGTACTTGTGAGGAAGGACAAAATAGCCACGGCGGAGTGGCGCCCACTATTGGCTGCACCATCTCTGATCGTCGAACCGTACACGCTGGGCGCAAACCGTTTTTGGGGGACCTTGGCTGTTGGAGACGTTCACGGCTCAGGAGTACAGCGCAACGGCGAACGCGAGACAGACGTCGGTCGATGGCAATGCGCTCGCCGCTGCCATCTCTAATCGCCAACTGATGGAGACGTGGGGGTACAGTGAATGGCGATGGTCATATCTCCATCTCATCAGGCCCACAGGCTGTTATCAAGTCAGCATTCCCAGCGGAGCGGTCGTGCCAAGGCTGTTGCGGAGCAGGCGACGAGCACACGCAGCAGCAGGACCGGGCAAAAGACAGCGCGCTGCCAACAGAACAGCGTCTGGCATCCCAGGCCTTGCTTGCATACTTGCATCATTCACGCCGCCTCCCGTGCGGTCCTCGATGTCATCGCAATATCCTCACCTGCGCCGTCGTCAGACGCCTGCTCGCGTCGTGAGATGCCCGGTCGCGTGCACCTCGCCGCAGATTGCACCACAAGCGCATCGATGCATGCCATCGCGGCAGATCCAACCTTCGCGACGACAGCAGTTTGCGGGGTGCTGGCCTCTGAGAGGCCGTTTTTTAACCTTACGTACTCTCCCGGGGGCTGCGCTTGGCGGATGCTTCACAGCGGGCGGCTTTCGCTGTGTGCTCCAAATGGCGGGCAGCAGGCGCTGCTATCTTCCACACAGCTTCGATGCAGCTTCGCAGCGGCACACTGATCTGCCCGGCCGAGTCCGTTTTGGTCGTGCGCGCTGGTCATTCGTCCACGGCCTCGCGCTGCCTATGCTGGACCTGACGCTATCAGCGGTGGCAGCAGCAGTGGCTTTGCAGAAGTTCGCCAACCGAGCAAGCCCTTGAACGCTTCCACCCCGGAGCCCTCGAGACAAGCTCCCTCAATGGCTGGAGGTGTTAGCACCTCCGAGGCTAGCGGCCGGTAGTAGATCGAGGGCAGCACGAGTACTGATTGGCCGCTGCACCGTGGCGTCCAGCCCTCTCCGTCCTGCAGACGTCCACTGTCGCCATCCACAATCCAAGCTTCTGCCAGGGTGTGCCGACCTTCCCACGATGTAACCCGACCATGACCCTCTCGGACGTGCAATACGCCGTCCGTGTGTGGGGTGCTGGCAGGGATTGCCACAGACGATAGCCTCGCAGCCGCTGCTCGAACCTGCGGGCACAGGGCCTACTCGCTGCAGGCCACATCCTTCATGCACATCTCAAGAATGACCTCCCTCTGCTCTTAATATCCTAGCGTCCAGTATGCCGCGGTATTTTGGATCCTGCCCCTTGGCACATCCAAACCCTGTCTACTAGGGCCCTGACCTTATCAGACTGGGACCAAGCTCTTAATATCCTAGCGTCCAGTATGCCGCGGTATTTTGGATCCTGCCCCTTGGCACATCCAAACCCTGTCTACTAGGGCCCTGACCTTATCAGACTGGGACCAAGCTCCCTACCCTTACCCGTGGACGCCGTGGAGGAAATAGTACTTACCCATCGTGACGCGCCTTCTATGCTCCATTGAGTATTGCCCCTCGTCGTTCTGTCTATTCTGTTTATACACACACTATACACGATCCACATCTTGCAGATGTTACATTGTCAAGGTCTGCAATAACCTTCATCTTTTCTACCAACCACCATGGCAGTCTCCCCAACCACCACCCAGGTCGCCGAGCCTCAGAAAGTGGAAACCACCACCAGCAATGCTGCTGCTGCCCCCAGGAAACGGAGACGAAGAGCACCAGCAACAGGAGCCACTGAGGATTGCTTTGCATGCAAGAAGCGCCAACTGAAATGTGATCGTCGACGTCCATATTGTGGGCAATGCGTCGAAATCGGCAAAGAATGCTCAGGCTACCGTACCACTCTTACTTGGGGAGTGGGGGTTGCGAGTCGTGGAAAGCTACGCGGCATGTCTTTGCCAGTTGCAAAGTCACCAACTCAGGCTACAGCTACAACGCAAGAGCCAAAGGCGCAGACGCAAGCACGCAAGAACTCTGTAGCCTCCACCAGCACATCTTCGACCACTACAACCACACAACACAACCCAGGCAGCTATAGCACACGAGGAAGCATTGACTTTGGTGTCCATTCTCCCACCAGCCCCACCAGCCCTAGCATGTACTCTGCGCCGCAGGAATACCAATACTTCGGCGCCACAAGTCCAATACCCATACCATCCCCATCTACCCCAATGGGATTCCCTATGCCACAACATGGAGAACATTTCGAGTTCTTGCATCCACATGCCAAGCTGCAGCGCCCTCAAGCCCAACGAGGTCCACTGCAGAGGTTACAAACGTCCATACATGCGCCTTACGAAGAGAATGGGCTCTCGGCCTCATCTGCATCGTTGGGCACATACAGCGACAGCGACTTTCCCTCGCCGAGCGAATACCCTCACACTCCTGTCGATGAGTTTCCATTTGCGGATCCCTCCATGCCGCGGTATTCATCTGTCAACTCCCACGATCAGGGACCGTTTGGGTCCTTGGACAGTTTCTTCCTCAACGAAGCTCCACGATCATTGCCCATGGCAGACGACATGAGTTCCAGTGTCAGCTCAGATCAGAGTGTTCAAGACTACACCGAAGTTAGCTCTGCGCAGCGAAGCATGGGACCGCCTGCATTTCCAGATATTTTCGTTGAAGGAGAGATGAACTCGAGTTTCAATGGCTTTTCACCTGGCTTCTCCTTTCTTCCGTCGGAGGGTACGTTTTCCTATGGCTCTGGCCCCCTGTCTCTAGACGTACTCGCGCTCACCACTTCTATTCCTCAGAGTCTTGCAATCGCTTCGCCCCTTTCCCCGCGGATGCTATTCCTCCTGGACTACTACGACAAATTTATATGCCCGGTTCTGGTGGCTTTTGACACGCCGTCGAACCCATACCGAGCGCACATCATACACTTAGCTATAAGGAACGAAGAGCTTCAAAACGCTATTGCGGCGTTGGTGACGAACAACTTGCGCATGCGGGGTGGCATCGAAGGACGGCGATTGAGTCTGCCGCAGGACTACCGCTTGATTCCAGATCATGCCTATTCTCAAATGACGACCCGTGAGCTCCGGGAGATGCACGGTCAAGCATCGGTCGAAGAGAAGCACTACAAGACTACATCCATAGCTTTGCTCAACAAGAAGCTTGCCGACTACAGCGGATCGCAGGACGACTCTGTACTGGCGACGCTTCTTATCCTATGTCTTTTCCATGTTTGCGATTCTGGTTTCACGAAATTCAAGACTCAACTAGCGGGTGTGCAGAAGCTGTTGAGCTTGCGGGATAGAAGTACACAATCAGATTTCGTTGGATGGATTGAGACATTTTTCACATGGTTCGATGTCATGACGGCCGCTGTCAACGACAGAGATATTGAGGTCCGAGGCGACTCGCTCGACATGATGAACCTGGGATCAAATTTGGGTCAGATGGAACATCATTCCGGCTGTGAAGGAAGATTATTCAAGCTCATCGCACGTCTTGGAAGACTCAACCTTTTGAGCCAGAATCGGCCGGTGCGCGACAACGATGACACTCCAACATCTTCACCGAAACCGAAAAAGGCCAACGATTTCTACTCATTTAACTTCGACACCATGGATGGCAACGGCTGGGGAACACCCATCGACGAGCAATCCAACCCATTTACGCTCCCAGCACGTGAGGACCCACGTTCCGCATTCTGGACAGAGTGGAACGACTTGCGCATCCGGCTCCAGGAGTGGGAATTTGGCGGTCCCGGTGAGGTCCCAGCGGACTCGTGTGACGCGACATCTTCCATGCTGGCAATGTCACCGGCGCAGGCTGCTCTGTTCCACATCAGCGAGAGCTTCCGTTACGCAGCACTGCTCTATATCGAGCGCCTAGCGCACCCCACACTGCCCGCCGGAGCGCCCAACTTCCAGAACTATGTCGCACAAGGCCTCTACCACATTTCTCAGATTGGCATCACAAGCTGTGTCAACAAGTTTCTTCTGTGGCCGCTCTTCATCGTCGGCACAGAGTGCGTGGACCCCGAGCATCGCGCCGTCGTGCGACAGCGCTGCGTGGAGATTCAACGTGAGAGCGGGTTCTTCAACAACCTCAGCGGGCTAGAAGTCCTCGAACGGGTTTGGCGCGAAGACGACGACTGGGCGGCCATCGACGGCAGCGGTGATGTGCCCATGCAGGCTCCGCCCGGACCAGGGCCATTTGGTACTCTGCAGCAGGCTTTTAGGTGGAGAAAGGCCATGAACCGCGTTGATGGGGAGTACATTGTGATCTAATGCCGTGCATATACATCTTTCGGGATCTGGCATACGAAGTCTTACGGGTATGGATTAATGAAAGTACACGATTGGGCTGTCCAGAAGACTTGCAGGTGCAAGTTGGGTTCACATTGGTTGGGAGAAAAAGGACCTGATGATATCCTCGTGGGGGTGTTTGTATATTGCGCTCTGTTATGGGCATCGTTACCCAGCGCGGTGCTGGAAGGATTTGCAAGTATACAGGTATTTTTACCAAATGCCAGAAAACAAGCAGACAACCCTGCAAGAATCCCATCTCACTTCGAATTCACGCACCTGTGCAGCAGCGTGAAGCTGACTGCGTAAATCGCTCCCATGACAATTCCCATCCCAACGACATCATCATCAGCATCCATCAATACAATCTTTGGGAGCACATGCATACACGAGGCGAGCCCGGCATATCCTCTTACCGGCAATACGGCGTGGGTGGCACAAGAGCGTCACCTCGACGTCGCCAGCTCACCGGTAGAGAGTCAGCTTTCCAGCGCCGCCCGTGGCCCCTCACACATAACCCAAATCCGTGTTCCTGTACAGCTTACGCTTCGCCCTGCACAGATGAATGCCCAAACGCGCCCACGTTCACATGCTCATCCCAACTGAACACAGCAATGCGACCGCTACTGCAGCCACCCTCAGGCTTGGTGATGCTTCCGCTGGACCAGTCAGCGCGAACCACCAACACCTCCCCGGCTGATGTCTCCTGCTGATCGCCCCTTCAACAATGCACGCTGATGCGCCGCAGCAGAGGCAAGCAAACAAGGAGAAAACTATTCAGGGAACCACTGAGGGTAGCATTTTGCACCGCAGCACGTTCGGCGCTGTGGTTGGCCGGGCGGGCGGAAATAAGGTGCTGACGCGGGGTGTTCGAAGTGGACACCACTCCACAATCTGCTTTCGGAGACGCCGTCGCCGCGAGCCTCACGAGTAGTCGCCTCAAACATTCGCACAATAATCGGCCGAAGTACAACTTTTGTCTGACGATCCCGCAAATACCAAGACAAAGCGGACGTTGCTTCTCAAAACGGTGGGCGGCCCAATGTCATGTCTCACTTCTTGCATACGGGTAACTCGGGTACAGTCTACGCCTGGCGTTCTTCCAAGCATTGGGCGTTCGTTTGGAGGTTTGAGATGGCAGAATCGCCCCGGCGCCCTCCGGCTTACGCTGGACGATCTGCGGTGATCGAAGCTAGGTACTTCTGGAGAAGGTTTGGTGCGGTGACATGCTGTTCCTGCTTTCTTACACACGCAAAGAACGCCTACTCCATACGAACGATGTGCTTGTGAAAGAACGCCTACCGTGTAATTTGCATTTGCGGGGAGCGAGACCAAAATACGCCTCGCCAGCGATGTACCTAGTGACCCGCTTGCAACAGAACTGATAATTGCGGAACGAGAAGCGGAACGAGCGAGAGAACTGCTTGCCTGACCCTACCCCACGCTCCCCTCTCCTCTTCTCTCCACCTCCCGAGGTCCGCGAACAAGAACTGTGAAACAAAACATGTGCTCAGGAGGGCATCACCGTACCCGTGCTCGCATTGTTCAAAACTACACTATCACTTCCAATCTCCGTGCCTGCAGCATACCATCATCGGAGCGCGGTCGTTGGATACCAGGCCAGCAACTCAAGCGAGCGCGGAATTGGAGATGCCAGGTCGATGGGACCAATTGGACTGGGGAACGTGAGCTGCGATGGGATGTATGTCCGGCTGGGCTATACTTGCAACATGACATGTTGGTAGGGGATGAACGACGCAGGGAAGTCGTGGTCGGTGGTGCCGAGTTTGGTTGCTTTTTGGGTGTTGATCGCGCGTTGGTTGAAACTTACCAGTTGCATGAAGCTGTTGGAGTCCGAAGCTGAAAGTGCAAGTGTAAGTTTGGTCGGCTGTGCTTGCTGTGCTTGGGTATGATTTTCCGGACAGGAAGTGTCCCTATTCTTACGCTGCGCGGTCGACATGTGGCCGCGCACGGTTGATATGTAATGGCGAAATGGAACATGCGCCGCTGCGACAATGCCTTGCAGAGGGATGGCGATTGACTTACGGACTCTTGAGGCCACCGCATGGTGCCCAGGCGCTTTCGCCTCGTTAACGAAGGTCACCATGGAAGAGCATACATTATTCACCGGCCTTTCAACCCTTTCATTTCATTCGATTATGAATAACATATCTCTCCCAAATTTTACGTGATTCGCGTAAAATCCACAACATACCACACGCCGCTCGAGAAGCAACTTCGCACTTCCCCATCGGCACTCTCCAACAATTAACAAAACCACATCTTCATTGAAGTATGTCTAGCTTACACAAACAAGCTTCTCCACCATTAAAAAGTGCCGGAGCTAAGATCCCACGCGATCAGATCAGGGTTCCTTCAGATCTCTCTTACTCCCGTCCTCAGATCTGGGTTTGGCCTCAAGTTTGGGTTCGACCTTAGGAAACAACGGCGAAACCCACAACCTTAAATAAGATCCGAGCCAGGATTGCGCAGAGCCGCATCGGAAGGGACGTCAGTCGACTTTGAATTAGTCGCGTCACTCTCCTACGAAGAATGGCATCGTATTGTTTGGTGTTGAGGGCATATGGATGACAAGCGCTGTCGGGCGCTTAATGTGGTCTCGGTTTTGTGTTGCACGTGAAGATCCAAATGCGCACCATTATCATGAGAGATTGGACAGCTCCAAGCGCCTCACATCGCCGACAGCGCAGCACATCGTCTCTGGGTGCTATCTGGCTGCTGAAATCAAGCCCTGGAGTCGTGGAGTCGCGAATCGCTCCCTGTCGTCATGGAGCTGCGCCAAACCTCTTTCATTGGAGCACCAGGCTCCACTATTCGCAAAAGCAACCTTAGCCTCCCTCGATTAGGTCAAGGTCCCAAGATATCTGCTGAATCAAGCTCAACGATTCCCCTTCAAGCATGATCTGAACCAGGGATCGCTCAGAGCCCCATCAATGATGGACATCGGTCGGCGAATTGTAGCACATTTCATGCAATATCAACATGTGTGAAGCATGATTAGCTTCGATCAGCTGAAAAGTGACGTCTGTCCTGATAGCGAATCGTCGCGACGGCGCGTTTAACGAAAGGATGGCTCGATGCTGTTATCAAGAGTGGTTTACAAGACTTGTGTTCGACCCTTTTGATAGTAATGCATTCGTCTTCTTCACATCAACAAACAATGGCTCAGCATAGCGCCTCGCAAAACAATCGTTGGTCGGCTACAAC
>Ga0210040_10010537_pt1 | contig 10578 bp, 5 predicted proteins | sample CryGeyCG12114_NA_FD_185462 | JGI IMG/M metagenome (GOLD analysis project Ga0210040, IMG submission 185462) | Groundwater microbial communities from aquifer - Crystal Geyser CG19_WC_8/21/14_NA (SPAdes) (version 2) | ecosystem: Environmental > Aquatic > Deep subsurface > Groundwater | place: USA...
GTGTGCTCTGTGTAAGGCGATATACTACAGATAAGGTAATGTGTGATTTTGGAATGAGATTGGTCATTTTAATTAGTAGTTGGTAGTGCGTATATTCACACTTGTAATCAAAATATTGTTTTATATGGGGTGTCAGAAACTTAAGGGTGGGGGAATGTATATATGTTTTGCAGGAATATGAAAGTTTTTTAATGTTGTATATATTTGACGTCGTAGAAAAAATTGCGACTGAATACAGGTTTGAATTACCCTAATTCATTTAAGACCAAAGTAATCTGGACGTCGAATGAGGTTTTTTAAAAAACTACTAAAACCGCTTTGGCCTTGTAGAGTAGATCGATATCCAAGTAAGCCTGCGAAAATTTTCTTTGTAAGGCGATAACGCACTCCCAGGTACTTCCATACAATGAAGTGTGAACATGAAAATGAAATGATTATAAAATACTCATCCTGTTGAAATCTAAACCACTAACTAACTAACTAACTAACTGACTAATATATACACCATGAAAGTTGCTTCTAACCTGTGCCAAGATTCATTTTTGGAATGCACGACTTGCATACTAATGATGGAGAAGCCAAAGCCTGAGGCCTTTTGATTCCATATAATGATGCGTTTATCTAGTACACTTTACTAACTAAATTATCACATGTGAACTGAACACACATAAAATAGTCATAGTATATACTAATAGGCAGATGAAATGAAATAAATGAGAACAGAGAAGCTTTCCTTCTTTCAAGTTTACCTGGATCATTATGCAAACAAATGTTTCCTTCCAATTTGTCACAACCGGATGAAAACACGATTAATATTCTTTGGCTAGTTAGTTAGTTTGTAACCACTGGGAGCACAAAACTTGGTTGGTACGCAGCACACGTCCGTTTTAACTTGAGTGTACGTTCAAATGGAAAAAAGATTGACTTCCATTCCATTGCACATAAAAAACTTACGGAACAGACTGGATCTTACAAAAAACCTATTACACTTGCTTGCATGAGTTTGACTGACTAACTGACTGGCCAACTTAATAAGAAAAAAAACATGGAGTGAAACTTTATGAGACGAAAAAGGTATTTTATTTAAAAAGTAATAATTTCTTTTCAAAAGATTAACCACGAGGAAAATGTCTCAAGGAGTTTTCTAAAGTCCATCTCTTAGAATGAACAGGTGAATCGAATATTTGTACGCGTATATTTACTACTTACCCAATGAAGCACACAAATTGAAGAAAGAGGCAAACAAAAAAGGGTTATGGGAACAACCATTCACGGGTAAAAGTCCAACTAATGTAAAAAAAACGAAATCTACGGGGAAAGTTATTGAGAGCTACCAATTTGATGTGGTGATTTTTTTTCTCAAGCATACCATTCTTTCCATATGTTTCGCTCCGATTCATTTCTAAATGAATTTCCACTTTTTTTCATTCACTGGTCAACTCTAAAGTCTTTCTTGTGTGTAACTATATTCACAACAAATCATATTACTATTTTAACTAGCCAATGGCCTGTATCCTCTATAAGAAATTGAAAATCCACTTGAGCCTTTGTGGACAAACTGGACATACCCATTCGTTAGTTTTACATGCTTTTCATACACTACCCTATCTTGAACTTACTGGCTAACTAAATCACATGAGCGGATGAATAGTCTTTTCATATTGAATGAAACTACTTAAACGTATGTTGACGAACGGTAGTTTGAGTTCTTCCCCTTTTCAAAGAACTCCTAATATTATGAAATGGACAAAAAATTGTGACCACTCTTTAAACTCCATTTGGTGCACATAATGTGTATTTATTTACAGTTGATGACAAGAGAAACTAACTGTAAAATAAAAAATAATTGGCTCCTGTAAACTAGTATATAGAGAATTGCTGTTTTAACTGCTTTCACTGCTCAAATGCCAAAAAAATGTTGCTGGAGAACCACATTGAGCACACTGTGGGATGTCTAGTTGATTCTCATGTGTTTCCTAAAGCTCAATCATGGTTTATGATCCTAGTGAGACGAAACGGTCAGTTCTCAAAACCCTATGTATACTCTTAGTTGGGATTCATGTGAAACAACTGTCCACAGCCTAGGTTTGGTACTATGTCGGTAATAGTGTTATTACGCGCAGGAGAAATCATTTTTCCAGGGGGAGACTATCGTATAAACTAAAGAAAATCTGGGAATAACCATTACATTTTTCACAAACTACCCATTTTGTACTCAACGGGATAAGATGAAGGCACAAGGCTTAATGTGTGACAATAAGCTTTTCCTTCTCAACATTTCATCATCCATCCAGCATCCCAATTGGTATATCTTGTTTTCTTAAGTTTTCACCAACTTTTCTGTATCATTTTGCACACAGAATTTGAAAGCTACTATAGTCTCCGATTCACAAATGATGATTTGCCAACGTTATTAGAACCAATTTCACAAAATTTCTATATACTAAATATAATATGTAGTTGCATAGAACACATAAAATGCCCCAGCTAAGGAAACAATCCCTATAAGTACCTACGAGCCATAGTTAACGGTACTGACTGGCAACTAGCAATAATAATGGGATTGTCTGATGGAAATGCAATGATAACTTTCAGTTGATCTTTATAGTTTTTGGAGCAGAAAGGGGGAAAATTTATCCTCGACTATTTTTTACAAAGAAAAGAGAGGTCATTGTGTGAGCAAAATTGTGAGGATTACTTTCAAGTAAATGGGAGAGGGACGCTGTCACGAGAAATTTCCATATTTCTTCCCATTAGATCCTGTTTGTGTGCGAGCGAGGAGGAGGATCAACCAATGTTTTAATATATAACTGGCAGTTTTTTTCTTCTCACTCTGTCTTTTACGCATATCTTTGCTTGGTGTGCAATTTTGTAAGCAGAACATTCAAACAATTTGTCTTGCCAGTTCAAACATGGGAGATAACCAACTGACTGGTGAGACTGGACAGTCACGAGAGGTGGTATAGCCATAAAATCCAGAGCTTTTTGGGCATTTGGTCGAGAAGGGTACAGTTTGCATAATAATATTCTTGTCATCGTGAATAATCTAACTTCTATATGCTGCTTATTAAGTTGGTGTAAATTATGGCCTGTCCAAAGGACTGCAAACACATCGTAAATTATGGCATTGGTTTTGAGTGGTATGCATTGCATAGTGGATGGAATAATACAAAATTGATTTTATGGCTTGAGAAATATTATGTAGTTGAGAATTGTGTTTAATAATGTGATTTGGAAGTTAGGTTTACAAGAAATCTATGTCAACTTATATTCAGAGTCTAAATTTTTAGAAAACTTGAATATTTTGAATTGTTACTGGATGTTGATTTTATGCTTCTGATGTTTGATAATATGATACGTGATAGGATCAAAGTGAAAATAACTTTGAGTCCAGGTATGAAAACGTGCAACGCAATTTTTATTGTCTCTTATGTATGTATATTGGCTAAGGGATGAGAAAAGATATTAAAATTTAGAAGAGCAATATGAGGGAGAAGAAACACGTCGTTTGTTTTCATTACAAAACATACTGCTCTCAACTTTCTGTCTAAATATTAACACAATTTTTTTTCTTAGCTGCGTATGGCACATAAAGTTTAATAAATGTTGACGTGTCAAATAACATTTGTGCCGTAGTTTCCCGTTAGATTTCCAAAATATTCGGAATTCAAAATCCGTTTATGTATTTGTATTACCTTACTCATCGTCTTATATAAATATTTCATTTGCGGGAAATCGTAAAACATTCTGCATTACCATATCCTATTGTTACTCATTACAGACGGAAAATGAGTGTATGGAAATTTTGAGGCTACCTAAAACTTGTGGTACCCAACAATGCGCATACTAATGGAGAATGGAAGCCAAGTCTAGAGCTAAATAAGATTTCCAATTCGATTATCAGAGAATTGAAATGCAGCAATAATAATAAACATTGCTTCCAGCTGAGGAGACATCTTTTTGTTTAGGTCCATGTTATTGCCTCATCACAAAGGAATGCGTTTAAATCAGAGAGTAAAAATTCAACGGATCAACAAAAAGACAAGGTGGACAAAAATGTCTAGTGGAGTACAGAGCAACACGCAATGAAATGTCAACTTGTTGTCACATCTTTCTCAAGAAAAAAAACATTCATTAAAAACATTGTTGGTGAGTTTTTTTTCAGCTCAAGGGTTAGGGTTACGTAAGCATTATGTGACATGTTAAGAAAAACGTAGAAAATTTTTAACCCTAACGTTTTGTATTCACTTAAAGGCACGATTTGCATAAAAAGGAAAATGACTAGAAGCCACTGGTATAATGAGAACCAGAGATACTGATAATAAATATGGAATAGTAATGTACAGTTGTTTACCGAAAAAAATACATTATTTATTTAGATTGCTTTTCATTTACAAATCAATTATTCTGTCTGGTCTCCAAGGATGATTATTCCTATTGTCATGAGCTGTGTGTCTTGATTGAACGGATGATAATTGAAACAAGGAGGTTTTTGTAGTCAACAAATCAAATGGAGTGAGTCTGTACAGGAAATGCACCTTTGGTCTTGTGTATTAGTAATTTAGTGGAAGAGTCTCACGAGTAAACTGCTTGCATCTTTTTATGGAACCTTCAAAAAACAATATATATACAACTGTAGAATCAAAAATCCTTCAACTATGATGCGAATCTTTACAATATTTTTTATGAAGCATCAAACACTATATTTACAAATTTGCATTAAGAAAGTGCGATAACTTAACTTGCAATTAGTTTAACACATAGATTTGTTTTGGAGTCCTAGAATAAGGTTGCAAGCAACGCATTGAAATTTCTCAGCAAAAACTTATCAATAATTAAAAAAAAACTAAAAAGCATGTTTTCAGTTTAAAATCAATAAAAAATCGTAAATTATCAATCTTTGTATAGCTCAAAAAAAACTTGACTGAACATTTACTCGTAAGCAATGAATTTCAAACCGTCTGATTAATCAAAGACGAGTGGAAGAGATGAGAAGTAGATACAAGGGTAAAAAAGCTCAAGTCCCTTTTGTCACAGAGCAGTGTCTACAACTAAATATTCATAAGGTTTCATCCACTAACTTTATGTGTGTATTGTGACACACATTACATAGTATTGGATAGAAAAGAATGATTTTTTGATGATCCTGCTATGCCTTTAATTCTTGTGCACACTCCTTAAGAAACTGCTGGGTTGACACAATGTTGTTAGTATAAGCAAATGCAAATAGGCAAATATGAATGCTGTTGACTCCCGTTCTTCGTTAAGCATAGCTGCAGTGCAGGCATTGCTGTTTGTTCACGGTTGACATTCATTATATTCGGAGATGTTATCAAGAGAGTGTCTCCAATTTTAAATCATTTTCTACACTTCTCACAGTAAGCAATGTAATAATAATAATGATCAGTTTTAAAAATATTTTTTCCTCTGTTGTATCATTTCCCTTGTTTTACAGACTTCATATGCATACAGAACAGTAACTAACTAATTCCTAACTGACCACTATACCGTCATTTTCTAAACCTATGCAGTTAATACACATTTGCTACATTTTCACGTCATATTATATGTTTTGTGAACATATTTAGAAGCTTAACCATCATATAGATTCCTTTTGAACAGATCTTTATTTGAAAAGAGAGTAAGAACTTCAATTTTAGAAGATGTACTTTGCTACGATTAAAATTTCATGCTAAATGAGTGAAAATACGAATCAAAACTTATGCATAACACTTACGACAACTACCTGACCAAAAAAATTAGTGTCAAATGAGATATTCTAATCTCTGGTAACTGTTGCCAGTTTTACCAAACTGCCAATTCTTTGAACTACGTTTGTAACGTGATTGTTATTATGGAGTGGCAGTCAGAAGTCACCGAATGGAAATCTCATTAAGCCCCTACAGATTTTCTTGGAGGCGTCACTGCCATCTTATTGTACGATAATCCCATGTGCCGTCTAGCTGGTTAGTTAGTCAGTTGGCAACCATGTAAATTGATATGATCCTCATAACGTGCACTGCAGCAGTTTAATGGCCAAAAAAAAGCAATCTGTGAGAATAATACACACAAAATGTTGTGTTATTAGTGCTATTGGCAAATGTATGTATTAGGTAACTAACTATTTATCTATGATGGAAAACTAATCACCATAATGATTTTTTTGCATCCCCCGTTTGAAGGTAACTAACTAAATACTTGGCTGTAGTATACTGCTGGTAAACGCTCTTTTTGAACTACATAATATATAATGTTATTGAATTACAGCAAGTTTTTATTGGGTTTCAAAAGTCTTTAAGAAATCGCTGGGAGTCTATCGCTTGCTTATATTAAATTCACAGCTTGAGATAGAGATCAATTTCGGTTCCATGTTGTTACCAACTACAAGTAGTAAATAGTTGGTTGGTTAGGTACGCCTATATTTAGTTATACACAAGGTGCATGTATTATAAATGTATGCTCATTATTGAAAGACGACTTTTTGGACTTAACGGTGGATTTGCTTGCGGTTAATTGGTTTGGCCAACTATAGAGCTAATGATGTCAGTTTAAAAGTATTTGAGTAAGAAAAAATGTGCTTCCTTAGAATCTATTATTAGCATTGTTTTACTCGACTTATTTTTGGTACCAGTTAGTTACTAATCACATACTATGCATTTTCTTTGATAAGTTTATATTTTTTGTCAGTTCAGCTGTATTAGACCTAACTCATTATTAGTCGCCTAAAATCGTAACGCTCAAAGAATTTTCCAGGTCCAGTTAGTTAGTTCAAATTGGGGAAGATATTTTGTGTTTTTAGTTACAATGAATGAAGTGACTTGCATACGTTTTTTAATAGCAATAGTGATTCTATTAAATATTGATTTGGCCACCGTATTAGGCAAATCTGGTAAGTAAAGATAATTAATTTATATCCAAAGCGAAGTAAATATATAATTTGTAACGTTTTTTTTCTGAAGCGGTTCAAGAAAATTGCAAAATTTCATTAAATTACAGGAAGTATGACCTTTCCACTACTGTAAGTAACACAGTGAACTTGAGCAAAATTCTTAATTTTTGTGTCGATTAACATATTATATGTTTTAGGAGGATCTAGTACGCAGTGAGGGCTATCCTTTTGAAAAGCATTTGGTAGAGACTGAAGATGGCTACATAATTGAAATGCATAGAATTCCACATGGAAAATGCATTGCAGGGGAACCATTAGCTGGCGAGTCCAGAATCCCTGTGATATTAATGCACGGGAATTTTCAATCCTCAGCTGACTGGGTTTTAAATGCCGACAGAAGTAATTCATTTGGTACGCTGGACATTCTAAAATTTTGGCTGAAAAAAGTCAAATAAAACTTGAAAAACAGTTTGTTCTTTTTAAACAGCTTATTTATTAGCGAGCAAAGGATTTGATGTATGGCTGACAAATCAAAGAGGGAATACTTATTCCACTCAATATGTGAATGAAACTCTTTCAGATCCAAAAAAATACTGGAATTTTGGGTAAAAAGTATAAATTTTTTCGACAATCTCTACTACATAAATCAAAATGCTGAAAATTTTTCTTTCTCCGTTTTCAGATTTCATGAAATGGGAAAATATGATGTACCGGCTTCGATTGATTACGTATTGAAAATCACATCACATGAAAAATTACACTACGTAGTATACTCCATGGGCGGAACACAATTCATGGCTGGACTTTCGCTGCGACCTGAATACAGTGAAAAATTAAGATTAGGAATACTTATAGCCCCAAGTATATTCGGGCAGACAATGCTTTATGGATTGGCTCAACTATCTCTGCCGTTTACACAACTTGCTAAGGTAAAATAATCATCAGCATTTAAACGAAACTGTAATTTTCATTTGAAAAAATCACCCTGTAATACATAAAGGCTCTAACTGATGTTGTCGGTCCTATACCTATACTCCCACATTCAATTTCCAAATTGTTGACCAAAAAAGTGCTGCCTACTATATGCGACCCTAAACTAGGGATGCTCAATATCTGCCCCACTGCAATGGGATCAAGTAGGAAAACAGGAAATCAAATTCCTGCAGTAAGTTCAAATTATAGAATGCATTAATACTCTCAGAGTTGTAAAAAAATCAAATGACTTAATGTACAGGAGATTGCTCAAGAAATTACCAAATTTGCTCCCACAGCCAGCCCGTTGCTGGCATCTATTCATGTTTTGCAATTAACAAATACAGATAAATTCCAGCAGTATAATTATGGACATAAGGAAAACTTGAAAAGGTACAATCGTTCTACTCCCCCAGAGTACCCGTTAAAAACGATAAATGCCCCTTTGGTATTGGTTTTCAGTGAAATCGATATGGTGGCAACACCAAGTGTAAGTTTAAGTGCATTTGGTGAAAAGAGTAATTACAAGAAATCCTGCTTTAAAATCTTTTCTATTTTTAAATTATTTTCAAAGGGATTCCAAAAGCTGTCTGAAAATTTGAAAAATTTAATCTACACATTACGGATCCCCAAGGAACAAAAATATTCGCATTTTGGATACATTTATTTTAAAAATGCAAAACAAATTGTATATGACAAACTGATTGAGCTAATGCTAAAACACTGAACAAGAATTGAAGATGAAATAAGAAAAAATTGCAATAATTACTGTTAAAAACTGAATTTCTTGACTATCTAAACTAACTAACTAAATTCTACGAATTCGATGATTTTCTCTCATTGCCAAAAGTTTAAGAATTGAGCTCCATAAATATTCAAGTCCAGCAGTGCTTGTTAATAGACTGTGACTGCGGAAATTAACATTTGCGTGATTCCATAGCTCTAGACTAACTAACTTAACTAACTAACCTATTCATTCGTTCAGAATTAATGATGAGTTTTCTGAGCTCATCCGTTTCTGTGCTTTAGAAAGGCAGAGAAAGGAGCCTTACACACAATAAAGCATTTTTAATACACGATTGCACTTAAATACGGAGCACATGGTAATGAGTCCGTAGCATAAAAGTTTCCTCATTCTCCACTAATAGTTAGCTCATTCCCAGCAAATTAAATGAATCAATCTTTTTCGCTCCAGAAGGCTGCTTGATGAGTTCCATAGGATTTGCTGACAAGGCGAGATTTAGTTAGGATTTCTGGCCCCTATACTTTTACTTTGTCAGTCAGTCATTAAATTCATTTTGAGAAAGTCGTTAAAAAAACAGATTTTTACGTCTCAACCTTTTTTTCTTCTCTTATTTTACAAGTAATTGGAAAAAGGGACACGTGTACTCTATATTCAATTTTTACACCTTGTAATTCTAGAGTAATAAAAGTGTTTATGAGCTCAACTCTATGAATATTTTAAAAACTCATTCTCAACTCGTCTTAAAACACAGTATGCCCACGAATTATTTAATGCATTTACATATTATACTGGTTGTTTTGTATGCAAAAGTTTCTAAGGACATAATTTGGGTAAACAAAGTGCCGTGTTTTGTAACTCCATGAATTTGGTCCTTGTTTTCATACTGTTAGCTAATTTGGAAAAGCAAACAATTTTTAGCACAAGGAAGACAAAAAGGATAGACGTGTATTATGTGTGTCTAAGCAAACTACTCTATAACGAATTTTTAATCGAAAATTCCCTTGCAGCAGGGCGTACCATATGCTTGCTAGCTTGCTTACATACACTTTAATCGAGTAAATTAAAATGTGAGACGAAATTTTTTTATCAATTCAAAAAACTAACTACCAGAAGTATACAGTATGCATAGCTTAAAACAAAGTGAGAAAAAGGGTGAGCAAAATGGGATAATTATTTTTCTTCTGGTCCATTGCCACTCACCGGTAATTAATGTCATAGACATGGAAAACATATATATTACGGGCAACTTAGTTCTGCACAATATCACACAAAGAATGAACCCATTTGAATCATATACACGGAATTAAAGTGATGATTACCCGAACCCATTATTATTAGCTTTAGTTGAGTTCATTCTATACGCCGCGTTTCATTAAAACCAGGAAACGGGTAACAGGAAATAACCTTTGTGCTATACTAAATGTCTCTGCAATGTAAAATATTATTCTCTGCTACTAAATTCTATAAAATAGGGCACAGAATCATAATAATTACTTTATTTATTTAGTTAGTTAGTTAGTTAGTAAACATGTTGTTTAACTTTACTGTATGAAATCAGATAAACAAATGAGCAAAGTTTATGGCCACCCTAAAATACTGCGTGTCGGCCTATTCAACCTACAATCACAATATTTTTTGCATTTAAAAGTTTTTCTCATTAAAACTACGCAAAAAATGTATTAAATGACATTCTAATGACGACCACAAATATTATCAAGTCACGACAAAAGTAAAATAATGAGAGCTAGAAAATATTTTTGTCAATCTGGTAGTCATTAAAAAATTCGTATCTCTCTGTAGTTAGTATTTTCTCCAACTTATGGATTCTAAACTTCCCATAGTGTAAGCAGGGAATGTATTTTTTGCAAAGTTCTTGTAATTAGACGCACCATTGTTAGTCTGTCAGTCGTCAAGTATTCCACCATGGGCCATAGAAACGAACGAAGGCAAAGTAATAATCTTGTTCACCACC
>Ga0210040_10010538_pt1 | contig 10577 bp, 9 predicted proteins | sample CryGeyCG12114_NA_FD_185462 | JGI IMG/M metagenome (GOLD analysis project Ga0210040, IMG submission 185462) | Groundwater microbial communities from aquifer - Crystal Geyser CG19_WC_8/21/14_NA (SPAdes) (version 2) | ecosystem: Environmental > Aquatic > Deep subsurface > Groundwater | place: USA...
CTATGATGGCTGCAAGCAGGGCAATGCGGACATCGTCCGCTTCCGCCACAACTCGGTCGAGGACCTTGATCGCCGGCTCGGCCGCCTGCCAAAGGATGCGGGCAAGCTCGTCGTTTTGGAGGGTGTGTACTCGATGCTGGGCGACGTTGCCCCGCTCAAGGAGATGGTCGCCGTTGCCAAGAAGCACGGCGCCATGGTGCTGTCGGACGAAGCGCACTCGATGGGCTTCTATGGCCCCAACGGCCGCGGCGTGTACGAGGATCAGGGGCTGGAGAATGATGTCGACTTCGTGGTCGGCACCTTCTCGAAGTCTGTCGGCACCGTGGGCGGTTTTTGCATCTCGAACCACCCCAAGTTCGAGGCCATCCGCCTTGCCTGCCGCCCCTACATCTTCACCGCCAGCCTGCCGCCAAGCGTGGTTGCGACGGCCGCCGCCTCGATCCGCAAGCTGATGACGGCGGACAAGAAGCGGGCGCAGCTTTGGGCGAACGCCCGGCAGCTCCATGGCGGACTGAAGGAGCTCGGGTTCCGCCTCGGCACCGAGTCGCCTGACAGCGCCATCGTCGCGGTGATCCTGGACGACCAGGAACAGGCCGCTGCAATGTGGCAGGCTCTGCTCGACGGCGGACTGTACGTGAACATGGCCCGTCCGCCTGCGACTCCGGCCGGCACCTTCCTTCTGCGCTGCTCACTTTGTGCAGAGCACAGCCCCAAACAGCTGACCCGCGTGATCGCGATGTTCGAGGCGGCCGGGCGCGCCGTGGGCGTCATCGGCTAGCTTTCCCGGCACGCTTGGATCGGTTACAGCCTTGGCCGTGGAGCGTGACGTGAGCGAGCCAGCGCCGGGGGAAGGCGGGGTCGCCTGGCGGACGGTCACCCTAGTGGTGATGGCGGTGCTGGGGACGGCGACGCTTGTCGCGCTGATTGCGATCCTATCCGGGGCCAATCGCCAGCGCGATCGCGCTCTCAACGCTCAGGCCCATAGTTTTGAGGTGATGATCCTCGCACGGTCGCTGTCGGCGACCGTGGCGCGATCCGAAGCGTCGCTCGGGCGCTATGTGGTGTCAGGCGATCGTAAGATGGGCCAGCTCTATTTCGACCAATGGCGCCTCGCCGGTGCGCAGCTCGACCGGCTGGGGCGTACCACCAGCGACAGTGCCGAGCAGCGCGCCCGTGTGGATCGGTTGCGCGCAGCCTATGATGCGCGGGGAGTGGAGCTGGCCGAAACAGCCTTGTCGACCAACTACGGCAAGAATGAGCAAGCTTATGCCCGCTACTACCAGGCCGCGAAGACGCCCACGCTCGCCACCATCGATACGACCTTGATGGACGTCCTGCGAAGCGAACGCGAACTGCTGGACAAGCGTACCACTGCGGCCGACGCGACGGTTGGCCGCGCCAGCCGCATTGCGAGCGTCCTCGCGGTTTTCGGCATCCTGATCGTGCTTGGCGCCATCGCGCTCGGCTGGGTCACGGTGACAGCGTTCGGCGAAAAGGCAACGGCACGGGCCGATGCGGACGCGGCACAGGCCCGCGCGGACGAACTATCCGCCGCCGTTGCTCAGGCAACCAATGAATTGCGGGCTCAAGAAGCGAAGCTGCGCCAGGTGCAGAAGATGGAAGCCGTGGGGCAGCTCACCGGCGGCATCGCGCACGATTTCAACAACATGCTCGCGGTCGTGCTGGGCGGGTTGGAACTGGCCAAGGTCAATCTCGGTCGCAATCCGGTGGAGGTGCGCCGCAACATCGAAAGCGCGACCGAGGGCGCCAATCGCGCCGCCGCGCTCACTCGGCGACTGCTCGCCTTCAGCCGCGAGGAGTCGCTCAAGCCCGAACCGATCGTGGCAGGTGAGCTGGTAACCGGCATGGGCGACCTGCTCGACCGGACGCTCGGCGACGCGATCACGCTAGCGGTCGTGGACAATGCCGGTGACTGGCGGGTCCATGCCGACCGAGTCCAGCTCGAAAACGCCGTCCTCAACCTGGCCGTGAACGCGCGCGACGCGATGGGCGGGCGTGGCCAGCTGACCATCTCCACCGGCCGACGTACGCTGGCCGAAGAAGAGCTCAACCATTGCCGCGCCGGCGAGTACGTCACCTTGTCGGTGACCGACACGGGCCATGGCATGGCGCCCGACGTCGCCGATCGGGTCTTCGAACCATTTTTCACCACAAAGGCTGTTGGCAAGGGCACCGGGTTAGGCCTCAGCCAGATCTTCGGGCTGGTGCGCCAGTTGGGCGGCGAGATCACCATCGATACGGCACCGGGGCGCGGCACCACCGTAACCTTGCTCCTGCCGCGCGACGCCGCATCTCCCGTCGCTGCCCAAGTCACCGAAGCCGCTGCAGTCGCGCCGCTGCTGCCCGAACGACTGCGCATCCTGGTAGTTGAAGACGATCCGCGCGTGCTCGCCGCCACCACCGGCGCGCTTGAGGAGCTGGGGCACGACCCCGTCTCCTGCGACGACCCGCTCGGTGCGGCGGCATTGCTCGACCAGCATGGCGACATCGACCTGTTGATCAGCGACGTGCTGATGCCGCGGCAGACGGGGCCGGAGATGGTCACCGCACTGCGCGAACGGCACGCGCATGTGGCGGTGCTGTTCGTGACCGGCTTCGCGGGTGAGATGAACGCCGCCGATTTCGGCAACATGCCCGTGCTGCGAAAGCCCTTCACCCTCGCCGGGCTGGAGCGGGCGGTGGCCAACGCCATGACCACCGATCGGCCTGCCCCGCCCCACCGTATCGCCGCCGAATGATCGCGTCCGCGTCGCCACGGCGGGGGTGACGCGCTCCGTCCGGCTGCTATAGCGACCCGCAGCTTTCGTCTCCAGAAGCTCTCGCCTGAGGCTCACCGCTCCGCCCATGAACTCGCTTGATCGCTACATGGCCCGGCTGATCGCGGTGCCGCTCTTTTCGACGCTGGTGATCGCGGCGATGCTGCTGATCCTCGATCGCATGCTGCGCTTGTTCGACTTCGTCGCGACGGAGGGCGGGCCGGTCAGCGTGGTGTGGCGCATGCTCGCCAATCTGCTGCCCGAATATCTGGGGCTCGGCATTCCGATCGGGTTGATGCTGGGCGTTCTGCTCGCCTTTCGCCGCATTGCGACCTCGTCGGAGCTCGACGTGATGCGCGCGGTGGGGATGAGCTACACGCGGCTGCTGCGCGTCCCCTATTTGTACGCGATCGTGCTGGCGGCGCTGAACCTTGCGATCGTCGGCTATGTCCAGCCGCAGGCGCGCTTCCAATATGAGCGGCTCCGCTTTGAACTGCGCTCGGGCGCGCTCGGCGCGTCGATCAAGGTCGGTGAGTTCACCCATCTCGGCTCGCGCATGACCCTGCGCATTGAAAGAAGCCGGGAAAAGGGCCGCGACCTTCAGGGGATCTTTGTGCACGCGCAAACCCAGGGTGGCGACTGGATCGGGGTGAATGCGGAGCGGGGCCAGTTCTTCCGAACCGACGACCCCAACGTCATCATCTTCCGCCTGACCCACGGAACATTGATCCACAACCGGCCCGAGTTCCGCGTGCCGCGCGTCCTCACCTTCTCGCAGCACGACCTTCCGATCAATCTTCCCAAGTTCGAGAGCTTCCGTCAGCGCGGCGGCCGCAATCTGGAGTTCACCCTGCCCGAACTCGCCAAGCTGGGGCATCAGGGACAGACGGTGGAACAGCGTGCAGGCAGCCGGGCCGAATATCACTTCCGACTGGCGGAGGTGGTGTCGATGTTTCTCCTGCCCTTGCTCGCCGTAGCACTCGGGGTTCCCCCTAAACGAAGCTCGTCGGCGCTGGGTGTGTTCCTGTCGATCGTGATCATCGTCACCTATCACAAGGTGAACCAGTATGCGGCCTCGGTGGGTGCGCTCGGCCGCATCGATCCGCTGATCGCGCTCTGGGTGCCGTTCGTGGCCTTTGCGGCGCTTACCTTCTGGATGTTTTACACCATCGCGTTCGTGCCCGGCGGCCAGCCGATCGGCGCACTCGAACGTGTCTTCGGCAAGGCGGCGAAGCTGGTCACCCGCTGGCTGCCCGGCCGCCGTCGCTCGGACGCTCCTGCATGAACCCGCTGACTTTCTTCCCGTCACGCACCGTGTCGCTCTACATGGGGCGGCTGTTTCTTGCGCGAACCTTCGGCATCCTCGCCGCTCTGGTGCTAGTGCTGCAGGCGCTCGACCTGTTGAGCGAGTCCGGCAAGATCTTGGCCCAGGCCGGAAACGGCGATGCCGAAATCTGGCGCTACGTGTCGCTTCGCGCGCCGGAGATCATCGCGCGCTTCCTGCCGTTCTCGGTGCTGCTGGGCACGATCCTGACGCTGATCCAGATGAACCAGAACAGCGAGATCATTGCTTTGAAAGCGTCCGGCTTGTCCGCGCACCAGGTGCTGGCGCCGCTGCTGCTCGCCAGCCTCGGCGTTGCCCTGCTCTCCTTCACCTTCAACGATCGCGTCGTTTCACGGGCCACGGCGACGCTCGATCAATGGCAGCAGGTCGATTACGGCCCCCTGCCGATCGATCGGGGAGACCGGACCAACGTCTGGGTTCGCGACGGTGACGACCTGATCGAGGTCGATCAGATCCGCGGACGTGGCGCCAATGCGCTGCTTGGCAACGTCACCGTTTACGACCGAACCGGCGGCACGCTCGTCTCCATCCTGCGCGCGCCCAAGGGCCGTCGAGAGGGCAATGGCTGGCGGGTCGATGGCGCAACCCGCTTCGACGTCGCGCGCGGCACCCTGACCCAGGTCGGTTCGGTGGTGATCGCGCAGGGCGTCCGGCCGGATCAGTTCACCCTGTCAAGAGTCGACGCCGACGGCCTGTCCTTCCGCGCGCTCAGCTCCGCAATCAGCGACCTGGCCGATGCCGGGCGCCCGACCATGGCGCTGGAGGGCTCGCTTTGGCACAAGCTGTCCGGCCCGCTGTCATCGGTGCTGATGCCCTTGCTAGGCGCGGTCGCAGCGTTCGGCATCGCGCGCTCGGGCAAGCTGTTCGTCCGTGCCGTGATCGGCATGGGACTTGGTTTCGCCTATTTCGTCGCGGACAATTTCGCGTTGGCGATGGGCAACCTCGGCGCTTACCCGCCGTTCCTGGCCGCCTGGGCACCGTTCCTGCTGTTCTTCCTGATCGGCGAAACCGTGCTGATCCGGACGGAAGAGTAAGGGGCCTAGCTCCTCCGCCCCCTTAACCTCTCGCCCCCCTAGCCTCTCCGGCCCATCGTCGACCGCACCAGCCGGCCAACCAACCCCGGCAACCCGGCATAGCTCGCCTTGTGATAGGGCGAGCTGCCGTCCAGCGCCGCAGAGATCCGGCGATGCGCCTCACCCAGGGAGTGGTAAGGCAATCCTGGTAACAGGTGATGAAGCGCATGGTAGCGCAGTCCCACCGGCGCCCACAAAGCCGGCAGGGTCGAGGGCGGCGGCACGTTCACGGAGTCGAGATACTGGGCAGTGACGCTCATCGCCTCACCCTCGTGATTGTCCCATAGATGCGCGACCAGTGTGCGCACCTGGTTCAGCACCGCCACGGCCGACATGATCGCAAAGCCGATCGCGAAAGACCGCAACGGGATCACGCCGCTCGCCACCAGCGCCACCAGGGTCAATGCCCAGGCGCTGGCCGACAGGTCGATGCGATTGAACTGCTTCAACGCCTCGCCCTCCGGTACCCGGCGGCGGAAGTCAGGATTGATCGCCAGGGCGGAGAAGCGCTCCACCACCGTCCGGCGAAGCGCCGGAATGGCGAAGGACAGCGGCCCCAAAATCGCGAAGCGGATCAGCAGGCCTAGCGGCGCCAGCAGCGACACCAAGATGAACACCGGCAGTGTCCAGGGCTTCATGGATGCCAGCGGCAGATACTCCGGATCCTCCGACGTGCCGTAGCGCGTCTTGGCATGATGCAGGTTATGCACGCCCTCGTACATGAAGGACGGGGTCAGCATCGGTACGCCGACCATCGCGTTCCAGCCGAGGCGGAACCGCGGCAGCGCGGCATGCTTCACATGGCTGATCTCGTGGATGAACAGCAGCGCGCGATACAGCGCCAACACCGACACCACCGACGCGACCACGGTCACCCATGCAGCGCCAGCCGTCGCCGCGACAACTAGCGCGGCATAACCGACCAACGCCGACGCGCCCATGTCGGCCCAGTAAAGCGCCGGGCGTGGCGTTGCGAGGTCGCGAGTCAGCTCGGCGGCCGCGCGCAGCATCGCCTTGTCATCGGCGATCTGGTGAAAGGGCACGCGAGCCGCCGCAGGCACTGCGGCGGCGGCGCGGCGGTCAAGGGCGAACGACTGGTTCATGGCGACAGGCATTGTCCCCATATAGTGGCGACAGCGTGGCATTGCGACGCGACCCTTTTACGGAAAGGTCGCTCGCCATGATCGACGCGGCCGTTTAAACGACGGGTCATGGCCGACCAATTCACCATCCGCCCCATTCACAACAAGCGCGACCGCCAGGCATTCGTCGACCTGCCTTTCCGGTTGTACAAGGATGACCCCTACTGGGTGCCGCCGCTGAAGGGCGAGGCGCTGGGGCTGATCACGCCCGAGAAGAACGGCTGGTACAGCCATGCCAAGGCGCAGCTTTTCCTGGCGGAGGAGCAGGGTCGCGTGGTGGGCCGCATCTCTGCCCATATCGACACGCTGGCGCTCACCATGCCCGCCGAACAGGGCTTTGGCCCCGGCACAGGCCAATGGGGCCTAATGGAAGCGGAGCGGGAGGAGATCTTCACGGCGCTTCTCGCCCGCGCCGAAGAATGGCTGCGCGAACAGGGCATGGTCCGCGCGCTTGGCCCGATATCGCAGTCGATCTGGGAAGAGCCTGGGCTGCTGGTACGCGGCTTCGACCATAGTCCCACGATCATGATGGGCCATGCCAAGCCCGTTTATCAGGGCTGGATAGAGCGTGCCGGTTATTCGGCCGTCAAGCAGCTCATGACCTATGAGCTCGACATCACCCAGGAATTTCCGCCGATTGTCAAACGGATCATCAAGTCGGGCGAGAACAACGCACGCATCCGCATCCGTGAGGTCAACAAGAAGAAGTTCGAGGAGGAGGCCGCGATCATCCTCGACATCCTCAACGACGCATGGGCCGACAATTGGGGTTTCGTCCCCCTTACCCCGCCAGAGATCAAGGATGTCGGCGTCAAGCTGAAGCCGATCGTGTTCAACGACCTGATTCGGATCGCCGAACTGGACGGCAAGCCGGTCGCCTTCATGATCACGCTCCCCGACCTGAACGAGGCGATCAAGCCGCTCAACGGCTCGCTGCTACCGTTCGGCTGGGCAAAGCTGCTTCTGTGGCTGCGGGCGCCAAAGGTGCGCACGATGCGTGTGCCGCTGATGGGGGTGCGCAAGGAGCTTCAGTCGTCGCGCCTGGCGTCCCAGCTCGCCTTCATGATGATCGAATATATCCGCCGCGCGTCCGTGGAGCATTACGGCGCGAGCCGGGGCGAGATCGGCTGGATCCTGGAAGACAACCAGGGGATGCGGTCGATTGCCGAGACGATCGAGAGCCAGGTCAACAAGGTCTACACCGTCTACGGCCGCGAACTCTGACCAGCCGCGGCGCCCACTCCAGGCGCCGCGACGGAAAGGGTCAGCGTGCTTCCGGGTCAAGCGGGTCAAAGCCCTGCTTCATCCAATCGTCGCGCGTGTGGCAGATCTTCCGGTTGAGGCGCGTGCCTGTGATGTCCCCTGCGACGATGCAATAGCGGCGGGACTGGACAGCGCCGGTTGTGCGATCGGCGGAGGAGCCGTCATTTATGGCCGGGCTGGCAGACGGGGCGGGCTTGGGCTCGCGAGGGTCGGCGCTCGCGTTGGTCGACGCGAGCAGTCCGAATGCAGCAAGGGTCAGCAGGGTCTTCGACATTGCAACCTCCTATGGTCCGAAGTGGCTCAGTGCCGCTTCTGACCTTAGTAGTGCATTAGCTGTGCCAAACACCTCTGGTTAGCAATCACAATAACTTAGCCGATTCACCCTTTCGCAGGGCCGCCAACCTCTGGCGTGGATCACCAGAATGCGGTCAGAACAACACAGCGCCACCCAGCGCAACCCGCACATCCGGCGACGTCCGGTTAAGGCCGGCAACGGTCAGTAAGTCGAATTGCAATCCCTGATGCGGCTGCCATGCGATCGACCCCGCCGCCAATGCGCGCGTTTCGTACCGGTCCTCCGTCTCGACCCGCGCCAGCGACATCTCGCCCACGAGAGTGACCTGCTTGGACAGTTGGTAACCCAGGCCCACGATCCCGCTATATTCGGCATGATGACCGTCACGCGTCTCGTCTGCAGCATCGTCCACCTCTCCGGTGAAATTGAGGTTGAGCGAGTCTGACAGGTCGTAGGAAACAGGGATGATGACGCCCAGCCCATAGTCGCCCGCACCAATCGGGCTTCGCCCCGTGGGTAGGGTCACGAAAGGCTGGATGCCGATCGATAAACCTTTGCCGTCAGGGTGAAGGAAGTTCTGGCGCACCCCGAGCGTCACGTCGCCGACGCCGTTCGTCGTCTCGATGCCGCCCAGTTGCTTGTCACGATCGCGGACATGGCCGAAACCGGTCCAACCTACCTGTAGCTCAGTCGTCGGGCCGACACCGATCCGGGCCAGCATATCGGCCGCGATCACCTGGTCGTCACGCGTGTCGCTGCGGTCGTCGCGCTCCCAATCCACCGCGCCGATCTCTAGCTGAACATGCCCGGGATCGGTGGTGCAGGCAGACGAGCCCAGGCTGGGTCGCGTCGGGCAGAAGCGCAGGTCCTGCCCTGCCGCGGGAGCCGCCATCAACAGCGCCACCCCGGCCCACGCCCACCTGATCATGTCACAGCCCCTTCGCGATTGTTACGCTTTGTGGCTCTAACGCAAACGGGCCCAGGTGGGTGCATGATCGCTAGCCTTTTCCCGGCCGCGATATGCCTTGTCGACGCCGGCATCGACCAGCCGGTCGGCGGCGCTCGGCGACAGCAATAGATGGTCGATCCGGAACCCCGCATCGCGCTGCCACGCGCCTGCCTGGTAATCCCAGAACGTCCAGACTCCGCCCCCCGGCTGCCGCGTCCGCAGCGCATCGGTCCAGCCGTCGCCCAGCAAGCGGCGATACCCCGCCCGGCTTTCGGGCTGCATCAGGGCATCCTCGGCCATGGCGCGCACCGAATAAGTGTCGTCGTCATTGGCGATGACATTGTAGTCGCCCGCGAGCACCGCCGGCACTTCCTCCGCCAGCAACTCGCCCGCGCGCACGCGCAGCCGCTCGAGCCAGCGCAGCTTATAATCGAACTTGGGGCCGGGCCGCGGATTGCCGTTGGGCAGGTACAATGACGCAACCACGATCTTGCTACCGTCAGGGGCGACGATCTCGCATTCCAGATAGCGGCTATGCTCGTCCTCGGGCTCTCCCGCCAGGCCGCGCTGCCGCTCGACGGGCTGACTGCCACGGGCCAGGACAGCGACACCGTTCCAGCTCTTCTGCCCGTGCCAGACGGCGCCGAATCCGGCAGCCTCGATGTCGGCGATCGGGAACGCCTCGTCAGGGGCCTTCAGCTCCTGCAGGCAGACCACGTCGGCGTCCGCTTCGTTGAGGTACTCGATCACGCGCGGCAGTCGCGCCTTGATCCCGTTGACGTTGTACGTGACGATCTTCACGTCAGATGGCGAAGCTGGAACCGCAGCCGCATCCCGATGCCGCATTGGGGTTCTCGACCCGGAACGCCGCGCCGCCAAGTGACTCGACATAGTCGACCTGGCACCCGCGCACGAGGTCCAGGCTCACGCTGTCCACGACCAGCCGAACGCCATCCGTCTCGACAACCGTGTCGTCGGCCTCCGCAGCATCCGCGAAGCCGAACCGGTACTGGAATCCCGAGCATCCGCCGCCATCCACTGCAAGACGCAGGATGGCAGGCTTGCCCTGCTTGCCCGCAATGGCGGCAACGCGCGCCGCGGCAGCAGGGCTAAGGGCGATATCTGTAGCGAGACTAGCCATAGTGGTCAGATAGGGCGCGCGCGCCGCAACGGCAATCACCGCGCCATCATCAGCAACGGGCCGATCGATGAGACCGGGCGGTTGCGGCTGTCAGTCCTGCGGGGCCGGACCGTCGGTCGACACCGGAATAGCGTGAACCGTCTGGTCCTTGGCGGCGAGCAGATAGTCGGCCGTGGTCAGGAAGGGGATCGGGTTGACCGCATGGCCGTCAATCCGGACCTCATAGTGGAGGTGCGGGCCGGTGGAGCGGCCGGTCGACCCCATCAGCGCGATCAGCTGACCGCGGGTCACGCGTTGGCCATCGGCCACCAGGATCTTGGACAAGTGGCCGTAACGGGTCGCAATGCCCTTGCCATGGTTGATCTCGACCATGTTGCCATAGCCGCCGCGGCGATCGGCGTTGCTGATCATGCCATCGGCCGTTGCATAGATCGGGGTGCCGACCGGACCGGGGATGTCGACGCCCGCGTGCATCGCGGCCGTGCCGCGGAACGGGTCGGAACGAATGCCGAAATTGCTGGTAAGCTGCAGCTTGGACACCGGCTGGACCGATGGAATGGCGATCGCGCCGATGCTTCCCAGCCCCTGTCCG
>Ga0210040_10010539_pt1 | contig 10577 bp, 1 predicted proteins | sample CryGeyCG12114_NA_FD_185462 | JGI IMG/M metagenome (GOLD analysis project Ga0210040, IMG submission 185462) | Groundwater microbial communities from aquifer - Crystal Geyser CG19_WC_8/21/14_NA (SPAdes) (version 2) | ecosystem: Environmental > Aquatic > Deep subsurface > Groundwater | place: USA...
TGATGGAAATTGTCAACAGAGATAAAGAACCGAATAATAGCCTAATATTTAATGAAACAGACGATGAGTTTGATCCTGAGCAGTTTATAGGCTCCAATAGAATCCCTATATTTGTTATTGGTACCAAAATGGATTCAATCGAAGGTGCTAGGCCTTCTAATTCAAGAGCAAGCTCTGTAGCCGAAGAATGTGGGGCTGACGAGATATTTGTTGTAAGTTTCGTTACCTTTTTAAATTAAATTTTGAAGTAAGATATCTAAATAGCGTTTTTGTTTTTATTTTCAGAACTGTTTAGATGCTCGGTCTTTATCTCCTGGCTCAACATCTGCAGTAAAACTGAGTAGATTTATTGATCGTGTTATAGAGCGTAGATACTACAGAGAAACTGCCCAGGCATTCCATGATAGACGAAAATATTTTATGACCAGCTTTGGAGAGTAAACATTCCATCCAATCCTTATGTTACTCGCAAGCCCATGTGGATGTGATAATAATAAACTAAAACGCAAATAAGGCGCAAGTTTTGGTTCCATAGGTATTCAAAAAATTTTAAATAAAATTTCGTTTATTCAATTCAATTTTGGAGTAGATTTTTATTGTGATGTAATATGCATGAATGAACACATTATGTCAATTGTGCATTGCTGTTATATTCGCTTGTCTTAGACAAAAACATTTATTACAGAGGTACAAAAGTATAGAAAGGACTCATTTTTACTCTAATTTCTTGTATTTCTAAGAACTGGTAAGTGTTTTAAATCGATTTGTTATTTTCTCTGCATTAATCAACGATTCAATTTTTCTACCTACGAACGACGAACTGACATTTTTCTAGCTTTTGAATTTATTACATATGGCGGTTACTAGTTACTGTCCACCATATGAATTAGGGACTTCTCCAATGTTAACTCTTCTTATTAGGCTTGTTGGTGAGTGGCAGCCATGCACAGAAGTAGATATTTACAATAGCTCAAAATTTAAATGAGAAAATGTGTCGTAAGTTGCTCCAAATTCAAACGAATGAACAGTAACAACTTGATGATAGATCCCTATCCTTGACTGATCTCGGTCTAATATCACATGTAATTGTGTTATTCACGCTATTTTGTGTTACAGTAAATTAAAAAAACAACCACAACCAACAAATCTACCATGTTGACAGAATTATTGGATTTATGTTATAATTTTTGCTTACAAAATAATTAATTAAAAACTTTCTACAACAAATATTGGTATATTAGCAAAATCCATATCGGATCCTTTGTCTTTCTTATATTTCTTTTAATATCGTAGAAATAATCCCCTTCCCTTTTGCTTAGAAGCTCAGTAAACAAATTTCTCCCCTTGACATGAACCACAATAATTTGTAATAGTTCGCAATCACATTAACAGCATTTTTTAAATACCCTTTACCAAATTTTACTGTAGTTGCTCACCGATATAACTACATTAAGACAACAATACATTATTTATCTAATCCAGAGTCATTAAAAACTCATGACTCTACAGTTAAAATCGATAAATTGTATTTCATGCTATCTCTGAACTATACTAATCACATCTTCCATTTCCATTGAAAAGAATACCTGCTGGTGAATATATGTAAGAATTTCCAATCCTAAGATCCATCGCTGTATTGCTATCATCATAATCAAAACTCCAAAATCCCAATTATTCTAACGGACAAACTTAATTTATTACCTTTACACCGAAGTTGTTATAACAGGTTGAACACCATCCCGATGAAAATGCCATGTATTTCTTCTCCGAAGAGGAGGTGGATGACCATAATGGCACATATAATGAGGATTCGTAGGAGGTATAGCGGGAACACTGAGACTCAAAGGTGGAGGCCTATTCTCGCAATATGGACAAGAACTAGGCGCTTGTGCTGGTACTGCCTGAAAACCATACATCATTCGAGCAACAGTCTCAGCAGAATAAAATTGTGGCTGCGTTCCATGATTGGGTGGATACATATTTTGATCATGACGTGCAACCGTTGTATTCCCATATTGACCAAGGCTACTACTATTCTTGCGATGGGCAGCACTATCAGTTCGTCTTAAAGAGTTGAATTTTGGCTGCTCAATGTCAAACTCAGAACTACTCACCTTACTGTGATTACTTGTCGACTTTTTCCCATTTTCATGATGATTATTGCTTGCCGTACTTAAAATTCCTATGTTACCATTCTTACGACTACTACTACCATTGTTGATGGCCCCTGAATTACTTTTATTATTAGCAGGAGGCTGTTGTTTACTCGCTGGGTAGTAAGGTGGATCAGGGTCATCTTCATACGGATCGTTTTCAGTTCGTTGATACCTTGGGTGTTTGTGAAATTTGTCTTGAGAAGGCAAAATCACTCCAGTTTGTTTAGCAGTGCCCACACCAATAGGCATACCAAAGGCATTTTTCGTTTGTTTCACATTATCAGGGATTTTTGAAGAGTCAAAATGGTGTCGAGTAAACGCTTTGGGTTCTGTTTTGCTCACAGTGAAAGGAGCGCCGGTAACTATTGCAGGTGGAGGCAGCTTTGCTGGACGATGAGAACTCTTAGGAGGAACATGGTGTTGCACTGGTGCAGTTGTCATCACAGGGAAATGTTCTGTAAACTCCATTGACTGATCAAATGACCGCTGTTGACTGTGTTGTAGGTTAGTCCGTTTATTTTCCTTGCCGACAACTGACGAGTGGCTATACTCTGCCCAAGTTCTCTGAGAATTCTGATGTGGATGTGGATGATAGAAATTCTGGTGATGGCGCCCATGTGATCTCTCATTTTGTTTGTCCAATGGAGAGTCTCTATCTGTGGTGCTGGCAGACGAATGAGTCAAAGATGGAGGAAATAATTGAGGATTGGAGGAAAACATCACAGTATTTTTATACGAAGCGATTTTCTTAATCGAGTCCAAACTGTTATCCTTGTCTAATGTGTTTTCACGGGAATCAAAGAGTGTGACGACAGGGATGCGATCAAAACTACCAGGATATACTTGATGACGAGATCTATCCACATGTGCTGAAGAGGAGGGGTACGATGATGACATTGCTTGTGACATTTTCTCTGGACTATTTGGATTGGTTTGAGTTCCCGTAGTTTTGGATACTTGTTGGGGAAGGGAGTATGATCGTATCATTGACGCGTTGGGATAGAATGGTGAGCTTGTACTTGCAATGCATTCTCGACAGTAGGGATAAAATGTAGGATATGCTGCATAGGGGTTGTAACCAAAGCGCATTGATGGTCCTGAAGTCTCGCCTGGACAACAAGGATAAAATGGCTGTTGTAAGCTTATTGATCTTCGCAAGGGATACATCCCCGGAACTGCTGTACCAGGACCATGTCCATGACCGTATTTATTTGGAGTGATTGGAGGCGGTGCAGGAGGAATTGGGGACTCGTTGTCAACACTTGAAGAAAGATTTGGTGAGCCGCATTTGGTGATATCAATAAGATGGAAGCCAATGAGACCTGCTCCTATAAGAACGCATGTGGCACACGCATAGAAACCAGGTTTGCCCAAGTACGAAGTGAGACCTGTTCCAATGAGCACTCCAGGAGACATGAGGGACTGAACGCATGACCAAATACGATTCCAATGCTTAGTGCGTGTCAACTCCATTGTGAGCATCTTTAATGTGTACAAATAGGAACCTGGAAGAATGAAAAAAAGATAGTTTGACGAATACATATACATGAACGACGACATTGAGAGAAATTTATTTTCTATATTGCTGCATTCAAGTAAGCTGTAGTTGGTGTAGATGTAGCACATGGATTGGCCATCTTTTCAAAATTTGACACCTGTCTATTCGTTAGACATGTACTGTCGGACAAGTAACAGCAGATCAGAGTCAGCAACTCTGCTGCAAAATGAAAAAGTTTTCAACAAACGGAGCAATATGTGTGTGGGATGTATACTTGTATGTTGAATGATTCGGAGCAGCATGAATAACGGAATCATGAATTGGTGAAGGGTATTTTTACCATAACCGTGGGCATAAAAACTATACAGGAGACATGAGTAAATTTCTGAATAAAAGCTTTTACCATTCGATTTCGCTAAAGTTTTGAAACTTTGATTCTCGTTAACTTCTATTATTTTTAAGGCTTGTTTATTGTAAATGCGGATATTTATAGGATTGCATTTCAAAGTAGTTTTCATTCCCAGGTAACAATCGCACAACAATTCGATTGAATTGTTTACACGTCACACACACAATTGTCTCAAAAACTTTTTGTGTTTCAAACTTTTACTCCTCCTAAAGAAATGCCATGAGGAGCATACAGATTTCATCTTATGCTTTCAAGACCCTTCTTGTGTGAACCTGGATTGGATTTTTCTCTGCAATTTAACATTTGTGCGTAGGTTTGCAATCTGGCAGCAAAAATATTTTTCCAGGAAACCTGCGGAATTTTAGTCACAACCCCAAGAAGAATGTAGGTAGTAAAAGTTTCCTACTGCTTATTGGTATTCTTTTAGCTTTTTATGTGTCTAGTCAGTTTCTCATATCAAATGCTACATGTGTACATCTAGTGTACAGAAACTAGATTAAAAATTCCATCCACGCGCTACTCATCCTGTTCCTGTATTTAGATAAACACTATAACATTCTACTGTCTGAACTTTTCGGAGAATCGATATATTTGAACAATTTACTCAAGAATTTTGTTCCCTCTGAGCATTTTTTTACAACTCAAATCCAACACATGTTATTTTCCTTTCGTTTTTATTAAAACGGCATTCAAGCATCCACTGAATTCCTCCGAAGGTTATACTTAATGTAGGTAGATTTTCGAACAGACTAGTCCACTGATAATTATTTTCCCACTATAGCACTAAAAAACATTCAAATAAATTCAAGTGCAATCACCTAGAGCAATTCCATAGCACCAGGCGGACAGAGAATATCCGTAATACCCCTTCACAGATGATATGGCAATCATTGATAGTCCTAAAGGAATCAAAACAACATCACACAAAAGATTAGTCGTATCTTTCCCCGTCACTCAATCAAGCTCTTCACTAATAACTATAACACTGACTGAGTGCCACTTCCGTCTGTCTGGTATGATGTTTGATGGAAATTATTTATCATCACTGAATCATAGTAACAAATGGGAATATGAGTAAATTCTAGTGATTCTGACTAAATGGAATAGGAAATTACGTTCTGTGGTGACATTAACAAATTACGGGCATAAATCGCTACAGTAGTCAATACATCAAAGGAAAATAATCTGAGAGCAAGTAATGAAAATTTCCTAATCAGTTCCCTTTCCCTAGATTTGTATGGTAGAAAAGAAAAATTTGCCCAAATGAACGATTCATAACTCAAATTTTTGCCATATTTTTGTAATCGAAATGCATAGAAAAATTATACGACTGAAAATCTAATTTTACAAGCTAAATCAACGGAAAACCAGCACAAGACTACCAAATGTAATTACACAGATTAATTTTTCCCTTACTAACTAAAACTAACTAAAAGCTACAATGTCCCAACTTCTATCTTGCGATCACCCCTAATTGAACTATGTATACTTAATCCGGTAGAATAAATGGCCATCTGATGAGCACTCACCTGTGAGAAAGCAACAAGAACAGCACAGAGCTCGCACAGAGATCTGACAGCATTGAAACTTTTTGAGAGTCAAGATGGCGCCCAAAATGACACCCAGGGAAAGTCCCAGTCCCAGATGTGTTTGAAGGAGCAGAAGAGAGCCACCAGATAAGCCCTCATTTCTTCCAAATTCCGACTGAAACACATTAAGGAATGGCAATCAAAACCCTAAAAGCTCAAGCTCTGTTGGTTTCCTGATTTAATCCGATTATTTCGCAAGGAATTTGAAATATTGCTTTCACTTCATTGAAATGAGGACGAAGTAGAGGAAATGTACAACTAAAAATCATATTACATACATGACATATATATCGGCTACGAATGATATTCTTTAGTCGTAAAATATGCAAGCCAGATAGATTTGTCTATACCTACACCTATGTACATATAACAGAGTTTAGCTTCTTCAATCATATGAAAAGATAAAGAACATGAAAAAATACTTTCCCCTGCGATTCATTCTTTTCAATCCATCTTGCTTATTTAGAATGTGCCACTTTGTTCTGGTAACAAGACACACAAATTCGTTCTCAGCCCTTGACAGATGTGAATAGTTGGTCTTGGTCTACATATTTCCACAAGACAGGGATGGTGAATGATAAGTAGTTTCCTTATATTATATTACTTAGACTAGACGTAATGATAGAGCAAATGTGAAAGTTTTTATATTTTTTCCCTTCATTTTCTAAAAAAAATTTAGAGATTGTAAACTCCTTTTATGGTACAGTTTAAAGTTGAACATATCTTGATACGTTTCCTAATAAGACTTGGCAAGCGGAACACCTCTGTCTGGAGATTTCACTTCACACACACAATCAAATACACTCTGTCACTTACAAAAATTTACAAAAGTTGAAATCGTGGTTCCATACAAGTTGGTAGGGAGGAAAAAATAAAATGTTCATGTCTTGAATAGTCTGATGTGGAATAGAGATCCCAATAGGGAGATGAAATATTAGATTTCAGTACACCGGGTTGGGTTGCTATTTTGGTATGTTGCATAATGTAAATGAACTACTCCTATAGGAGTAGTATCCCAGTAAATAAAATGAGCCCTTTTTTCGATAAAATGAATGGGAAAACTCTCACCATAAGAAAGATGGGTCCATAGATTCCAAAGCTGGAGATAGTGGCTGACCATAAAACAGGTTTGAGTGATGGAACACAAAAAAGATTCAGACTATGGCAAATATCTCCACATAGAGGAAGCAATACTGAAGTCACACGACTTTTCCTATTTCCTGACGATTGTCGTTGGTTCTGAAATGAAAATTAGTCCATTTTAATAAATCAGGCTCAACCTGCTCACTCCAAGTACGACTGCCTAGCAGGAATGACAAATTTGGCAACAACTTTCCAAATTTAAACAATAAATTAAGGTATTTAAAACTACTGAAGTGAGTAGCTACTAGCTAGAACTTTGTTAAATTCTCCAATCCTCATAAGAAGCATTTAATTTCCTCCTTCTCAAAGTTAAATTAAAGAATACAATTTTAATGCTTTTGAATATTATATGATACTCAAAACCCCATATTATGGATTGTAAAAATGTTTCTATTGACTATATACTTTTTATGGAACTCCACGCATGCTGCAATAAGATGCACACATAAATCATTACAAAGGGACGAGCTCCTGCAGTTTATCTTGCAACCAATTCTTGAGTCAGCAAAAGTTATGATTTTATTTAGCCCAGTTGTAACAAGGAACAGTGGGCGAACGCTCTCATGTTGAGACGCTGGTGGAAATAAGCCAAAAAATTATCCTGTTGATAACTGGAACATAATGGGCAATCTAACGCTACATGGAATGCAGTTGAACGTAAATCATTTTGAACAAGTTAGCCAACACAATACTGTTTGACTGTTTCTGATCCTCTGGGATATAAAGTATCTCGTGTACTGTTCATGACATCAAAAGCAATAATAAATAACAGCCGAGCTCACAACATTTGCATGAAATCGATTTTTTAAGAATATTCTGCATATCTCAAGTCTCAGTCAGGTTAGTTAGTTAGTACTAGTGCTACATAGTTTTCCAGAAGACAAACCTCGTCATTAAATTTAAAGTTTGTTTTGCACTCAAAAAGATTTCAAATTGGATGCTCATACCGTATTCAAGGATCATTACCTCTGTTTCTGTTCACAAACCATTAGATGGGAATGGGAATGTTAACAATAAAAGGCATAATAATAAACAACAGCAAGGTTTGTACTGACTGAATCTAGTTGACGACTTTCCATGGAGTAACCTATTAGAACTGAGACTTGGATGAGAGCTTTTTCATGAATCAATAGACTGTGCCTGGAATACAAATGGCAGGATCTAAATCTTGATGCCATTACTAATCACAGTGAGAAAATGTGTACGCGGTGATGTCTACAAACTTTCATTACATAGAGCGCCAGACTGATTGAATTATCGTGTCAGATCCCTGAGCAATTCACAAATCGAGAAAGTTGTAACCTAACTTTTGGTAACTAATTTTAGGCCAGTTTTATTCGCCACAGTGAAATATTGTGTGCAGGAATTTAGAGTAAGTTGAAACTCACAGCCAGTTAGCTATAATGTACATTATTTGGACTCTAGCAAACTTTTAGATAATCAAATGAACAGAAAGAATCGTACAATACTAGAAAATTGAGAAAAAGTTTCACTCTCAACAAAACTATACCACAATGTATAAAGAATCTTCACATTTAGTTCAAAAAAGTATTCGTGACGTGTATGGTGTGCTGCAATTTAAGATGGAACGTTAGCTAATCACAAAGAATGCTTTACATTTAAAGAATGTTTCTAAACTAAAAGTTATCCATCTACATATGGTTTCCCCAATTTAACAAAGAATTTCACCACAAAAATTTGAAATTTATGCTGAAATAAATTAACTTTCCGACTAAATGTGGAGTTGAAAAACCTCATAATTTAGTAAATTCAATGAAAGTCATTTTGCTCACAATATAGAACACACCAATATGATATTGTCCCGCACAACTTAAGAAGAACAAATAGCAAGCTAGAGCACTTAAATGTTACACCATTAGGACATTCTCATGACACAAATGGACATAAAATACACTTCATTTTGACCAGCCCCACAGTAGAGGATTGATAACAACGATTTTTTTTTCACCACAACCTATACATACACAAGAGATCTTTGTACGGAACTCAAAACCTATTTCCTAAATCAAACTAATGGATGGACTTGTATAAAAAACCCACAACTATTGGGAACAATGGGAGCACGTTTTCTTTTATCATATGTTGCACACAAGACTTAGGGTACGGAGATAACAAGCCTTTCCGGTACTACTACGGAATTCAATTACATACAACAATAGGATCGGCTTCCCAACTTTTTTCACAAAAAGTTGCATCATTCAACTGTACCACAGTTACTACGTATTATTCCTTTTCAGAGAGTGTAGACGAGGAAAACATATGTTACCCACCGACTTGCTAGCCGCAGTTTTTGCATGGATGGCAAATGATACTAACAGCTATTGCAAAAAGTTTACCACCCACACGCATTAAGGAACAAAAGTATTTTGTACAAAAAGCTTACCTTTCGCTGCGGTGTGGAAGCACCAGCTCGGTTTGGGTGGAATCGTGCGGCAGTTCGATAAAAGGCAGGCAAAAGTATACATATGGTTGCGAGCGCGGCCCCGATTTGGAACCCTTGAGCCCAGTCCAGATGCCGTGTAAAACTTAAGTACAGAAGGGAGAAAAGGGTGACACCAACTCCAGTGCCAGCTAATACCACCTGTTCCACAAATTGACGACGTCTTCGAAAATATTCACCTAGAACTACACTTGAACTCTCACGGACGATACATGTCCCAATTCCGCCGACAAGACCGAACCTGAAACATGGAAAATGGGGCATCAGTTTTGTTTGGGAAAGTTCTAGCACAATCGTGAGCTAATTGTGGCGAGAAAAGTTTTTCTATGGTTTTGCACTTGGCAAAGTTTTCTACTCCTTTTATGGGTAAAACAACAAAGACTAATAAAAAGGAACTAAATGAAGCCCGGTTTCACGGTAGTTAGTAATGGATACTGCTATACTGATCAACTGTAGAAACTTTCTACAGCTACGTTTTCGTAGTTATCAAAAATTATTTTGTGTAATCAGTATTACATATTATGGGATTTTTCCACGGTTGAATGAATGCAAACCTAAATATGGAAAGTTTGTTTGCTTGCCTGCCTAGCTGGAAGAGCAGCAGGCATAATAGATTTTTTCGCATCAACCCACAATACTAACAAGCGAAGAATATTTTAAGTAGCTTCCAGTGTCTGCTTATTTTCATACGTAAAATCCTCTGCGCGTGCATACAATATTTCACTTCCGTTCCCCGGAACGAAGAATCACTGCCAACTCGTGCATTCAAAAGTTGATAGCATCCTGGATCGGAAATTGTACACTCCAACTTCGTATACCAAATCCATCCATCAATGAAGCGGACAAATATTGATAACCCGGCCATTTCAATTAACAAGTTGAGCCAACTTATATGCAAAAACTTGCTTACTTAGGTTCATTAGACCAGACATGAGCTTTACTAGTGAAAGGGAACACCATTTATTCATCAAGTTTTGCACGGGATAATCCACGTACTTTACAAATGAGAAGAGTAGCAGTAGTTTCACTTTGTTTCCTTATATCCAATTGAAACTCATGTATTCAGTGCGTGTCCTCAACTTAATGGAAATGTGTATTGACAAAGATTCGTCGTCTTTTGCAAATGTTCAAAGTAGGCCCACATGGCTCCTATGTATGGGAAATGTGTCGCCTTAGCTCAACTCAAGCGAAATGAAATGGGAAGGAAATGAATGTACAGAGGTGGTGCTTCGGGTGGAGAGAGCACACACTTATGGTCCATTTCTTTACATGCAGTTTCAACTGTGCATGCTTTGCACTATGATCTTTGCGGATCTAATGT
>Ga0210040_10010540_pt1 | contig 10577 bp, 7 predicted proteins | sample CryGeyCG12114_NA_FD_185462 | JGI IMG/M metagenome (GOLD analysis project Ga0210040, IMG submission 185462) | Groundwater microbial communities from aquifer - Crystal Geyser CG19_WC_8/21/14_NA (SPAdes) (version 2) | ecosystem: Environmental > Aquatic > Deep subsurface > Groundwater | place: USA...
ACCTGCAAAATTGTCACTGATCCACAAATTTTTTGACGTATGACAAGTTTCTAGAATGTGATAAACAACTCTACAACGAGTTTGTTTTACTGTTCCATAATTCTGTTTATCACATTCTAAAAACTTGTCATACGTCAAAAAATTTGTGGATCATTGACAATTTTGCAGGTTTAAAGTTTTGCTCGTTAAGAGTGAGTCTGGCTAAAAGCCAGTGGGCCCGGCTATAGTTAGTTAGTAGCCGAATATGGCATTACTTACTTACTTACTTATGAGCTTATGATGGATAATTGAAAGAGATGAGCTTTATTATAGACGGGTGGAAGGAAAGTATAAGAAAGTAGTGTATAGAAAGAGTAGTTTGTGGGGAGATATTATATAGATGCCGACTGACTAACAGTAGCTCTAGAGTGGATTGCTTTTCTATTTGATGCATGCTCCTTCTGCTCACTTACTTCCATAATACACATGATACTAACTACATATGGAGAGCCCCCAAATCCTGTGTAGTTGAACAAGATCCCATCATTGTGTTTTGATTTTTTTCCTTCCGGCTCACTGACTTTTACCCTAGCTCCCTGTGTGTGCATTGAATCGGTTTATGTAGTGAAAAGAGAATAACATGCGGGTTCCTCTGGTTGCGCAGTACATACAGTTCACCCAATGATATAGTTAGTGAGCCCTTTGTGAACTATCTCTATGTGCACTACTACTTACGGGCTAACTATATGTATTAGGTGGCAATCATAATATTTGTCAGAGATGATGTACTGCCGTCAAAATAAATCCACACAGGAGTACCCAATGAATGGGAATGGAGGACCATTGTTTCCTATTTACAGGCATCATGCAATCTAAAGGAAGCTGAAATTACGAAATGAGGTCGCCTCGAGGGTGAGACATTTGTGTTCCCTTTGGGACGCCGTGTAATTTAAAGGGTACAATAAATTTAATGCTTTTTCTAACGAAATTCTTACAAAAATTTAACATGTTAGTTAGTGCAATTGACAACAATGCTGTGCAGTGCTGGACACAAACGGTGCACTATATGTTCATATCGAAAATTCTAGAACACTATACTACTTATAGTTTGTTAGCAAACAGAGAAAGTTTTGAAAAATGTAAAAAAGTCTTTTTTCCGGGTTCCAAACAAATGAACAAGAGGATTGAACAAAATGTTATTATCATTCAAGTTCACATTGACATATGGTGTGGAGCGCCGAGCCCAGTCAGAGTCTGATTACCCTTGAAATGTTTTCAACCACAGAGTGCAGAACTATAGGCAGGCAGCATGAAACACATGTGCCAGTGAGTACAGAGCACATTAACTGGGAAATGAGATGGGAGTGAGTGAGTGAATGAATGAATCCTCCAGTGGGCTACAATGAGGTTCCAGATAATTAAGAAAATCACCAATAAATCAAACAATGGGCTCCAGCGTTGAGCGTACACAAACTCAACATTCTATTCTCCAAAGAGGTGAGCTCTATCCATTCCTCTGTTCCTATACTAACACGTTGTACCTATGTACAAACGTTAGCTGCAGCAAAACAAGCAAGTATAGTAATAGTTGAAAACAATGCAACTTAAATCACAATCTATCCCCCATTTAAATTATCTTTACTTCCTTGGGTGCACACTCAATGGGAGTTTAATCTAAACAACTTGCTAAAAAACCTGTATTTAAATTTTCATTCCCTCACTCTACAATTTTCATTTTCAAGTTTCGTTTTTTTCCACTCAAATTTAGTACGTTAAAATCATTTGGCTTCGTTTGTGAAATATATGGAAGATTTTCTTGGCCATTTAAGAATCCACAAGACGAACTCCCATTGAGACAACCCACTGAGCAAAAGCTGTTGACTTTCCACCATTAGCCATTGACATTGCCCCCATATCACTAACTAACTAACTAACTAACTAACTAGTTGGCAGTGCACATGAACTCATCATACAAATAATAAGAACAAAGTGGCTAACTAGCTGTTACAATCCCTATTGGTTGTTCGTGTCAGATCATCATAACTCTCTGTAACTAATGATAAGTTATGCAAGGAGGGAGTCCGTGTTTTCACACAAGATACATCTCCCTCTCATCCCAGTAGTAACTCCCGTTCAAAAAAAATCACATATGGATCCAACTATATACACTGACTGAGAGCGAACTCAAAAGCCAAGAAGATGCACTGTTGATTTTTAAAAAATGAGCAAGAAAGTACAGAAAAAAAGTGAACACAAGCTAACACCCATAAAAGAAAATGAAATTTCCCCCACAAACACACATGTATTGCTGGTGGTGGTCCTATTATGATTATAGGCAGCTAGTTATCACAGGATGTACGGAACGCACAACATGGATGGATCCAGTAGTGGTAGTAATATCACGTAATGCATTTCTTTAAGAGCGCATATAAGAGCACATAATAGGTTTGGGCGCAACACACAACATCGAGCAACATGCATCCTTCGTTTTTTGTGTCTGTTCTTGGGATTATACGTTTACGTTATATATAGGGATCCACAGAAACACATAATGGACCCGTTTGCGTTTCTCATTTAGTAACACTCAATGTGCTTTCTTCCTTGTGTTCTTTCCAGTCCAAATGAGTCTGTAATTCTTAAAGGTACCGTTTCAGAGGTCGGCTTTCTGTATTTCCCAACAGTAGTTTGGTTAGTATTTCCAGTTATTATGGCATCCCATATGCGTTTCTAACTAACTAAAATCCATATTGATTCATCCCATTCTTAGAAACTTGTAAAAAAATGTTGATTGCACCGAAAAAGTATATGCAATTCAAGTCTATCTGTGTAGTTAGTTAAGTTAGCTAATGAGAGATAATTGATGTCTTGAATAGAGAGTTTTATATGGATTTTTTTGCATTCCAGGTAGATTGACATTTGGAAAGGAAGTTCAAGTGACTACACAGGAATGCATTAGAGAGTGGCAATGGGAAGACGACCTATGATGAAGGGAAAGAAAGGGCTTTGTGGGTTTCCAACAGAAAGAATACAGAGGCCGAGTTTACACACACACATACAGAGAAAGAGAGAGAGAGAGAGAGAGAGAGAGAGAGAGAGAGAGATAGTATAGTTAACTAAGGAGCTGACGACGTTGTGGAGATGGAGGAATGAACAAGGAAGACGAGGGGCTCCAAAAGGAAGGAACGAGATAGCTGGCAAAGGAAGTACCAGTTGGAAATGAAAGGCAGGAAGGAGACTGGAAATAAACAGACATAGAGAGAAAAGAGAGAGAGAGAGAGAGCGGAGGAGATGAGGGGAAATTAGAGTCAAAGTATGTACAGAGACTATAAAAGGAAGAAAAGTTATAGACTCTGTTGATGCGGCCGTTCCTGTAGCATGCCTCTGGGGCTTAATTTTGAGGACAATTGTGTGATCTAGCTGGGAGCAGTATTGGGAAGCCAAAATGATAGTTTCAAATTTTCTCTTGACTAGAAAAGTCACGAAAACCATAAAATGAACGTAAAATTTTCATTGCCAACAGTTCCTTTCTCTAGCTCACCTTCTGACTTGAGTGCACATTATGTTTGCACAAATAGAAACTAGTGGTCACGTCCCTATTTTTAAGGCTATACCAATCTGTAACATATAGTATGTGTGTACACTTATTACCTTTTCTTGGAGCGCGCACTGTGTAAGTAAGTTATAGTAAGTAAAAAACCAACGTTGCTTCAAATACTGCAAACTTTCCCGTGGTACAAATTTTGCTTTCATAACTTAACCAAAAAAAACTATAGACTATTGTTTTTTTTCTCATTGCCATCAAGTACTCATATAGTCCATATGACTTGTCATTACGATTCTACAGTGCCATCACAAATGTATTGCAGTATATGAATCATCTATTGGCTGTGCCGTCATACCACATAACAACTATTTAAACTTTAATCGGTCACCTAATGTGCATCACATAATGCATTCATAATGGGATCATAGTGCAAAAACTAAAAAATGCATGGTTCTAAACAAACAGACTAGGCTCATATTATCCCAACTAACAAACTACATGTGGAAGGGAAGGCAATGACCTTGCTCCATGACGGAGCCATTCATTTCATTTATTTTTTAGCAGTCACATTTACACACATGTACATAATGTAGTACAGAGAGTGAGTGCAGCTGGAATGCAACAGAGTTAATAAATAAGTAAAAACTGGAGCACCCAACCAAGTAGTCTGTCTTATAGCAAGTTACCAAAGTGCATATACTATAGTCTCCATGCATGCAAGTAAGTGAGCTATAGGACTGACTACACCTTGAGATGAGAAAATGGAGTGAAAAGTGCATAGCTTTAGCTTTTTTCCCTTTTACATCCTTGTAACACCATGTCCACATTTTGTGAATGGAAACTCTCTGTATATATAAAGACATGGGCCGAGAGAAGTTTGCAAACGTGTATGGATGTACTATATAGTTATAGTTAGTAGAACATGTGCGAGTTGCTTTTTTCCCTTGTTAGTTCGTTTGGGAAGATGATGTAATCTATTACGTGTTGGGTTTTTCTAAACCTTCTACTTGGGATGCACTGTGGAGAGAGTGCGTTTTTCAGTCACCCCTTATTACTGTTATGATGATGCACTTTGGTATCTCTTCTTTTTTTTTTTGAGCTTGGGGAAATTCCATGAGAACATGTGTTGGTTCTTTTTTGTTTGTGTGTGCAACAGAGAAAATATAGAGTGTTGTACATGTATACGATTGGGTTGACATTATGTTTCGTTGTGGATGCTGAAGGAAGAGACTACACGAGTTTTTTTTTTGGTGTGTGGTTTAGTTTTGCAATGAAATTGTTTCTCGGGTAGAAGTAAGAGATTTTTGCATGTTTGAGATACCGGAGTTTTGTAACTCAGTCAGTCAGGTAATCAAATGTCAATGCAAAGGGATTCATTTTGAGAATTGGATAAATCTAGATGTTAGTAAAAAGAATTGAATTCAAGAGTAAAATAGCTGAGTTGAGCTAACACAAATGCCATGAATCTCGGTTTCGAATACAATGTAAAATAAACTTATTCCAAAATAGTAAAGCCGTTGTTATGTGCCACAAAGCAAAATTCAATATGAATGAACAATTTTTGTAGGCAAAGCAAATAGTAAAAAAACTACTGATTGAAAGATAAATGAACTCGTTAAATAGGTCTTTTGAGGATAACACAATAGGCCACAGTTAGTAACTAACCACCTAGAAGTACTGTAGCCAGAACTAAGGATTCCCAATCATACATGACACAACAATAAAAAATAAATACCCAAGTGAAAGGATAGAAAAAAATGGGACACACTTATCCTTAATGTGGGTGAAATTTGCTCATTACGATAAACCATTATGCAGAGCACTGTGAGTGAGTTACAAGACAACACAGTAGGGGCAAAAAGACGTAGATAAGTACGTAGTTTGGTAAACTGCTCCTAAATTGCATCCAATTAGTAGATCTCATTAAAGTGACACTGAATGAAGGGAGAGGAAAAGAAAAGAAAAATATTCTCATCATCATCTACCGGAATTACTAGCCTTAGAATCCCTTTCACCCTACACACTACACACACACAACATAAATGTCCCCATAACAGCAAATCCCTACACTCTACTGTATTTTCTATCTTTGTTTGCCAATTAAAAAAAAACTGCGAGCTACCCCGTGCGGTACAAACAGCTATAATAAAACCTAATCACGGGCAAATTCAATTGGCCACATTATTGGATACAATTCCTCAAGAAACTTTTGATAGCATTTGATTACTATAACTATTTAACTAACTGAACACCTTCCCATTATGGAGTCCCCCATCTTAACTTTTTTTTCTTCCTCAACCCTTTCACACTTGATGAGTTATTGTTGTCTCAGTAGTTTTCACTGAACGAGAAGTTAGTTACCCAATTCTCTCTCCCCTGGAGTACAAGAAAAAATGTGAGAGGAGGCACTCGAGGCTTTTCTTTTCCCAACTGTTATTATCCCCTCATTATCCTCATCATTAGCCTGTTCACAGTAATTCAATTAGAATGCACACTTTTTTGCATCCATGCTTTTCAAATACACTTTTATCCCGCATTTGGTATAGGTTTAAGTAACAAGCAAACAAACTAACTAGCTAACTAACTTTACTAGCCAACTTGCTCATGTCTAATAATGTATGCGTTATGTTCTCACTTTGGTTTCTTTTTTTTTTCACTCCACCTGACAAGGAATTCCTTTCTTTTCCAAATCTTGCGATGACACGTGGAAAAATTTCGTTCCAAATGACACTTTCCAAGAAAGTTCTCACCGACTTCTCTCGTCTAACTATACGATCCTACCTTAGTAAGACTATTGCTTTAGTTATAGCACTAGAGCTATAGGGCACAGTTAAACCAAGTTTGGGGTTTCATCTGTCCAGTACAATCAACATCACTAACTATGAGCTCTGTGCAACCAATGTCTTATCCACATAATAATATGGAAACTGTCATCTGTTCCATTCCAAAAGTAAGCAACATTTCTTTTCAGTCACCATCAGTATTTAACTCAAACTTTTCCCCATGTGTACAACGTGGTGAATTTTTTAGCGAGTTTCATGACAGACACATGCTCCGCTTTCCACTGCTCCCAGCGTCTTGGCCAACTAACTAATACATTCTTCATCTTCAGCATGAAAACTTTGAATGCTTCTTTTACTCATTCGTATTGTGTTACAATTATATGCTGCTATCATCAATAAATATTCATATCCGATTTCTTAAAGCTTTATATGGAATAGATAATGGCTGTTATGGTTCACAGACGATGATTCCGTAACAATGTTCAAATGGAGTCATTGCATATAGTTAATTAATGAGTCACTGGATTGCTATAAATGAATGGGATCGGTGCAGTAGATAGGTAAGGATGATAAAATGATGATGTGAATAGGTTTTGAACTTACGGTGGGATTGACACATCTCCTCATAGGGTCAGGTCCTCGGTACGTGGGTGAGTAGCGGCCTGGGAAGCAGCTTCCGGGTGCGGAAATGGTTGAGCCTAATGGCTTTCCGTTCATTACCTTGTCCGTGGAGTACATGGCAACGGCTGTGGGTTGGTATGCAGATGGCGATCCGGATGACCCGCCTGACCAAAATGATGCCTTTAGTATGCTCATCCTGTCTCTCTCTCTCTCACTTTTCCCTTTGAATTGTGAATCAAGTGAATGACCAATCAAAACTACATTTGTACAATCCTAGTAGCATGTGTGTATTATATGTGAGCACTGATTTTGGAGCCAGAGACTCATAAAGCATTGCATGTATAATCCTTTCAATTGTTTGCCAATTAGTTAGTTAGTGATCCAAACAAAGAGAAAGTTGAGAAAAGGGAAAAGTCTACATGCATTATATATTCATATACTAAAGTGATCCTGCCTCAACTAATCAACTTATCAATGCTTATAATATTGTATGTTAGTTTACTTAAATACACTGTTTTGAAGTTAATTATCTAGTAAGTTAGTGTGGACAATTGTCTGTTAATATATTTGAATAGCAAGTAAACTTTTGGTACCTACTAATAGAGCAAAAAACCGAATATATGTTTGGTAGATTGACTTACCTTTGTGTGGTAGCAAAAAGCCAAGGATTGTCCAAACTTTGAGTTAGTTAGTTTCTGGTACTATATTACGAGTTTTCTTCAGTCTTGACTAGTTACTATTTATTATTGCATACAGGATAAAAGAGTTGCCAACAAGTCAGTACAGATATGCATTGCACACACAATGTCATTCAAACATGATGGAATGGAACTTCTCGCTCCCATATACAGTCAACATGCTATACTAGCCAACGAACTACTACCTATGTAGTTTGTTGTGATGATAACTCGACGTTCTAGAAATTCATTTTTCTTGGCAACTCAAATGGCTCACATGTAGTACTATGTCTGTATTTGAACATGTCTTGTCAGAGGATTGGATTCACTGGCAGCTTTCACCAATATCTGCAACATGGGTGTTTCGAAAAACCACCGTTTTCCTATCCTGGCCTCACGGTCTAGATATTCTAGCACAAGCTCGCTAATTATAATGTTCACTGTCTACAGTTATAGTTTGTTATCACCACTCTCTGTTGAGCAACAATCAATTGGTCTTCTATTTGGTTAACTGGTCACCTTAGCAAGTTAGTTACTTTGAGTTTTTGGCAAACAATGGGAATGCACGGTAGGTAGGTTGTCAGCTGTACCAATCTGTTTGCAAAGGTTAAGCTCTTGAACTGGAATGTGCACGGTTTTTAGGGCCTCTACACTTTTGTACACTTGAAGGGAGAAAGCTCAGAGTGAGTTGCACGCGTTTCTTCTACTGAAACTCCACAGAACAATGTTGCAATATGAAAGCCAGGAGCAAGTAGTAGTTAGTTGTAGTAGTCGTCGTCGTCGTAGTAAACTGTGAGCACCAACTAACTAACTGTACGTCCTATGTATTTCAACAATTCCTCTGTCAGTCCCAACAACATGCTCTTATATTCCTTGTGCATTTATAACAGCAGTTGAGGCCAACCAACTAACTATAAAGTTAAAGTTTGTTGCTCACTTTTGTGTACCATCCATTCTAAAATGAAAGCAAATATACTAACTAACTACTTGCGTATAGTATCATTCCTCAGTCCGTGAGTTATAGTTAGTATCAAACCTGAAAAAATCCAGGAGAATCCAAAAAATCCCTTTATTCACACACATATACATATTTAGAAAAACATATTATTATTTCGCTATGAACGTACAACTACGTGTGCCACATTTATTCCACAAATAGCGGTTTCCATATGCAGCACAAACAAACCCATGCATGGCACTCAGAGCTAACAGGGATGTTTACTCACTAGCGGGAGCCGTATTTGAGTGCCTAAAACCCGCAAAGCGAGCGTAGCCTGGAAAAGTTGGAGCCAGCGTCTGAGAGTGCACACTCCACCTGTTCAACGGGCAGTATGCGCTTGCGACTGTTGGTGCAAAATGAATAGGAGACCCACCTCCCAAGAAAAGCTCCGCCATTTCCTCCCAAAAGCTAACATAGGCTGTCCCATCATCCTTTCACTCATTCTTATGCAAAAAATGTGTTCCCGGAACGTGCTACTAGTTCTGCTGGTGAGTGGTTTGGTTGGTACGTTGTACAACATATGTACATCCGTCTGTGCTCACTCACTCCACTCCATATACTCAGTCAGTACAGCAATCTAAGCTTTTAGTTTAGTTAGTTAGAATGCAGGCGGAGATCCATTTGTAGTTAGTGGACACAAACTCGAGCGCTTTTTTCGTGGCCTACCAAAAGTCACATGTCAATAGCTCCCTGTCCCAATCTTGTGTCTTTTTTTTTTGCGTGTGCATTCAATTTCACCAGTAGTAGTAGCCCTAAAGTATATGATGAGACGAAAAAACTAGCCCCATGACTCAATGAGCGGTGGACTTGAGCAAAAACAAAGAGAATCGATTTATCTCCTGTTTTGGTTCACAAATGGACAATGTTTTTTTCTCTCTATAGTCAGTCAGTTAGTCGTTTCGACTTTTAATTCGACTTTCTATTGATTATGCATACAAAAACTAACTACATAGCTGACTATAGTTAGTGTTGGTGTTGAAAACCCCAAAAAATTGCTCATCTTCAATTATGTGCAGTTAACAGATGAGCTCCTGCTGATAATTTTTCATACCTACCCACTTACTTACATACTTACCGGACATTATTATGATTATTGAACTGTGATACACATGCTCCCCAGCTCATAATAAAAATCATGTTAGGCTGATGCTGCTGATTACTATTATCATTATATTCATAATGGGAGTGTAAGCTCATAAATGGGAACAATAAAATTCCCCTTTTTTTTCGGCCGGCATAAAAAGGACAAGCCTTTTGTCGTTGTCACCCTTACATTTTATTCTATTCATATGGCCAGTGTATGGATGAGTGTGGTGTACATGGTTTTTTTTTACTCTCAGTCAGTCAGCTTGTCTTTCACAGTATCTGCACAAAAACAATCACCTAATCCATTTCTCCTGTGTACTTTATGTACTCACTCACTATGTGTGTTTTTGAATGCAACAAAGTCTGCATTTTTATTGCGCTCCCCTCAACTTGGCTCTGGCTTTAACTAACCAACCAACTGGGTATGTGAAGCGTATGCTCACTGCATATAGTACTGTGTAGTTGACTCTGATGACTACTTTGGTGACACCTTGTCAATAAAAGGACTTCACCCATATCTCTTGTTGTCATATCTGTACTTTTTTGTGTGCATCACGTTGGGTTGACATGACAAAAGTCAATGTTTTGACAGCCACTTTTTTCAAATCATTGCTCAACATTTTGTGTGTGCCCCGCATGGATTTTTAACCTCTTCATTCCCGGTAACGTATATTTACGTAAAATAAATTTGAGCCTATCTCCCCAGAAACGTAAATATACGTTGAAAAATTTGATGCCCAGGTGACCAGTCACGTAAATACGCGTAGAAAAAAACAAGTCCCAAAAACCCGAAAACGCAAATATACGTGAAATCAAAAAAATCTCTCCGCTCCCGATCACGTAAATATACGTGTTCAGTTTTAGACTACAATTAGCAATGTTGCGGT
>Ga0210040_10010541_pt1 | contig 10576 bp, 13 predicted proteins | sample CryGeyCG12114_NA_FD_185462 | JGI IMG/M metagenome (GOLD analysis project Ga0210040, IMG submission 185462) | Groundwater microbial communities from aquifer - Crystal Geyser CG19_WC_8/21/14_NA (SPAdes) (version 2) | ecosystem: Environmental > Aquatic > Deep subsurface > Groundwater | place: USA...
CTTCGTATCCAGATGGGTCTAACGACTATCCTTCATCTAAGTCGTTTACCCGCGCCTACCGTAGCCAGCTCTAGCACTTCGCCCCACAAACATCACACCTCCCTTTACAATCCTCGCACGTCGCCATGCCCTCGATCGTGCACCTGACCACGCGGTTGAACGGCTTATCAAACACGTTACTCAGCTCGTGGCCCAGCTTATCCAGCCCCTCGTCCACCTTGTACCGCGTGCGGCAGCACTTGAACGTGCTGTACACCTTGTCGCCGTAGAAGTTGACGCGCAAGTAGTTCTTCTTGCCGCGGATGTCCGGGAGATACACGCGGATGTGGTCGCCAATGTTGCAGAAGTTGGCGTATCCTTTGATTTGGTAGCAGTTTTCTTGGACGGAGGTGCTGGTGAGCATGCCTGTATTGGGTGGGTTAGCGCTGGCTTGAGTGTATGAGGGAATCTTCTTGGAAGTCTACCTGCTGTGGAAGCGACGGCGTCGATGAGCAGACGGCGGATCTGTTCGTCTTCCCACTCGCCCTCGGCAACGAAGCCCAGGTACGCTGTCGATATGTCAGTACATTTTGGGGTCTCGATCCATTTCGGCAGAAGTAGACTCACTGTCGCCCGCATGTTGAGGGAAGGGCATGATCTTGTCGGGAATAGCGAAGCGCGTCACTGTGCATTCGTATCAGCAACGTCCCACATGCAAGCTCCACACACGGTTCTCACCGATATTGTGCACCTTGCCTTTGAAATCACACCAGTTCGTGCCCTCCGGACAGTCCTTGTCAATCTCCCGCTTGAGCGTGTTGTACAGCTCTCCGGTAACGAGCTGGCTGTTGTCAGTACTGGGAAGCTTTCGCTCGGGGCGGGCGTCACTCACATCTCCGACATTGATGGCGTTGCGGCCGATCCAGGTCTCGATGAGAGCCTCACCGTGGCCCCGGTAAGACTCTGCGTCCCAATCTGGCTTCTTGCTGTGGGCGTTGACGATGCCAGTGAGGCCGAGGGCCAGAGAAGCGAGGAGAGTGAACTTCATGATGGACGACTGTTCTTGTGGTTGGACTGGTCGAGTATCAGCCTGCTCAAGCCAAAGTCAAGCGTGTGAATTTGTGGGCTAGAAGAGGAACAAGGAAGAGCTGGCGGAGTACTGTATCTTATAGTAGGAGACCGGAGAGCAAACAGCGTCAAAGCTTGTTGATTACGCACGGGCTCAGAGGTGAAGGCGAGTAAGCTTCAACGGCTGCGACCGGTAGCGGTCTACGAACAGAAAGATACTTTTCCCTGGTTCTATTCAAATTAGTCGTCTGTTGGAGCCTGAGTCTACCTGATGGCGGCATTCCGTACCCCGATCCTCCAGTCCTCTAGCATACTGCGCATCCGTAGCCTCATATTCCATCCCTCACCCAACCCTCGGTCAACGCCAAGACTTGATATATATCCTGTACAATGATGGAGCTTGCATAAGAGTGCCAATCATGCCAGTTCCAGGTGGTATCCTCCGAAGGCATAAACCGTAGATTTGGAGCTTGCATGGCGCTAGCTGGTACATCTCCTCTCCACCTTCCGGTTTCATTAGCAATATCGCGCATGAAAAGATTGAGTGTGGGAGTCCCTGCGCCAAAGATAAGGGGGCAATGATGTTGCTGGCGAATTGCTTCCGCGAGGTAGAGCCCTTGGAGCAGGAATGCTGACTTGCGTTTACGCAAGGAATTATTAGCCCAATACGATAGAACGTAGCGAACGCGGATGTGAGGATTTTGTCTACAGGCATGGCTTAAGCTTGCTATTGCAGTTGCGCTAGCTATGGGCTTGCTATAGAAAGACTCTGTCCCACCGTGCGATGGCGGAGGAATGCAGTCGTCTAGCATTATCGTTCGAAGCCAGGCCTTTCGTGTCGTAGCAATCGATCCCAGGAAATTGGTGAGGTTAGCGATTGCCGGGAGCTTGTCACTAGGATGACCGTTAAAGCGAAGAACGTTGTATTTGAGCTCCAGGGCGGCAGTCTCGTTATAAAGCTGTTTGTTGACGTATTTGAGCTCGTTGAACTCGCTTTGCTCATTTTCGTCTCCGTGCTCGGCGCGTTGAGAACCTAGACTGTAGAATATTGGCTTCTGGATCCGCTTTGAAGACTCGCGGTAGCGCAGAGCGTCTGGCGATGTCAAGACGAACTGGTAGATCTTGTTGCGAATCTCGCCAGGAAGAGCCAGAAGGCTGGACATTGTTGTATGCGTGACCGAGAGCGGGAGATGGGTGGATCGATGTTGCAGTTATGGGAGCCTGAGGTCGGTTGAGGACTTGCGAGTGGTAGTGAGTTGCTTCAAGAGGGTCGACTGTTATCGATGCTAGGACGAGTGGATCTTTTGTAGTGATGAGGGCGACCAGAATGCTCGGGAACTGACCAGCTTTGGAAATCGCGCGACAAAGTCGTGGGTGAAAGGTCGCGTTTGACCGGCGACTCAAGATCCAAGGCATTCAGCATCATGTGAAAGCCGTTTACGTTCGAATGAATACCGCATATACTGACTTGAACTAATTCAGGTTCCACCATGTTGTGTTAAAGCATACGTAGAGCTGAAAGATATCTCATCGAAGCACAAGTACCTGACGGCGATCGAAAAGACAACGCGCAACTCTAGGCTCAGAGACCATCGTCCATCCACCTTTTGAGTAGTTTCATCCCAGACTCCACATAATCTCCCCAGATCGATGTAAGATCAAGTAACAGCTGGTCTCGACTTTGAATAGCTTTGTCACTTGTCGATGCAATGTGCGGTACGAATTTCAAGTAGCTTGCGCTCAAACGCTCAAAGACTGCACATCGGCCGCCCCTCTCCAGCTGTCGGATTTGTGGAGTCGTACCGTCCTTGGGCATGCAATACCAGTGAGTGCATGTTGGAAGATCTTGTTGTGGAGCTCAGCCGGGAGACCTAGTAGCCGCGATGCTTCGGCCGTGGCACACTGTTCCGAGGGTTACTGTTTGTCTGGGGTGCGCTGATAGCGCTTGAGGTGGGCAGGGCGAATTGTGAATAGTCAACGATGTGTGGGGTATTTTCAGGATGGAGTGGGATGGGGCGAAATACGCTAGCTCATTAGCGCCACAAATAAGCGCAAGTTTAAACGAGGTCCAGGAGCGAACACACGACCTGGTTAATGATTAACATTCGTTTCGCACTACATCGTATGTTTGCTGTTATCATAATATACATGCCTGCTTCATGCCTAGAATCCACCCAGAATACCCTCACCTCGCTGTTCAGATACCCTCTTCTTTGAACCACCTAACATACCCATTGCCGTCCCATTGCCCAGGTGCCACCGTCGGTGCACTCGATCTTCCGAGGCTAAAGTCTGGATAGGCGCTTCTCGTGCTTCCACCACTTCCCTCGACGACCTCCAGGATCTTAAACTACACACTCTCAAAATCGAGCGCTGTCAGTGAAAACACTCCATAGAAATAGCACCTTTGGATTATGAGTGCCGCAAGAATTCTAGCGCAAACACAACCACGTGGCAAATCCACTTCGGATAACTTGCGCGCTCCGTACCGAATCCAACCTGCCATATTCTCGAAGTATTTGAGCACAGTCTCGGCGGTCTCTGAACGTACAACGACATCACCAGGGAGCTTTGCGCTTTCGGTCATACCAGACAGCGACATCGAATGTTGCCATCTCGCTTTTGGAAGAGCAGAAGAAAGGATCATAGGCGGCTCCGTCAACGTTCTTGGAAGAAGAACGAGATTCTGATCGTGTAGGCAAAGGGTGCGAGAGCAGGAGGGCTCAGGGAGATACATATACTTCTCCGCGATGCAGATGCTAAGGCCGTCGTGCTAGAACATCATCGAACGCTTTGTGCTGCTCGCCGATTCCGATGGCGATGAAACAACTCTCTAGCGTCTTTATGACATTTGTGTTCCGAATATTCTGAGGCACCAAAGGCACCCGCAACATGAATACCCCCGGCTCTGAATTTCGGTCAGAGACGGGCACCTTTGCTAAAGAGGGTAATGAGATCTCCATACTGAGCTGGAGAAAGTGGTTACCATCAAAATCTTGTTTCCTGATTTCCCACCGCTTGCATGAGCACATGAACGTTGCATCCGCTTGCTTCGGGTTAGGAAGGACATTGCAGGTACTTCTGCTTTTGTTGGCAGCCAAAAAAGCACGGATCGGAGTGTTGTTTTGCATTCTACTCGAGGCAGGGAAAGAAGACGGGCATGCTGGGACCGAGCCCGACTTTTGGAGGAACAGACACCGAGAACGTGGCAAGTCTGATCATCGCTTTGGAGATCAAAGAAGAAATCCGGTGTGGGTGCGGTATGAAGAAGAGTACACCAGAAAGAGTTTATATGCCCTCAGCTGCCGCTTAAGCATGGTGTTTCCTATTTTTGCAGCTCGCGAGAGTTCACACCCACGAGGTCACTTAATACGACTCTGGAGAAGTCTTCAACAACGACATGATCTTGCGGCGATCGCTATTTGTCAACATCGCCAGACTGAACTTGATCGCCACATGAACCCAGAGAGACACGTTTGACAGGCTGTCAGGCGTCATGTAGCTTTCGGACCAAGATTTCCACAGAAGGAAAATGAGCACAGCCATTAGACCTCTTTACGACTCTTTCGTCAGGCTCTTCGAGCACACATTACTTGTCTACCCTCAGCCTTCAGGACCGACGGAACATCAACAGAGTAGTCGGTGGTTGGGGCTCCGTTGTACCCACGAGAGACATATGGCAACTCCTCCGAGGTTTTGGGTGACGAGAGAGAACAGAAACATGAACGTTGCCCGAGGAGTTTTGAGGAGGCGGGCGAGGAGACATGTGTCTCCGTCTCTATCATTTTTGCACGCGAAATACTAATGATGTGAGGTAAGACAGGAACGACAGAAGCCCTGAAGCTTTATATTCTGAGATGCCACACAAAAGCCGTATCGCAGCGCGCTTCGAAAGTCTGCACAGAACGCATAGACGGCCTCCGTTGGGCTTACAGCAACGCAGAACATGTTCTTTATGGTGGTAAGCTGTCTTGTCGGCCACTTCGTCAAACGTCGCACAAAGCCGTGCCCAACATAACGAGCGACCATCCGAATTTTTGACTCGATCAGAAAGCCATTGCCTACATTTTCGATTTTTTGTTCAGCAGGAGCGGAGATCCAGAGACATGGAGCGGCGGATTGCGGGTTTTCTCACACCAGGAAATCATTGCACCTTCGCGTCAAGTTTTCTAAGAAGACACTGGCAAACTCATCGGTGTAGAACTTGTAGGTTTCCGGAAAGACAAGATCAGGGCAGACATGTGTCTAAACATCCTTTTTGAAGAAAGAGCTCCGTAGCTCGTGGGGATGGAAAGAATGGGATTGAAGATGCGCGGTGCTTTAATATTTCCACGACATGGAACCATTGTATCAGCGCTGAGGAACGCTTCCTCCTGCACATACGTGTTTTCGAGCTTCGTTTACAAAGGGACAAAACATAGACTGTCTGCTAGTAGTTTCGAGCCCACGCAACTCGACGAAGACCATACGGCTGGTGGTATGACAGTTCAAGTTGCGGAGGAAAGAAAAGAGCGAGCTCATACTGGGAAGAACCTGACGTTTTGGAAAGCACGGAGCGCAAACCCATGATCGGGGTGCGGCATTCTTTTTTTGGAGAATAGAGCAGAAAGGCTATGATGAGGATAAGAGAACAATGGAGGGCGGGAGGGCTTTTATGCGTTGATACCCTCTTGAAGATTCCTGCAGCCTTCTGCGCGTGGTATACACGGTTGTAGGAGCACGCATGCCGTTTCTGTCGATGACTTTTGGGAGCAGCAACAGGCTCCCGGACACATGACATTGTCGCGCTAGTTTTTTTGCAGAAAAAGCTCAGAGAGCGAGTTCCATGCAATGTTACTGCGTGGCTTTGCTTGTATAGATCTGGAGGCATACACGCCACACCACACATGTGCGTTGGGAGTCTGAATTTTACATTCCAGAAAAGAAGGAGATAACCTTGGAAGTGCTCCATCCACGTACAGCGCAACGGCTTTTTGGAGATGCTCGCACGCTTCACACGAGCATGTTGAGGCATGTCGCCTATTGCAGAAGAAGAGAGGACATGCCTTCTATCAGCTCCGCTTTTGGTTTTTTGACGTGGCAGCACGCCACTCGCATTCGCTGCATAGCTTTTTCTTTTTGCGAAAGGCGCAAGGGCCAGAACATGGCGGCGTTCTGAACATTCTTTTGGAAAAGAGCAGGCGCAGAACATCAAGCACAGCCACATGGGATTTCGAAGGACTGAAAGAATGCCAGTGTGGTAAAGAAGCTCACAACGACGAACTGTGCGAGAATTTTATATCCATCCACGCACCGCGCAGTCATTCGCCATCGAGGTCAGACTTTGGTCCATTCCCCCGAAGAGAGAAGAAAGCGCACTTTCTCATCCCAAAGGTCTGCTCGTGTTTTGCAATTGTGTTCCCAAGCATGCGCAGCAGTACGTGCCGTTTTGAGCTACACGCCATCGCGAAGGATGTCGCGGCTTTGAGCTATTGTTCGTGCGGACGCCGACATCGAAGGAGAGTCGGTGAGTTCATGGAACAGGAGGCGCAGACGCACCATCAGGCTTGCCTGGAATCATTTAGAGACAGCGGAGACACAGAACATACAATGTTACCATGTCAATTTTTGGAGACTCGCTAAATGCGAGTGTGTTGATGAAACAATGGAGACGAGGAAGGAGGGGTATATATACCCCCACGCTCCCTCTGCTCAGTCATAAGTGGGTGTCGTCTCGAATTTGGCGCAGTTTAGGAATTTGCACAGCGAGAATGACAGCTCCAGTATAGGCTGCTGGTAGATGTCATTTCGTTCTCTGCCTGCACTCCACATGAGCCTTGATGACGCCCTTTTTAGAAGCTCAAGTCATCCAAATCCCAACCAAAAGTTTCGAACCGCAGATCTCCCGACAGACATTACGGGGCAGGCGGATGTTTTCTGAACAGCACAACGGCGCTCATGGCCGTTCCGTGGCCGTCTTTTCGAAAAAGGCAAGCACTGGACATCCAGACTGGCGTGTTGTGTTTTTGGAGGATGGAATGAGAATCGAGTGTGTTGTAGGAAGGACAAAAGGAGGAGGTGAGTGGTGGTTTTATACTCCCCATCTCCCGAAGAGCTCAGCCAGTCGCTTCACTCCGTCCATGTGTTTTTCGTATTGAGTTAGAAAGACTCGACGAACGACACTGGACATAAAGACTGCACCGCTTTGATTCAATTTCGTCTTTCGGAGAAACTTCTCGCGCTCTCGTCTGCATGATATGTTCATGGAGAGCATTCGGAGACACACGCCATCACGTCTAAAGTCTTGACCTTTGAGTCTCGCGACGGACATGTACAGCATGAGCATGGATTTCCTGGGAAGGCGCAGATCCAGACATAGATCTAGGGGTATCATCGTTTTTGGCGGAACGCCAGCGCGGGTCATCCAGACCGACCTGTTGTTTTTGTGAAGAAAAACACTGCGAGTGTGCTGAAGATATCCAGATATCCGGGACGCGAAGAAGGTTATATACATCCCTCGGAAGCGGTGCAAACACCATAGTCTATGATGCATTCGGATTCGGTGTGTGCAACTGGGCTGAGCGAGGAAGAGAAAGGAAGCATGCATTCGGGAAGATGTTTTCTTTATGACTTCCTCACAAACCAATCCTTCCCATAAACACCACCTCTAAGCACTTTTTGAATCCGCCGCGACGGCGCTACACTTCCATCTAGACAAATTCTGATTCGACTTCGCACATGCGCAAGCCATGAATCAGAACTGGCGTCCTTTTCATGAGTTTGCGAAAGTCGACATGTTCAATTTCGCTGATTTGTTTGAGACGGCGCAGAAACAGAAACATGTCTGGGTTTAAGGAGTCTTTCCGGAAAAGCAGGAGGCGCAGACCATACAGACGGTTTCGGTGCATTTTGTACATTTGAAATGCTGAATTATGATGTGATGAAGAAGAGAGCAAGGAGGGATGCGAAAGTTTGGAAAAGTCGACATGTTGAGTTTTGCTGGTGTGTCTGAGACGGGGCAGAGACAGAAACATGGCTTCTGTCTTGAACAGTTTTCGGGAAAGCAGAAAGCGCAGACCATGTATTTCTGCGAACCCTGTTTCGGTGCACCGGAATGCGGAGTGTGATGAAGAAGAAGAGAGGAAGGAGGGATGCGAAGGGTATATATACACCAAAACTGACTCGAAAGGCTTGAGATGACCAAAACAGCGACCCAAGAAGAAGATGTGATGCAACGTCGCTCGTCATTGTATTTACCTCCATGAGCCTTTATGTTACTCGCCCATGTCCCACCTTCGTGTCTATGTATACACATCCCCTCCCGATCCTCCAAACAATGAACATTTGCTCCCTCATTACATCGTAACAGCAGCGTTATCGTGCTCGCTCATCAACCACGAAAGAAGCGCTTCAACTTATTACACAAAAAGGCGCTATGCAACGACATCCAAGAATCAACAATAGAAACCGCTCGCTTGCTAACATCGCTTTCACCCTACAAAAAAGCACCCGACTTCGCCCCACCCTTCTCAAAATCCTTATCATCTCTCGGACTCATTTCTTCCGTATCAACTCTCCTCACGCCCTGGATAGGCGGCGGCGGCGTCCGTATCGGCGAGTAAGCTGGGCTATTACTCCTCGGCATGGCCCAGTCCTGATCGTCGGTGTAGGTGGGCGGGTTCATTTCGTCGCTATTGTTGCTCGGTATCGGGAGTAGATGAGTCGAGTCGCCCTTTACTAAGCCCAGTCTTTCTTCTTCAGTGGCGTCGTTGGATTTGCCTTCTCGACTACCTTTCCTGCTGTGCCGACTTGTCGGTCTTTTGCTGCCAGATGCCTCGCCGGTGGAGTCGCCGCGGTGTCGGCCGAAGACGTTTTGGAAGGAGAATTGGCGCTTTGCGATGTGTGCTGGCGCGCGCGGGGCTTGGAGGAAAGTGTCGCTTGAGTCGTGGGGAGGTGGGTGAGGTAATGAGGCGAATTGTATGTGCGCGTCGCCAGGCTTGTAGGAAGTGTCTTGTGACATGTTTTGCTTGTACGAATCTTTGTCGCTTGCGACGTCCGAGGCGCCATCTGTAGGGATAGGAGGGAGGTTCTTCATGCCGACACCTGAGGAAGGAGCAGCGTGGGCACTGCCGCGACTGCTAGTTGATTTCCCTCGCGACCGCAGTCTCTGGAAGAAGCCTGGGTGGAAGCTGTCGTTGTCGTCGTCCGACTCGTATGTCGGGAAACTTGACATTCCTAGAGGTGGATGCGACAGCTTTGTCTGCACAATCGTGCCGCTTCGTGTCATAGGCCGGTTCGGGTCAATGACTGTACGGCGTCTGCGGATACCGTCGAATTCGACCTGTTCGCCTTCTCCGATAGGCTGCATATGCTCTTCTCTGATCTTACTCACCTCCTTGGCTTCTTTTTCTGTTCTTGCTCTTGATAGAGAGCGTAGGATAGCACTTCCACCACGGAGGGCATCGGCCCTAGGCTCGTACTCTGGTTCCGCCACTTCAGCCACCTGGCGTACTTGGTCGAGATCTCCTTTGAAGACTGCCGCATCTGGTACGTCCTTTGCAGATTTAGAGAGTTGTAACAGGACAACACCAGAACAGATTTGTAGAAAACCCATAATGACGGTGACGATCTGCAGTGGTGTGCCCTTGAAACCCTGGAAGAGGATAGCGGAGGTGACGATGGTGGCCGAGGTGAAGAGGACGTAGTACGTGGGGGTGACCAAGGCAGCGTTGAAGAGATTCAGCGCTTTCTACGTAAAGGTTAGCTTTTGCATTAAGTGTTGAATCGGGTCTGGATGTCCTTGAAGCATGTCGTAGACATTCTCTGAGAACAAAAAATGGCGCGGCGACATACAGACACGGAAATAAGAGAGAGATGCGACTTACGTTGAGATAGATGATCTCGGTCAGTAGCGTGATGACCACAAAGACCAGGAGCACGTAAAGAAACCACTCCTTAAACTGGCCGCCATATTTTCCGGATGCTTGAGCTACCACGGCTGCGCCGAGTCCTTGAGTCGCAACAACACTCAATCCTCCGATCAGACTGCAGATGGTAATGTAGACCATCATTGTCTTCTTTCCGTATTTGGGGCCGAGCCAGAGCGCGATGACGACGCACGCGACGATTACCACGCCCGTGTAACTGAGAAAGCCGGGCGCGATGACCCACTTCTTCATGTCCTGTATCCTGGCGACTGCGGATTGTTCGGGCGCATTGACTGCTATTACCACAGAACCGATGATGCAGTTGAAACATCCAACTTTTCCAACGAAACTGAGGCGTTCTTTCAGAAAGATGGTGGATAGTATGGCGCATATTACGACGGAGAGGGCTCCCATGGGCGTAACGAGAATGGCGTCGGTGAAGGCGTATGCGACCACTAGGTGTGAAATCAGTTTTAGCCTCGCGTGCAGCCTGTGTATGTAGACGTACAGTTGCACACCTCTCCCAGAATCATAAGTGTCATGCCTAACCACCACCAGGCGTTCTTCAAGTATCCATATCCTTCACCAGCTTCCTCATTGTATTTGGCGTTGGCCTGCAGCAG
>Ga0210040_10010542_pt1 | contig 10576 bp, 8 predicted proteins | sample CryGeyCG12114_NA_FD_185462 | JGI IMG/M metagenome (GOLD analysis project Ga0210040, IMG submission 185462) | Groundwater microbial communities from aquifer - Crystal Geyser CG19_WC_8/21/14_NA (SPAdes) (version 2) | ecosystem: Environmental > Aquatic > Deep subsurface > Groundwater | place: USA...
CGCTATTGCCGACCACGGCCAAGCTTTTGCCATCCACTTTAATTTCCGCGCCGTGTTCGGCAACCCATTTCGAGGCGGCGTAAATCTCGTTGATGGCCTGCGGGTAGTGTGCGTCCGGGCTGGGCGTGTAGTCCACAAACACGGCCACGTAACCCGATTCTACCACCAAGTCGCGCACCATGCGCTGGTGGGTAGGAAAGTCGCCCAGCACCCAGCCGCCGCCATGGATGAAGATGAAGACGGGCAGCACCGTATCGGCCGTGCCGGTGGGCCGCACGATGTGCAGGGGCACGGAGTAGCCATCCTGCTCGATGGTGCGCTGCGTGGTTTCCACGCCCGAGAGGTCTACGCTGGCCGAGGCTTGCGCACCTACCAGCACCTGGCGGGCGTCGGGCACGGGCAGCGTTTCGAGGCCGGGGCCGCCGGTGTTCAGGGCCTTAAGAAACTCGATAACCTGCGGGTCGAGGTGTTGGTCGGTGGCAAAAGGAGGAGCTTGCATACGCTGAAAGAAATGAGGTGAATAAGTAGTTGAAAAGGAAAAAAGCAGGCACGTATATGGCGCGTCTTACACCGGAAACTTGGCCAGGTTGTTTCCCGCCAGCACGCCGGGAAACTGCTGGAAGCGGCCACCCGTGGCCAGCCTACCCAGGTCGATGCCCGCGAAGCCCATAGCCTCCAGCAGCTGAAGCACTTCCGCCTTGGCCGAGGCATCGTCGCCGGAAATGAAGATGACGCGCTTACCGGCTCCCTCACTTGGGTCCAGGGCCAAAATGGCCGCCCCCATCGCATTGAAGCCCTTTACCACGCGCGCGCCGGGCGCCAGCTCCGCCACGATTTCCGTCGATGTTTTCTCGCCCAGGTCCAGCGGCTGAAAATCGGGGTAGGAAACCGCATTCGTCGTGTCCACAAGTACTTGGCCCCGCCAAGCCGGCACGTTGGCCAGGATTTCCGCCACCGCCTCCCACGGCACCGACAGCAATACGAGGTCGGCCTGCACGGCTTCGGCCACCGTGCCCGCCCGCACGCCCGGCCCCAAAGTAGCGGCCAGCGCGGCCAGCGCTTCCGGCCCAGATTTGCTGCTGATGACAACGTCAAAGCCCGCTTTTGCCGCGTGCCGAACAAACGCCTGGGCAATGTTGCCCGCGCCGATGGTTCCTATTTTCATGCGTTCTGATTGAAATAAAAGATGAGTAAGAGGTTATGAACGAAGTATTTGCCTCGCCGTATCGGATGCTTACTGCCCATGGCTGGGCCGGTAGCTGGAGGGCACTAGCCGGTACCACTCGGGATGCCGGTGCAGGTAGCGCGCCACAAACGGGCACAGTGGAATGACAGTTAGGTGACGCTCCTCGGCCTGGTGCAGCACCTTTTCCACGAGGGCGCTGCCTACCCCCCGGCCTTGCAGAGCGGCGGGCACTTCGGTATGCACCAGGCTGAGGTACTGGTGGTGCAACTGATACTGCAGCAGCGCGGTAGCATCCGCTACTTCCAGCTCAAACTGCTGGTCGTAGGTGTTGTCGAAGAGGGGTAGGGCTTGGTAATCGAGCTTCATAGCAGGGTGATGCGGGTGGATAAGTCCTGCGGCGACGTGACGACTTCATACTGAATCCGCCCGTACTCGCCGGCGAAAAACTCTTCGTAGGCCGTCGCTATTTCCGCGTGGCTGTTCATGACAAAAGGCCCTTGGGCTACTATCGACTCGGTTATCGGCTCACCCCCAAACACCAACACGCTGGCCGGCTTAATACTCAGGTTGGTGAAGGTGATGGGGCCTACCTCCGCGCCGAACAGCACCAGTTCGCTTTGGCCGTGCGGCTCGCCGTTCAGCCGGATGTGCTCGGCTGGCACAAAGGCGGCATAGTCCAGACCTACTTTGGTGGCCAGGGTAAAGGTGGCCTTGGGGTTGAGCTGCACGTGGTAGAGAAACTGCGGGCTGCTGGTAGGCACCGGCGAAGCGGCGTCGCCCAGCACCCCGAGCAGCACCCGGAGGCTGCCGGCCGCGGCGGGCAGCAGCACTTCGGGCACCGCCGTGGAGTGCAGAGCCAGGTAGGCGGGAGCCTCGGCTTTGTGGCGGGCCGGCAGGTTTATCCAGAATTGCAGCGCGTGCAGCACGCCCCCTTTAGCCTGAAAATCCAGGCTGAGGTTTTCGTCGTGCAGTACGCCCCGGCCGGCCTTCATCCACTGCGCGCCGCCGGCAGCCACCACGCCGTGGTGGCCGGCGCTATCGTAATGCTCTAGGGCGCCGCTCAGCACATAGGTGAAGGTGGCAATGCCCCGGTGCGGGTGGGCGGTGTCGCCGGTGGGCGCCTTGGGCACCTGGGGCTCAAACCGGGTGGGGTACACGTGGTCCAGGAAAACGAACGGGCCCACGGCGGCTACCATGCGGCTGGGCAGCAAGCGGTTGACGAGCAGTTTGCCCACGCGGGCATTGGTCCCTCCAACCTGCGCAATGATGGATTTGGTCATGGCGTGCTAGTTTACAGGGCCTTATCCAGGGCGCTGCTACTGCAAAGGTGGCCCGGTAGGGGAGGGGTATTCCTTGACTAATATCAAGAAAGCTGCTCGGCTGCCTGGGATGTGGCTGCCAGTAGCTTGGCGCGGATCCGGCTCAGGGTTTCGGGCAAAATGCCCAAGTAAGAGGCAATCAGATGCTGGGGAAAGCGCTGTTCAAACGCAGGGTATTGCGCCCGAAAGGCGAGGTATCGTTCTTCGCCCGTACTGGATAGGGCCGCTTGCAGACGCTTCTGGGTGGCAATTTCGTGGCGGTGGTCCAGGCCCCGCATCAGTTCGGCCCAAGCGGGCACGGTGCGAATGAGCTCCTGCATGTGCGCGTGGGTGATGAGCAACAGGCTGGCATCTTCCAGTGCCTCCAGGTAATAGCGGGAGGGCGTGAGCAACACGCAGCTTTCTCGGTCGCCTACCCACCAGTTTTCGATAGCTAGGCTGAGGACGTGCTCCACGCCTTTTTCGTCGACGCTATATAGGCGCAGTGCGCCCGTCAGCACGAAGGCAAAATGCTTACACACCTCGCCTGCCCGCAACAAAAACGCTTTTTTCTTCAGCTTTTTTGGCACAAACGCGGCGCAGATACGAGCAAAGTCCGCGTCAGAAACGGGCATAGAAATACCGGCGTCGATGTACGTGCGAAAAGCCTGCATAGCGTAGTGATAAGGTAGTCAGGAGTTAAGTATTCTAAGTCAGCTTAGGAGTCGGCCGCCGCGGCGATGTGCGGCAGCCGGGCGCGGATGCGGCTCAGGGTTTCGGGCGAAATGCCGAGGTAGGAGGCAATCATGAGTTGCGAAAACCGTTGCACGTAGGTGGGGTGCTGGGCAATGAATGCGGCGTAGCGCTCCTCGGCCGAGCAGGAAATGGCATCGTGTAGGCGTTGTTGCGTCGCAATGGCGTTGCGCTCGTCCTGGATGCGCACCAGCTCGGCCACCAGCGGCACGGTGCGCACCAGCCCTTGCGCCTGCGGGCAGTTGATGAGCAGCAGCTGCGAATCTTCCACGGCATCAATGTAGTAGGGCGACGGGGTGAGCTGCGACCAACTTTCCCGGTCGCCGATCCACATGTTTACTACCCCCAACACGTGAATGTGCTTGTGGCCGCGCGCATCCACCGTATAGAGACGCAGGGCGCCTTCCATCACAAATGCTTGGTATTGGCACACTTCACCGGCGCGCAATAAAAACTGTTTCTTTTGAAGCTTGTAGGGCAACAGCTCGGCCATGACTACGGCAAAATCAGCGTCGGAAATGATAGAGCGGGTTTGCCGGTCAATGTAGTCGCGTAGGGCCTGCATAGGTAGGAGCGAAAAGCGGAACATCAGTAACTGCTTGGCGGGTCACCAAATGGGTGCCACCTCCTCCTAATGGGAATTTATTACAACAAAAAATACTGATATTCAGCTACTTATTCGGGTAAAAATGCAAGTTTTAAGTGCGCGGAGAAATCTCCATTGCGTTGTATTATCCAATATATTGGAGTTTTTTTGGACAACTGTACCCTAAATAGCCGCTTCGCCACGTAGCTTTCGGGAGGGAAACTGATTGCGAAGGGCGCTCAGGTATCCTGTATCCGCTGCTTTGCGGCCGCTTAGGCGTCTCGCTGCACCCTCTGTTTTCATGCCCATGACGTTACCTGCCGAAACCGCCGCCCTCGTGCTTATTGTCGAAGACGAGTTTCTGATTGCCAATGACCTAGGCGACATCCTGGAAAACGCGGGTTACCATGTACTTGGATTGGCTGAGTCGGGTGAAGAGGCGCGGGCGCTGGTGGCGCAGGCGCGGCCCAGCGTCGTGCTGCTGGACATTTTTCTTAAAGGTGCGGAAACGGGCATTGAGCTGGCCCACTGGCTGAACCAGCAGCACATTCCCTTCGTGTTTCTCTCAGCCAACCTGACCGACGACGTGCTGGCCGCGGCGAAGGTGACGGAGCCATACGGCTTCCTCAACAAGCCTTTCCGCGAGCGGGACGTACTGGCTGCCCTCGAAATAGCCCGCTACCGCCACGCCCACAGCCAGGAGGCCCGGCTGCGCCAGCAGCAGCAAACCCAAATGGCGGTGAACAAGGCCATTGTGACGCTGCACGACCGGGAGCAGTTGTGCCGCGCCATTGCCACACAAGTCAATCAGTTTGTGCCTATTGAGGTCCTCAACCTATGCTTGAGCCAGCCCGAGGAGCAGATTTTTTACTGGATGCTTCTGCGCCGCACACCCCAGGGCACGTTTAAGCGGGTGCGCCTACCCGAGCTTCTGGGCCCCGATACCCCCTCGGAGCGGCTCAGCATGCTCGCGCACCCTACGGCCGCCGAGCTAGGCGAGCGGCAGGGCATTTTCAGTGGGCCAGCGTTTGAAACCTTGCGTCAGGAATTCAGCATGGCCCGGGCGGTAGGCGAAACGTTCGGCGTGCAGTCCATGGCGTTTTTTCCGGTCGTGTTGCAACAACGCACATTCACCAGCCTGCAACTGGGCACCACGGCCGCTGCCGGATTCACGGCCGATGACTACGCCGCCGTTAGCCTCATCATTCCGCAGATAGCCCTGGCCCTGGACAACCTGCTGGCTTACGAGGAGCTGGAAAGCCGGCGGCAGGTGAAGGCCACCGAGCTAACCGTAGCTAGCGCGTTCCGCAACGGCCGCAATATGGCCGAAATAGCGCCCCGGGTAGCAGCGGCTCTCAGCGAGCTACTGCCTCTCAACCTGCTCAGTTTCTACCGGGTAGGGCGCGTGCTGCGACACCCCGGCGCCCTGGATGCTACCGTCGGCAACCAGGGCGGCAGCTTCCAGTTGCTCCCCCTGGAGACCATGCCCCCGCCCGACAACTCCGAAGAGGCCACGCGCCTTTTGGAAGGGATGGACGCCTGGCTGCACCAGCCCCTACTCAATGTGGGAGAGGCCGCTGCGCAGGCGCGCGCGCTGAACCCGGTGACTCGTTATTACGGCGACCTGCTCCAGCTCAAGTCCTCCATGTCGGTGCCCATTCGGCTGAAGGACCAGCCCGCCATCGTGCTCATTGTGGCCAGCAAGGTGGCTTACGCGTACACCAATAAGGACTTACAACTTCTACAGGAGTTAGCTGAACCGCTCGCCGTGGCCCTGGAAAACCTGCTGGCCTACGAGCGCATTCGCCTGCTGAGCGAGCAGTTGGAACAGGAGAAAACCTACCTCAGCGAGGAGTTGAAAACCAGCCACAACTTCGAGGAAATTATTGGCACCAGTCCGGCGCTGCTGGCCGTGCTGCGGGGGGTAGATCAGGTAGCCCCTACCGATGCCACTGTGCTGCTGCTGGGCGAAACCGGCACTGGCAAGGAGCTGATTGCCCGCGCTGTACACAACCGCTCAACGCGCAGCGCCCGCACCATGGTAAAGATAAATTGCGCCGCGCTGCCGCCCCAGCTCATCGAGTCGGAGCTGTTTGGCCACGAGAAAGGCAGCTACACCGGGGCCACCGAACGGCGCATTGGCAAGTTTGAGCTAGCCCATGGCAGCACCCTGTTTCTGGATGAAATTGGGGAGCTGCCCCTGGAACTACAAGCCAAGCTGCTGCGCGTGCTCCAGGAGAAAGAAATTGAGCGCCTGGGCGGCAAAGCCCCCCTGCGGGTGGATGTGCGCATCATTGCCGCCACCAACCGGGAGTTGGCTGCGGAAGTGGCCGCCGGGCGCTTTCGGGCCGACTTGTACTACCGGCTCAACGTGTTTCCGCTGGAACTACCGCCGCTCCGTACCCGGCCCGACGACCTACTGCCGCTCGCCACGTATTTCCTGCGCAAGCTCAGCCAGAAGCTCGGCAAGCCCTTCACAAGTATTGCCAATGCCTCCTTGCAGCAAATTCAGCACTACGCTTGGCCCGGCAACATCCGGGAGCTGGAAAACGTGTTGGAGCGCGCCGCCATCCTGTCCGCGCCGCCGACGCTCGTACTCGCCGCGCCGCTCGCTTCCAGTGCACCCGTGCGCAGCGAGGTGAAACCCATGCAGGACACCATGCGGGAGACTATCCTGGCTGCCCTCACCCAAACCAACTACCGCATTCGGGGGCCGCACGGGGCCGCCGCGCTGTTGGGTGTGAAGCCCACCACCCTGGAAGCGCGCATGAAGAAGCTGGGTATTGCCTCGCGTAAAGAAAGTCTTGCGGGGTAGGCGCGGCCTAGGTCACGGCTTCGGCATAGGCGGGCTTTTTACTTGTGTCAAATTGGAGGGTAAGGTGCACGCCATCGGCCGTGTGCACCGCCAGTTGGCCATCTAGCTGGCGGCTCAGACCTTTGATAATGACCATGCCCAGGCTGCGGCTGCGCGTCAGGTCGAAGCCCGGCGGCAGGCCTACCCCGTCGTCGGCGATGGACAGCTGGTAGTGCTGCGGGGCCAGGCAAGCCAGGCGGAGCGTGAGGGTGCCGCGCCGGGGCGGCGGAAAGGCATGCTTGAGGGCGTTGGTCACGGCCTCATTGATGATGAGTCCTAGGGGCGTGGCCACGGTGGTTTCCAACTCGATAGGAGCCAGCTCTAGTTTGGTTTGCACCGCGTGCTGGCGGTCGAAGGACTGCACCAGGTAGGTCACAATTTCGCGGCCGTAGTCGGCCATGTTCACCCGGCCCAGGTTGTCGGCCTGGTAGAGCTTCTGGTGCAGCAAAGCCATCACCTGCACCCGGTTCTGACTCTCACGGATGGCGGCCACGGCCTGCGCATCGTGCAGGTGGCGCGACTGAGTCGAAAGCAAGCTGCTGACCACTTGCAGGTTGTTCTTGACGCGGTGATGAATTTCCTTCAGCATCCAGTCCTTTTCGACCAGTAGGCCCTGCCGTTCTTCCAGCAGCTGGTCCTTCTCACCGAGCACTTGCTCCAGAGCCTGGTTCTTACGGTTGATTTCCGCCTGCTGGGCTTCCAGCGCGAGTTGCTTCTGCTCCAGCAGGCGGGCGTTGCGCTGCTTGAGGCGGTAGCGGTTGTAGCCCAAGCCCAGCAGCAAGGCCAGCAAGGCCGCGCCCCCGAGCACGGCATTACGCTGAAACTCACGCTGCCGGATGGTCATTTGCTGGAGCTGCGTTTGCTTGGTGAGTAGGGCAATGCTTTGCTCTTTTTTTTCGGTGTCGTACTGCACCTGCAAGGCTGCCAGCTGCCGGCTGTTCTTCTCGTTGTAGATGCTGTCGTTGATGGCCTTGTAGCGCTTGTAGTAGGCAATGGCGGAGGGCAGCTTGCCCTGAGCGGAATCCACTTTGTACAGGAGCAGGCACGCGTGGGCCAAGCTGCTGCGGATAAGCACTACCTGGCCCGTCGCTACTGCTTTACGTAGGTAGGTGCGCGCTTTGTCGTACTGCTTGGTAGCCAAACGGCACGCTCCAACGGTCAGGTAGGCCCCGTGCAGCACGCGGTAATCCGTCGTGACGTTCTTGCTCTGAAGGTAGGCTTCTATCTGCTGGCAGTGGGTAGCAGCCAGGGCATACTGCTTGGTGCGCAGGTAGCAGCTCACCATCCCCTGAGCCATCTTTTGGCGGGAGTAATCATCCTGGGGCGGATAGGCCTTGCTTTTTTCCAGAAGGAGGGCCAGGGCCTCCTGGGGCCGATTCTCCGCCAGCAGGACGCGGGCAATTGCGGTGGCCAGCCCCAGCGCCGTATCGCCATACCCGTTGGCTTCCGCGCTGCGCATTGCCAGCCGGTAATACTCGATTATCTTTTCCCGCTGGTCGAACTGTTGGTACACGGCGCCTACCCGCATGTAGTAGGTGCACAGCATCAGGGTATCTTGGCTGCGCTTGGCGCTGGCCACAGCCGCCAGCGCGTACTGGAGGGCGTCTTTGTAATTGCCCAACGCATCGTTGGTGGCCGCGAGCAAATCCAGCGACGAATGCTGCTTACGGTACCCCGCTGCCCGGTACAGGGCCAGGCTGCGCAGCAGTTCCTGCCGGGCTCGCGCCGGGTTGCCCAGCATCAGGTAGGCGTCGGCTAGCTCGCGAAGCACCCGGGCCTGCTGCACCTGATCGTGCACGGCTCCAAACAGCCGAATAGCTCGCTCGAAATACTGAATCCGCTGCGGGTGGAGCGCCATCGATTTCTCGTAGGTCTCGCTGAGCAAGTACCAGCCAATGGCCTCCCGGCGCTGGTCGTGCCGCTGCTGGCTGCGGGCCAAGGCCCGCAACACCGCCTCCCGTCCGCCCGGGTCTTTGCGCAGTAAGTATCCCAGCGCGTAGTCGCTATCTATCTGGCCACCAACATAGTGCAGGGCTTGACTCAGGGTCTGCGCCTGCTGAATGTACGCCGCTATCGAGTCGGGCTTCTGTAGGTAGTAGTAGCGGCCCGTCAAGTCGTTACTGAGCTGCACCAGCAGGTGCACGCGGTTGGTATCCGGCGCACTTCGCCGGAGCTTACTCCGCAAGCTGTCGACCTCGGTTTTGCGCAGGATAGGGTAGTAGGGCTCCGCCTGACTGGTAAAAGTCAGCAACAGCAAGAGCGCCAACAGGTACTTCACAAGACAATGGTAAGGCGATACGAACGGCAATAGCTGGGGCTCTAAGTTACTGACTTCGGGCTGACTACCAGCGTTGACTTTTGTCAAGAAGTAGGGATAGGCACCTCGGTGTGGTGGCTGAATGGCTGCCCCGTTGCACATCAGGTTCGAAGCAGTTCTTGATAAAAGTCAAGGGGTAGGGAGTGGGTAGGTTTCACTTTTGGGGTAGGCTTAGCGAGTAGACATTGTCATTTAGCCAGCAACAGCCCGTTTGACAACCCTTCCATTTTCAATTTCCTACTCTTCCATGCGCCGTTTATTTCCCCTCCTGCTTGCCGTGGCTCCGCTAGCCGCCACGGGCCAATCGAAGCCGAAACCAGTGCCACCGGCTACTTTTCTCGTGCAGGGCAGCTTGCCGGCCACGAAGGCCCGGATGGCATATTTGTACTACAAGAACGGCACGCAACCCCTGGTCGATTCGGCTGCTGTGCACGACGGCCACTTTCAGTTTAAGGGCGTCGTGCCGACGTTGCCGCAGGCCACGCTTCTGCTGGCTACTCCGGGTGCGCCAGTCGAGAAGTCCGCGGAGCGCACGACTATTTACCTGGAAAAAGGCACTATTACGGTAGCAGGTACCGACCGGGTGATGTACGCCGCCGTGGAAGGCACCCCGCTCAACCACGAAAGCACCCGCCTAGCCGCGCAGGTGCGCTCCTTCCGTCAGCAAATCGACGCCCTGTACGCCGCGTACGAAGCCTTGCCAGCAGCCGAGCAAGCCACGCCGGCAGCCCAGGCCAAGCTCGACCAGGAGGTGAATGCCGTGTACGAGCAGCGCCAGCAAGTGTACGCCGCCTACCTAAAGGATAATCCGGCTAACCCCTACAGTCTCTACGTGTTGGAGAGCTACGTGGGGCCGCGGCCTCAGGCCAACACCTACGCGACGCTGTTTGCGGCCCTGGCCCCGAGCGTTCGTAGTTCGCCGTACGGCAAGGTTGTGCAGGAGCGCATTGCGCAGTTGCAGCGCGTAGCAATAGGCGCCGTAGCGCCCGACTTCACCCAGGCGGCCCCGGATGGCAAGCCGCTCAAGCTCTCCGACCTGCGCGGCAAGTACGTATTAATTGATTTCTGGGCCTCCTGGTGCGCGCCCTGCCGGGCCGAAAACCCTAGCCTGGTGAAGGTGTACTCGGCTTACAAAGACAAGGGCTTCACCGTGCTCGGGGTGTCGCTCGACAATGCCACGCAGCGGGCAGCCTGGCTGAAAGCCATTGAAACCGACGGTTTGCCGTGGCCTCAGGTAAGCTCCCTGACCCGGCCCAACCCCGTAGCCCTGACGTACGGGGTAAACGCCATTCCCCAGAATTTCCTGCTCGACCCCCTGGGTCGCATCGTGGCCGTCAACCTGTTCGGTGAGGACCTACCAAAAAAACTGGCGGAACTGCTGGATAAAACAAATTAACAGGAGGACGGAGCGGGGTAGGGCGAAATGAGAGGTGCTACTAATCAGCTAACGAAAGGACTTGGTAGCGCGCTGTATGCGCGCTGTCAGGCCTTTTCGCTGACTGTTTAGGTATTCATTCCGCCATCTATGGTCAGAATGGCGCCCATCATAAACCGGCTTTCGGGGGCGCTACCCACGCCACCA
>Ga0210040_10010543_pt1 | contig 10575 bp, 3 predicted proteins | sample CryGeyCG12114_NA_FD_185462 | JGI IMG/M metagenome (GOLD analysis project Ga0210040, IMG submission 185462) | Groundwater microbial communities from aquifer - Crystal Geyser CG19_WC_8/21/14_NA (SPAdes) (version 2) | ecosystem: Environmental > Aquatic > Deep subsurface > Groundwater | place: USA...
AGTGGGGGACACTTTTTGAGCACAGGCTCGAGTGCAGAAGGGAGCTGGGAAGGCCTTGGGTTCGGTAATCGCCGAAGGCGATTTCCGGCGGGCCTTACCAGGTTTCTTCAAACGAGGGGTTGTGTGAAGCAAAAGTCTACTCAGCGTCCCCCCACGATCCGTTTTACTGACTCTGTCTATAGTGTCTGGATTAAGGACGGAATTCTTTTCAATTTTTTACGGTTATGAGGTGACGGTGGCGGTGGCGATTTGAACATCTCCCCAAATACTGAAATCTGTCCGTTATCTTTATTTAATTTGTTGACGCGTTGCGTTCATAACCCCTGGTTGGGCTCAGCCAAGTTGCTCAGGAAGTTTTACTTTCTCATCTCAACGGTTTATATGACAAAGAAGTGACATTTATTGCATTCCGGCTCCATGATAAACTTTTAAGTGCATGCATCAAATGAAAAAGTGTGCCATTGCAATTTTGCAGTCTGCAACGGTAGTGCTTTTAATTAGCCCGGCCTTACGGAACCGCTCTATTTTTTAATTTGATCTTGTTAACACGCTACAGATCAGACGGACTGACCGATTTTAATGCAGTTTTGTACTTTGTGCAAAGAATTCTGTTTAAAATACATGGCAGGAAACTGCTGACGTTGCAATGTGATGTTTTTATCACGTGTTTAATCATGCAACATACAGCTGTGAAACGTTGCTCAAGCGGCTTAATGCATTTTGATCCGCAAAACAATTTGAGGTGATTCTAGCACGTTAACGGCAAATCACGGCAAGACCCTTAAGCCCAGTCCTTCGTAACTGAATTTCAGTTGGGCTCCTTAAATTTTAAAAATAAGTTTCTGTGCAAAATTTACTCACTAAGTTTACAGATCTTAAATACCATGGCCAAGGTGTACTGCTTATAGGGATTGTCTGATATTGATGTAGCTGTATGTATTTTAATACTTAGTGTTATTGGCTTTCACAAAGGAAACATGTGTGCAAAATTTTCAGGCAATCGGTTGAACCGTTCGACCTCAACCATGTACATAGAAAGCGGGATAGACAGACACGATGTTCACAAGTTCACATAAAGTCTTATTTTGAGCTAAAAATGTATGGTAATAATTTTAAAGCAGCATAGGATGCAGATCTATTTTTAGTTCAAATGCCGCTAAAGAAATCTGCGGCAAATGTTTGACAATATAAAGTTGTCATTACGTTATTCAGTAAAACCAATTGCAAGAGTTAACTTTACGTCACAAGATTAAGAATCAAGCATGGCAGGTTTATGGAATTTATGCTTTTATAATTAACTACTCGACATTTTCAAGGGTGCTCAGACCACTTAATAGTCCAAAATTGTGTAACTTGCAAAGCTAAAAGGGTGGAAACAAACTTTCTCCATTGTGTACGGTGATAAGTTTACATGCAATCCTACTTTCGTATGAGTTGGGCATTCATTTCACATACTTTGAGTGTTATCATGTATTCTCTCTATTATGATAAAGCTAATGTGTAGCAAGTAAAGATTCACTATGAAACTGAATAGTTGATTTTAGTCGACAGTTTCTTGAGTGTAGCATTTTTATCAGGAACTTATGGAACGGAAATATCTATTTACATGCCTTCCTGTGGGCTGAAATGTTGGAAAAGTTTCGATAAAAATCTGTTCATCACAATACAATAAGACTAAGTGGGCTTATAATAGCTATGTACTTTCATTAGTAGCAAAGTTTGGAATACACCAATGTTCCCCAAAAAGCTCAATCTGTATTGAATCATTATAATGCATTGTAGATTGTAATATGTAATATACTCATGCTGATTTAAACGAAAGATGCCTTTCACATAATTCCAACAATTGTTCATGAACTTGCACAGACTAGAACTACCACTATAGTATTAGTATATATACCTACAAGGCAATAGACCAGCAGCTAAACCTTGTACTTGAGAAAGCTGTTTGTTAAGTATTCTTGTAAGCTAACAACTTTCTATTCTCTAAGGTTTAATTTCCTTTGCCTAACTAGTTAATTTCATGAAAATTTTAGGATTCCCTAAAACGTCTTGCGTACAGATTCCCTTTTACGATCCTTTTGAGCTCACAAAGAGTCAACCATTAAGCTTCATTGTGGGTATAAAGCTTAATTACACATCTCTAAATTTACCACTTGCTGCTTTTCTTAAGTCTTCAGACACTTTCAGACTGGGGAATTTTTATCCAACCAGTCTGCACCTAATAAACGTGTATTACCTTCTTCATGGATGCCGTATTGTTCGCATAATTATTTTCTGATCCCCCGTGACCGATAAGAAAAGATGGGGATAAAAATTCTTCTGTGTGCATCCGAAAAATAGTTCTTTGTGAACAACTATTTGTACACCATAGTTATCTTTTTCTCGGCTCTTAACTATTTCAGTTACGCAATTCGCTTACTCACTTGGCTTAGTTGAAAAGATTGCTTAATGCAATTGACATAAAAAGATAAACTTTGAGAACCACAACTGCCTTCATAATACATTGTAGGAATCTAACTGCATATTATATTTAAGGCGAGCCTGAGCTTGTTCAGATAGTGAGAGCTAGCCTTTCCCATGTATTCAAAGATGAGAGGTGAAATGTACAGAAAAAAATATGGTGGTACGTTGCTGGAACCTACTGCCGGTTCATTTTAGTGTGAACTCACAGCAGTGCTATTTCTGGTTCAGAATAGCTTTTAGTCTTTACGAACGGCATAATAATAATAATATGGTTGACTCACCATAGATAGAATTTAAGAAGGAAAGTGTTTTATGAGACCAGGGAATTCACACGTCCTAACCGTCTAGTGCATTTCAAATTGGGGAAAAAGTGTTGTCATAAAGCGTAAAATTTAAAGTGACTGCTTGGTTTTGACGCACACTATATCATACATTGCTTTCACTTTAGTTATTTCGTTAGTTTGTAAGTTATAGCTGGCTACAACGTTAGTTTTAACAGAATTGAAGGAAAAATTTGTTTCACAATTTGTCACGACCAATTTTTTTTGTATTCCAACCTTGAAACCACCACATATTTCAGTCATGTGGAGGCTAGGTATGCCTTGTGTCTTTTGCGTATTTATGATTCTGTTTCACCTGGTTACTCAACTGAAAAGATGTTCACTTTATTTTGTGAAAACTGCTATGTGTGATTGTATCACCATTGGAGTAGTAGTGAAAATCATGAACTTTGAAAATGTCGAGAGCATATTTATTTAGGAGTGGGATTTTTATTCCATCCGTTATAATATTGTGTCCCATTTCCTAGACTCGCTCTTTTCACCCAGTGTGCCCCATAGGGAAACATTTTATGTCAAATTTCCCTGATTTTCATAAGAATTATGTCGCTCATAAAAATATAGCTTTGGCCTCATTTACACTTCCTTTATAGTTGTGAGGAAAGCGAGAAGATGATAGGAAATGACAGTTTTTCCCTCACTATTCGCAGTTAGTAGCACAGTAAGTTAGAAAAAAGAGATTCTATTGGTAGAAGCAATCGTAGACTAATAAATTCTTTGGGGAAAGTACTCAGCGCCAAGTATACAGATCACTCACATAACGGTCACGGGTTAAGTGCAACATTTTCCCAGAACTGGTAACTAAAACGAAAGCGTTGACTGGGAATGCGATGACCATGTAATAGCAGAGGCAAGTTTTTCTTTACCACTGGCTAAGGCAAAATATTAATGGGTTTGAAGTAAATGTTGGGATTCCGGGCTGCTCGACTATTTTTTCATGTACTGGAGAGAGGGTAAAAAAAGTCAGTCCATTTGTAAATTCTTATCTTTTGAACTTTTTTTTTCTGAGGCTCTCTGGAGAACATATCGTGTATCCTTTTCGTGGCACTTTGGTCTTTCATATGAATGTTTAAAATGTGTATCCACATCGCAAAAGTATACAGTTGTTATTGAATTGCATTATTGGTGAAGGAAATTGATAGTGAATTGAATAACAGTGTTTTGAGGCTTTGCAAAGAATTTACAATGAAGTAAATGCCGCATTTTTGAAACGGCCGAGATCAAATTTATCTTGCAGTCGTTGTCAATTGTGCTATTTTGAACACTATGGACAGTGTATTTGTTTTTAAAGTGCTGTTTCATGTATTGTTTGGAAACTTTGTAGGCCAAACTTTTACAGAATTAGTCGAAAAAATTCTTGTCAGAATGGTCCCCGCGAGGGAATCTGCAAAGGTTTGTGGCTGATCCCATATTTTGAACAATTAGGAAAAGTTTTGTTCACGGAAGTTTTGGGAAGAAAGGAAATTCGCGGCTTAAGGCATAGTAAATATTTTGAATTCTGTTGAGAATTTTTTTAAATTTTTTATAGTACTAAACCACAGATTCTTATTAGTCATTCATTAAAGTTGCGGTGTGGGACATCCCATGCTAAATTAAAAAGGCTGCAAGTCGGAAATGGAAGTAGATATTTATGTGATTTACTTTTTAAGGTGCTTCTAAGCGCTTTTTGACTGCAGGAAACAAAATTTTATCAGAGAATACAGTACATACTATGTTCTACGAGAAGCCTATAAAATATGCACAGTAATGTCTGTCTGTGATTTTGAGAATTAGCACCGGTGCAGAAGAAACACTAATTGGTGGTGGTTCGTTTTAAATTTAAACGGGCGTTTTGTATCTTACGTGTGTTAAACAATCAACCAGACATACTTTTCAACGGCTTAATATTTTTTTAAACATCATCGATAGCTCGATTTCTATGATTTCAGTTCTTGTACCTTCAATATTTTAATTGAATGTTTTTGTCGAAAGGCTATTTAAGTTTCTCTATGTTAGAAAGATCAACGATCCTTAAAATCAAGGTTCATTAATCATGTTGGATCATTCTACCCATGCTATCAATACTTGACGATATAAACCGTAACTTCTGTAATTTTCACATTTTATACACATTACTGTCTATTTCAGAATAAAAAAATAGTTGTCTCATATTTCATAGCAAAACGATTGACATTTGACAACATTTGTGACAATAGACATTTTAAAAATTGAAGAACAGTACCAAATCAGTTTCGAACCGAGAGTCTTAAAAATGTGCAGGGATTATTTCAATTAAATTTGAAATATGATGTCTTTTCTCCGCATCAATTAATTTGACATGCTTCACATCGAAATGGTGAAATGAATTGTCACGAACATGCATGTAAGCACCTGATGTGTCATTATTCTCAGTATTAGTCAGAATGTGAATATCCCTCAGAGGTTGTGTAAATCTCACAGCAAATCTGTGAAAAGTTTTTCCAACATATTACTAAAGGGTAGGAACTACATGGGAACTTATAAACTCCTACTTGATTATTGTTCTTGATTTTATTATTAGCGAGAAAAGTAGATTTTGTGAATCACAAATTTTGAGTGAACAGAAACAATAATATCTTTTCTTCTGAAATAGACTATATATATAAGCTACACTTCTAGCGTTTAATCGATAAAATGTTGTCAACTTGCCTGTTTCTCAAAAACAAATTCACACAGTCTTGATGGCGACAAATAAATGAAAGCAAAAAAAATCTGGAGTTTAGCCTTTGTATGTAATGTAAGGTTCTCTGGATCTATTGTAAAACAAGATGTAATTCTCTTTGCTTTCTTTTCATCAAACCAAAAGTTGTTCCAATCAATTTCAAACACTCCTCTCTTCACTTGATTGCAGTAAGTAGAATAACAAAGCAGAGAAAATACAAGATTGTTTTTTACTTTCAGTTTGCCGGTCGTATGTGTATGTGTACATTTATTTGAGCAAAAAGGAAGCTCGGCTCAAGGTCCAGCTATGCTGCGTTTCTTTTCCAACACATTGAACTCACATGTGATAAAGATTGCGAATCTTCATTTTCATGCTTCTTATTATCTGCGTATGTTAAAATTGAAAAAAACTTGGTTCTCATAGACGCAGCACGAAATGTAAGCGCAGATGTGTACCATACTCAAATAAATTACATGCACTTTTTTCAATGGGAGACTTTATTTATATGGAAAGAAATTCTTTCTCTGGTGTAGACAAGGTTTGCGTGCGATAACTAAAGTTTTTAAAAGCATTTTTTCAGTCACTTCCCCCTATTCATTACAAAATGTATAGAGACAGATTGGAGTGTGAACGGAAGGCTGTTCTTTTTTTTACCCTTTTTTTTGTGTCAGCTCACTTTGCTTTCTTAATAGATCACGTTTTAGCATATAAATGAAGTAGGATCAGTCGCTGAAGAAGGCAGAAAAGAGAGAAAACTGGAGACGTGTTGAAAACGACAAATTGAAATAAGTGGAGTCGTGTAGAATAGAGGCTCTAATGTGAATGATTCAAGTACTTTTTCACATCAATGGTCCTCATGTTGTGTGTATTGAAGTAGCCGTTTGTTTGTGGGTAGAATAAATGTGTGTACAGTTTATTCTGTGGGTTCAGATTCAGAAAAAGAGAAAGTAATTCTGACACGTGGTTGTGGGTTTTTTTTTGTGCAACGACAAGACTGAGGAAATGTTCCTTTAGAATAGTGTTGGGAATTGGGAGTCTTGGATTGTATAACATTTTGAGAAGAATAAGAAAAATTCTCTTAACAATGTTCTATCGTTTATGCCACTTACGGAATACTGTTTTTTAAAACAACTTGTTTTTTTGTGCAAAAAAAGAAAATCGAACGGATATTCAATTAGTAAGGTTTGGAATTTGTGGAGCCAGGTTGACTGTTTCAGGATTGGTGAACAAAGTTGATTAGTTTGGAATGAAAAATATAGTAAGCGTACAATTTCACCTCGGGGATCGCTTTTTTTAACACACGTAGTGGAGCTGAAATGTGTGGCTTAACAGTTTCTATTAAGATACTGATACTGTTTTATTAGAAACACTTTAAGAATCTTTTTTAGACTTTTCCTCCCTTGAAAGTTCTAGACTAGCTACAAAGAAATTACACTGGCCCTTGAAATAAGACGCTTTTTTCTTAAGTAGACCAAGTGTGCTTTGCCTAGGTATCAGGATTTTGGAGATCAACTGGCAATTTTCTTGGAAACTCTAACTCGAAATAAAGTTTTCTGTAGTCCAAGTAGATAAATACATACGTCTTATGCGGGAGATACTATTTTGTTGCAACCTGCATTATGAAAAAAGTTTCACGCAAAAATATGACAGAGATAGAGTTAAAAGATACTGTTTTTTAAGTTTTCTTGTTAACATGCATTCACTAAAAGTTTTTTGCTTACACACACTCCATGGGTGTACCTTACTTAGCTGGAAGCATTTTTTCTTTGAAAAATACCAACACGTAGTTTTCTACTGCACAAAGGAATTCGCCAATTTGCTGTATCCAACCTGTGATATTGGATTTTATCATGTTTCTTATACGAGGTAAGAAACGGAAAAAATTAAAACCCTTGAAAGTACGACTGAAAAGCAAGTCTTTTTTTACACCATTTTCTTCAACTAATGTACTCAATAATTCAGTCTGCTTTAACCATAAGCAAACTTTTAGAAAATGCATGTTAAAAAGTTTCCAATAAACTCTCCAACTTTCTCACATCTACAAAATGGCTATTGAAATCTATAAAACTATAATATAAGATCCCTCCCTACTGAAAATAATTTGACTCTTTTAAAAGGAGAAAAAGTTGAAAGTCAGCAACTTGGAAAATGAGAAAAGTGAAATCCTTCTGAGAAGATGAAAGTAAACCAAATTTTGCTTTCTACGTATTTTCATACAGTAGTTACACATTATAACCAAATCCGCAATCTGCTTTCATCATTACCGCATCGAATCGTACTATATCTACATTTATGATCATTACATTATATACACCAAGAGCATCATGATGAATGATCTGGATGCAATAGATTTTTGCAGACGCCTTAATCCCTTAAAAGTTTAAGATACAGGATACAAGTTTCCTGTTCCAAAATTCTTGTTTTTATGAGCGCTTTCTGACTGAATATATCCTTTTTTAACGTTTTTCAGTGAACTCACTAGTGTGTACTAACTGGTCTGCAGCAGAACTGACTACGTATTCTGTACACAATGGAAGGAGAAGATTTGCTTGAAGTGAATTTATTCAACATGTCGTACCATAATAATGGGAGCGATTGGAGGATTTTGGACCTGAATGTGAGTTGCCCATCTTCGCATCCATTGTGTGAGCTCAACATCACGAATGGGACAGTGGAATTTGCAAGCACAGCCATTCACACCCATGAAGATTTATTCCACTTCTGGGTTAGCGGGTTGGGAATTACAGCTGTCGCCATCCTAGGTAAGTGATCTTACCAAATTGCCAATAATACTACTGTACATTTTAAGTATCTATTTTCAATTCATTTTGCTTTCAACTTGTATCTGTACACACACATTAAGGGTACACCCGAAACCGTATACTTTCAAAGATTTCTACACGCGCACTTCTCTCAGCCAATCAAAGCAGACTACCCACCTCCATCTATTGATCTGATTGGCTGGGAGAAGTACGAGCGTAGAAATCTACGACAGTACACGGCTTCAGGTGTACCCCAATTATGACTTCTCATTCACATTACTACTGACTAACTAACTATACACAAACTTGTAGTCTTATGAAATCAAGAGTTTTTGTGTGCGAATGTGTACCACACAGTAGTTGACATATTTTATAGCTCTAGAATTAACTAAAAGTGTCAACAACCGCGACTTACGTCAGCACTATGAGCAATTTACAGTTATGATGACATATGCAAACTTATTATTATCCATTGGGCTTGTTAGTTTCTCATTGAATGGAACACACAACATCCCTACAATCAATTCGTTTCACCTAATATTACATTTCATGGTAGATCCAATGTAATAACACTAACTGTTAGTGGTAAATAAATTGAACACTTGGTTTATTAAGGAGTACCACATACATTTTCAGTTGATAGTTAGTCACACGACAAATTCACTCATTCTCAACTTGCGATTTTGTTATTACTATTGCAACTGCATGCATACTAATCAACTAACTAACTATAACTATTCATCATTTCGGTATACTTGCTCTGCAGGGATCTTTGGGAATGGGTTGAGTGCTGTGGTGTTGTCGCGACCTCAAATGAAATCTTCTGTCACATGCTTACTCCTTGGACTGGCATTTTGTGACACACTCCTCATCTCCATTTCTATCCTCATCTATGGATTACCCTATATATGTGATTATGCGTACAACAGTTCTATTCTCAGAGCTTACAGACTCGTCTATTACCCTTTATGGGTTCCATATTTATTTCCAATTTGTATTTCCGGTAAGAATTTTTTTACTGCATGGTTACTTACTGTAGCTTCATTGTAATATCTACTGACTGACTCTATCGTAACTGATTTATGAGGACATGGTTCCTTTTTTATAGTTTTCTTGTGCGTTTTGAACAGCGCAGTGTTTTGTTAGCCAGTTGAAGCTGTAGTTTTAGGTGAGGAAATAACTATCTATCCAACATAATGGGAAAATAATCTCCTGTTGCATAAATTATGCTCAAGTGATAAAAATTTTTTTTGTGACTATGTTAGAATAACAATGAACTGAACCAAGTAGATCCATAAAGTGATTGTATGTGATCCATGTATGCAATTTTGTCGCTAATTTATGGAGTCAGGACGTAAAAGATTCTGGGAAATTTTGTTGGCTTTCTTCAAGTTTACAACTTTCCGTAGTAGTTTCCCAAGTGAACATGTATTATTCACGCTTTAAAACTTTTTATCATTATTTTCCTTTCAATCATCACTCACTACACTTTAATCTGGATTGTTTCCCGAATTTTCGTGACAATTTTTAATTCAAGTAAGGATTAATAGTATGTTGTAGTCTACGAGGACTTGGAAAATGTTTTTACAAGAAAAAACTTTTGACAACTTTGATACTTGAGACCTTAAATTTAGCAATAACTACAATGCAGTGTTAATGATGTTATGCAAAAAGTTTTCTCTCTGTTAATATCGTGCAGTCAATTATGATGCTAAACTTTTCTCTTTTCTACCAAAATATTTATCAGCTCAAACAGGCTCCGTGTACCTGACTTTAGCAGTCACCATTGAGAGATATATCGCTGTATGCCATAGGTAAGGATTTTGTTTGTACATTTTATTCTTAAACTCTGTTTTTTGCCTTCTCTAAAGCGAATTATTTGACAAATCTGTTTTTAAAGTCAACAGATTTGTGTATTAACTAACAATACCGATTAAATAATTGCTGACTTTGTTGTAGCAATATGAACGCAACAAGAATGTAGTTTGGGAATGCAAAGAACGAAGAATCGTAATATCATTTGAATAGACTAATGATCATGATGATATTTTTTCTAACAAAGTCTACGAGCTAGATCCATTTGCACATGGAGACGCGGACGGATTTGCGTTGCAACAGTTCTCTTTTTCTCCATTTGCTACAATTTGCCACGCTGGTGGGAGGTACATACGGAATCCTATTTCGATAATATCAACAACACTACATTCTATTTGAACAATATGACTGACTTACGAGCTGATCCCAATTATATCAACATTTACATCAACTGGGCATATCTAGTCGTTATGTATCTGATCCCATTTTCGGGTCTGGTTGTCTTCAACACGGC
>Ga0210040_10010544_pt1 | contig 10575 bp, 9 predicted proteins | sample CryGeyCG12114_NA_FD_185462 | JGI IMG/M metagenome (GOLD analysis project Ga0210040, IMG submission 185462) | Groundwater microbial communities from aquifer - Crystal Geyser CG19_WC_8/21/14_NA (SPAdes) (version 2) | ecosystem: Environmental > Aquatic > Deep subsurface > Groundwater | place: USA...
TGAAACCAAAAAACCTGATATTTTATTGTTTTAGAATTTGCTCCACACAGAGGCGATACAAACATGTGCCAAAGCAAACTTTAAAGCCATTGAATGTATTTCGTGCAAAAGAAGGATGCTCATTGCTTATTTGTGGAAAAGCGGTCACAACATAAATTGAGATTTGGAGGGAATCGTTTTGTCTTTTTGGCTTCGGCATTCAACAACATGAACAGTGAACTGAAAAACTGAAAACTGAAACTGAATTTGCTGAACTACTGACTGAACATAGTCCGTTCCACATTTGTTCACTATTTTCTGGACTGCTGACAACAGCTTTTTCTTCGACTTTTTGTTTTCGTTGTTTTGTTCACTTAACAACAAATTAATCTATCTCGCAGTCTGCAGTCTTGTGAAATTTAAAGGAATAATATACCCATACCCAAATCGAAAGTGACTTGTTAATTGTACATCCGAAACCCCAAATCCAGGTGTGCAACTAAAATAATTGTGGGATCTTTTGTAACTTTTTAGTCTAGAGGCGGTGGTGGCGATTTGAAAATTTCCCCAAATACTTCAATCTGTCCCCACTGCAAGACAGAATGGAAGACAATGAAGGTGTCAGTCGGCGAGCGCGGGGTCGCAGGCATAGAAATGACCCGTTACCTGATAGTGATGACAGTATGCATAGGCATTCAAATCACAGAGAAGAAAATTCTTTTAGAAACCAACAGCCTACTACATCAAATGTGGGAAGTGACCGAGCCCTTGCCCGCACAAGTGTGGGGGGTCATATTAGTGAATCCGGAAATGAATCTGAAACAGTAATGAAAATTGCATTGGAGCAGCATGATAAAGGGCCGCATAGTTTGCCCGGAAAGAGCATTGGAGTGGTCTGTTAAAATCGCAATTTATTTATTTTGACGTTCAGACGTATTGACTGTTTAAACTGGAACTACATTTTGTGCTGACAGAAATGGAAATTCTTGTCTTTCATTACTGTCATTACCTAACCAATATTAGATTCCAAATCGTAACATTTTGAAACCAACGACAAATAACCAATCCACATCAAAGTTATCATACTTTTACGCAGAGTGTGCTCTCTAACCTCAGCAGATTAATTAATGTTACGATTTTTAGCAATAAAAAATTTGGAATCAAATCTTAATTATAGGGAATTGATTACGGTACCCAATAAATTCATAAAAAAACAATAAAGGTGAAGTATAAGCTTCAATCATTATTTTGTGTATTTAAGTTTAGGTAATATTAACCTAACCTCAACCTGTGATGCCTGTGAATGTGTGTTTCGAACATTTACAGGCCTGTAAATTCTCGAGTGACCTGAGTAAGAGGGTGCATAATTTTTTTGGAAGGTTTTGTAGAAATTGGTGTAAAATTGTGTAGAATAAGCTGTACTGGCTGTTAGCTTCGCACAATTATACTAACTTTGATGTGATTGTGATATTGTTATTTGTCGTGCGGTTGCGGCTCGGAATATAATATTGTGTATTGTGTAGCTAGCTAATGAAAGAAGAATTCTTCATGTCTGTACAAACTGCCGTTTAATCATGTAGTTGAACGTCAGAATAACTTTTGCTATTTTAATCATACCTCGCAAATACTATTTTTCATCCAGGAGAACTATGTGGTCATTTGTCACTAAGTGCTGCTCCAATAAATGTTAAATGATTATATATTGCAACTGTGTATAAGTTGATATTCTTTTTTTTTCTAACTGAAAGTGCAAATGGCCCTTCTGAAAATTGTAAATGAAGACTATCTTGCAGACTTGTTCTATATTTCATTGTTTGTATTTCAGGCCGGAGAACAGATGGAATCTAGAAAAAGATTTAGGAAACGACTTTCCGTTAAAAAGAGTGATGCTGCTAGCTTCAATCGAAGTTCAACTTCTCTTAACAGTTCTAGTGCTGCTGACCGTCCGCCAACTGATAGACAAACGCTTTTAAATATATACACGACATCCCTTCATCTCTTTCAGACACAAGTGTGAAAAATAAATGCATATATAATATTAAATATTATTATTACTTACTTAGAAAAAGATAAGGATTCGCGGGCGCATAGTTATAAAATACTGATATTGTGTTTTCCAGAATATTACTTCCAAAAATGCGTTTACGATAAAGCTGTTGGACTGTTTAAATGAGATTTTACATAGTCCTGATTTCGATATGAATAATATGCAGGTAAGTTGCTTGCTTTTTTTCAAAGTTAAGATTAATGAATTAAATTGACTTGGGAATCGGTTTCACAGATGGTCGGAAAAACACTAGAAATGGGAACTAAAATTTTTGTGTGTCGTGTTGACAATACGCACACCTTAGTCCTTCATTTAGCTGAAGATATCAACTGCAAGTCAAATAGGAAAGAAGCGGGCAGCAACAACGATCCCGACGATGAAACCGTTGAATCGGATGCTAATGGTAATCAGGATGGTATGGATCCTGGCAGTGAACAAAATGTAGCCAAGAAAATAAAATCGATGAAAAAAAAGGTACAACAAAATAGCTGTACTTTGTGTGAATTAACTGTCAATATTTTTGTCAACTGTTTCGATCTTTTTGCTCTATATTTTGATTAGTACTTCCCTCTGATATCATGCCCTTTACATGTACTTAAACTTTATACTACAGTCCTAGTTTTGATATGTGTATGTATATGTATACAGAAACGAAGCAGATTTGTTGAAGAAGACGAGTCAAAATTGCAAACAAACTTTGAAGATCAGACGACAAAATATGCAACAAGAAGATTAAATTTGAGAAAGAAGTTTAATAGGATGATTGATGACGATCTGGATTTTGATTACTATAGGTAATCAAGCTAATCATGCTCCTGCACTATGTTTTTATTGAATGATAGATGTGAGCTTATGAATTCGATATAAATATACAACTTACTGTTCGTTTTTGTGGTCAAAACTAGTCACTTCAAAGACTTGGAGAATGGAGTTCCTTTGTGCCCTGTCGAAGACGACCAGTTTCTAGGCGAGGAAGCTGTATTACCTGCTGCACATACTAATCGTAAAGTCTTCTGTTTTGCTTGGCTAATGGACACGATATGATATAGACGTTATTCCGATAATGCTATGCCCTTGTTATAGAGCACGCTAATGTTGATGAAATAATGCTAATGTTTATGTGTCTTTTATTTTTTAGCGGCGGAGATGCAACAACTGAAGTTTTTACCTTTTAACATGCTTACAGAATTTGATTCCTCCGCATTTGATCTTTGGGTTGGTGAATCATTTTGTTTCAAAGATTTGTACGGTGCTGAAGCTGAATCCCTAACATTAAAAATTACTATTATGGTCAAATAGGGATTTCCAATTAAAGATACAGAGAATTTCTCTTCATGTCAGCAACCAGATCTACCTGGAGCTGATCCAAATTTTGCCTATGATCCAGAATCCAGGCCTAATGAATATCTTGACGACATGGAAATTGGCAGTGGTCTAGGAAACGATGTTTCATTTGGTAAGACTGCAACTTATTTCGTTGTTACAGTTTCGTGAGGTAGACGTGCACTACACGTAAAGGATAACTAGCAGATCGTTGATTTGACGGTTTTTAAATTATTTGTAGATTTGGGCATGGGATCTCAAGAAGAATATGATCCAGCACCCAAGAAACCCATTGATGATCATAATGGTCCAGTCTCATTACATCAATTTAAGACTTTAGATCAGCTAAGTCGATATTACTTAACGGTGAAAACGATGTGCAATGAAACAAAGAATAATTACGGATGGTGTGGTCCCAACTTTGTTCGCTCAAAAACGGCTCTACCTAAGCTTCCTGGTATTTTTAAAAAATGATTCCAAAAATTCCAATTTTTACAAGACTGTCAGGAGAAATTTATTGTGTAGCTCATCAATGCTCTTTCGATCTCGATATCTTTAGGTGCTGGTAGAATTCGTAAAACTACTAAGAAGAAGAATCTATTCATTGAACTGAAAGACATTCATCCGAAGTCGTCAGAAACAAAATTTCTAAATGGAAATCCGGAAAAAACGGTTTTTGACGAACGAATAATTGAGAGATGGTCACAATCACGAAATCCAATTCCGTACCTTGGCATTGAGGATACAGAGGAAGATGATGAGTTTGAAAACGAAATGTGCAGAGCATTTGCTTTTGAGGACGAATGTGATCCTAAGTTTGTACCAACAATTCTGAGGTATTTTTTAAATTCGTAATGTTAAATGTTTTGCATTTAATTACTGTAAATCAATGTTATTCAGCATTATCAGCATCCTTTCCTTATCGAGTTCATACCATCCATTTGAGAGTAATCCTTTTTCGCTTAGATACTACATAGATCAAAATAGAAACATTATACTCTCTCACGGAAGGGATGAAAATCCACATGACGATGACATGAGTAATGGTTTTATGGACGATGAGCCTTTGCATATTGATGGTTTTGAAGCAGAAATGGGTCGTGAACGTGGAGAAGATTACGGTGGGCTTGAGGTGAGTTTCCCAAAAAGTATTTATTTGGATAGCACAACCGGTACAGGTAGGGTTGAAACAAGATGAGGGTGTACGCGGGGTATATTGGCAATCAGGTAATGAAGCTCGCTGTGGTTTTGATCATGACTCATGGCAAATGATTATTATTTCGTTTCAGTCGGAAGGTCAAGATGGTGCGGTACCTGACACCGATAATCCATTTGCACGTGAGAAAAAAAATTAAATATAACAATTGAACTACTGGACATATTTGGCGTTACCAATCTGCATCTTTGTATTTTTCTATTTCAGCGGCCTCACTAATGACTCTATTCCCTGGAAGCCTGGGATTCGGAGATGATGAACCTTTGAGCAAAGTAATTATAGCTATGTTTATTCTCTTGTGTAATTATTTAAAAATTGACTGGGAAGTTATCCAGTATTTCATCTCTTAATTCTAAAAGTGAGTATGGTACATTCAACAATTATTGCATCCTTTATTTGTGAAATGTAGATGTCTGAGTTTGACTCCGTGAAGTTCACCAAAAAACCCAAACCAATTGACATGAGTGCCTTAAAGAAATATGTGTTCCGTTCATTATCTATTGAATTGGGTTTAGACGTAAGAATTTTTAAGGCTTTTAGACAATTTCGTAAATAGTTCTAGTAGTATGTAATATGGTTTATGATAAGTGCGTACTTATCAATTTCCCACTCATAATTTTTCTCTTTGCTTGCAGGAATCTGGAAATCCAATTAATGAAGAGCAGACTCAAATAGAATTAGGCAAACTGGTCATAGAAGTCTGTAAACGAGTGGACCAGAAAATGGTTCAGCATCTCTCCTTGTCTATTATTGTAGTTGCATTGATGCATGTTGTTGTGGATAACCGTCTTTTTATGATTCGTAATGAAATGAATCCAGTAGCACCCTACATTGTATGCAGAGGAAAACTTTGGAAGCATGAAGATAATATTCCGTTGCCAGGACCAGTATTGGAATTTTAGCAGATGTGTTCTTCTCTACTCTAACGCAAACGAATTTTAACCTACCATGTTAAATTTTTGTGAATCGTATTGCTTGCGGGTAAATTGACGCTATGTGTCATTATAGTTAGTTTAGTAGTAGACTATTCTTTACTTTTATTTCTTTTTTGTCAGCTACATATATAATAAAAATAAGCTTTAATCTGGCTCAATCATGTCATGCTCAATCATGTTAATGTTGCTGTTTAGTAAATTTTGTTATCTGCCCTGGCGTAGAACGGGCTTTTTAGCTATTTACTAAGGTACCCGTGCCATTTGAAATAACATAACCATGTGCCTGCCTTTAAAAAAAGATGGCAAATAAATGGTGTTCTCGTGTTCTACTCGAAAAACTAAACGCTGGAACTTACATTTCCAGACAAAAAATCAATTGCACAACAACCGTTCTGTAATTAAATTGCAAATACACCTTTTTACGTATCATATTAGTACTTGCACCCTCCAAATAACGATTCGAAAACTCGTCGTAGGAAATCTTCATCGGCGAACAATAATTCAGAAAGTTGATCCAAATCAGTTGAACCATTGGCACTCAAACTCGCACGCACAGAATGCAAATAAGCAAGCTACGGGCGCTACGGGCTACAATTACTAGAATATGCTAACAAAGTAAGTATATGGGAACATGGGAAGAGAAAATTGAGAAACATTTTTAGGGGATTTCCATGCATGCACTATTCGCAATCGCCTTACAAAATATTGTAGCTAGCATATTTGTTTAGCACTAGTTACGTTGCAATGTTAAACAGTCACATCTCAAGTGAAATAAAATTCCATCATGCCATTCTACAAAAAATTCCCCAAAAAAGTTCAAATTGAGGACAGTGCGACCTGTACAATCGGATTCCAGATTATTCTGAAGTGAAGCATCTGAGTACATCAGATTTCCTAAATCGATTATACAAGAAGAGTATTGGGCAAGCTGTGCTTCCTCTGTGGGTGACAATAACGAACGATACGAATCTCGTATACGACAGAAACTTGTTTAAAAATCAACAATGCAAAAGAAAAACCAACATCGTAGGAGCCTTTCAAAAGGGACAAAAAATTCTTGTCGATCAGTAGTTGCAAATTGTATCATTTCTCTTTTCCCAAAGTCCTATGGTGCAGCTTTTACAATCTATACTATACTAGATAAATCAGTACTGTACCAGGTAAATGTTATAATGTTTTGGATCAATCAATAATCTTTGTTTATTTACTTGTCTTAAAATAAAGTGATTATTTAGTGTGATGTGATGTCATCGAGATAATGTTTTTAAACTATGTTGAACAAGCATGGAAAGCAAACAAAAACATGATCAAAATCTATTACTTAAAGAAACAAAAACGTCTGGAGATGCACAAAAATTTAAGAAACTCAATGAGTTTGTTACGCGGCAATATAAGTAAATGCACGATGTCTCTTGAAGATCTATGCGCCAAGACACGATATACTCTTCAAGACGCATCTTTCCAATTCTAACGTATATTGTCTTGTGTTTTAGATGAAGAGCCAGAGAGTAGTTAAACACTTTTATTTAAAAAACAGTTCATATTTGAAAGCAAATCAAATCCTTTCAAACTGAAAGTGACTTCTTCACTGCTTCTCAAATTTAAAACTTTATTTAACGAATATAACCGTAGTTTATAAGGTGAAATAAAGCTTAACGCACTACATTTTCCATTTTTAAGGGTTCAAGGCTGAATTTTATGGCATTAATTATTTGTCTTCTATGATTTAGCCACTTCAACGAAGAAATTCTAAAAATCAAACGAAAATACTCTATAGCTAACAGCATCTACAAATGGCCAGCAATGCAGTAAGCGCATAGGGTAGTGGTCTGGCCAATACCGGCAGAACATTCTGGCAAAGGTAGCTGAGCAGGGCTGTAGGATTCATTTCGTTTGCATACACCGATACACCCATGCCTGTTTGTGTCTATTAGCATTAGCATTAGGAACTGGGGCTCGGGTAGAGTTTTTGTAGAATAGTAAAGTTTATTAAATCAATTAATATTTTTTGACTGGTAAGTTGTATTCCCGAAGGATTTTTATGGCTAACATGAAAAGATATTTTCCGGTTGCAAAGATTAAAAGAAATGTACCGACTGGTTTGTAGATACCAAGATGTCGATGATACCAGGCTCCCTGGCCTTCGATGAGTTCGGAAGGCCTTTCCTTATTATTAAGGACCAGGAAAAGCAGAAGCGACTTACTGGAAGTGCGGCCATTAAGGTTTGTACTGTGTAATATTTTTATTCTGACATAGTAGACGAATAACTCGTCTGCAATCAACTCGTGTGTGTTAGTCAATAATAATGTATTGGGAAATTGTTGTTAACAGTCTCATATCCTGGCGGGAAGAGCTGTTGCGTCCACTTTGAAAACATCGCTTGGACCTAAGGGCTTGGATAAGATGATGATCTCTGCGGATGGGGATGTAACAGTTACCAACGATGGAGCGACCATTTTAAAAATGATGGACGTAGATCATCAGATTGCGAAGCTGATGGTTGAACTGTCACAATCTCAAGATGACGGTTAGATTTTTGTAGCCAATCTTTCCACTTGCTAACTTGCTAGATATAAAAGGAGGCATGACATCATTGTCATGCCTTATGGGGATGTGGGAATGGGCATCATTCAATCACTCACTTTAGGGACTTTACTTGCAAGCGGCCAGCCAACCGTATAGGTTATTTAAAACGGTCGAAATGTAGGATTGTGAATTGTGATCCCAAAGAGAATCGCTTTCCCCTCTGTATGATTGTCCTGTTGTTTGGTTGTTTCCTGTGCTGTGTGGTTTTGTCCTGTGTGCGCATGCTCATTGACCGCTCGCACATTGTGTAAGCATCACCTTGACTAGAGACCATAAAGTAAATCCCATCCTCATCGCTATTCCGCAGATAAATGTTGATAAATTCTGTTGTCTTATTTATTTGTTACTGTTTTTAAATTTATTTATTGATTCAATGATCGTCTTTTCTGTTGCAAATTAAAAGCAATTCACTTTCAATTTGTAAATTGCGCAATATCAAATAGCTAAGATTTAGCGTAAATTAATATCCTTCTGTTCTTTTGTTTGCCTTGTGTTTTTATTAATGAGCATACCCTTCTTTTGTGCATCAATAGCAGTTAAAATATCGTAGAATTTATTTAAATGGATTCGGAATTAATTTACTAGATTCTATTTCAGTCCAAAAAAATACAATGCGTTATTCCTTTTTTAGAAATCGGAGATGGTACTACCGGAGTCGTTGTTCTAGCGGGTGCCCTTCTTGAGCAAGCTGAGGTCTTGTTGGATAAAGGTCAGTACGTCATTTGATGGAATAATGAGATGATCAAACATTTATCGAGAGGCGCGTAGTTATTGTGTGCTGATTTTTGGATTATTAGGAATTCATCCAATTAGAATAGCTGATGGTTTTGAAATGGCTGCCCACAGATGCATCTCGTACCTTGATAGCATCGCAACTACTTTTCCTATCAAAGATAAGGAAATGCTGGTAAAAGCTGCTGAGACAACCCTTGGATCCAAGATGTAAGTATTGGTGTCTGTCTATTGCGTAAATGTGTTTTTAACCAATCCCTCGCCTCGTGGTAGCGATTGTAGAAAGCTTAAACAGAAATAACATTATTTAGTTGGATTGTTACTTATTCAAGCTGACTTTCTTTCTTAAGTATTAACTTAACACATTGACTTTACAGAGGAGGGTATCGGAATTACATTGCCGAAAAAATTAAGTTGAAACCCCGGTTTTGTAGCGTTTACAATTCTGCATTGAATGGCTATTTCAGTTCACTAATAAATGCTATTCTATATATCTTGTTTTGTATGGATAGTTTCAGCACGTAATAACTAACTAAGCTGAAATACTATGTATCGAATCAAATTATCAATTTATGCAGTATTCAACTTGACCAAAAAAATTCATAGGACAACTGTTATGATAACAGTTGTCCTATGAATTTTTTTATAGTGTTAGCAAATGTGTAAAGCAAATGGCTGAGATGGCCGTAGAGGCTGTTTTATCTGTGGCTGATTTGGAAAAGAGGGATGTGAACTTTGAGCTGATTAAGGTCGAAGGAAAAACTGGAGGCAGAATTGAAGACTCTATGTTGGTGAAAGGTGTTATTATTGATAAAGATTTCTCTCATCCTCAAATGCCAAAGGTGAGCCTCTGACTTTTCTTACTCAGCTTTGATGATATCAATGTTATTCATTAAAATGTTGGATAATAGTATTAGGTGAAATTTTTCACTATTTCAAATTTCACTATTTTTAAACATGGTTAAACATTAATAGTTCAAGTTTGGTTGTGCAATGCATTACGCATAAAGGAATTCTTGATCATTTGTTATATTTGATCAAATCAGAAATTATGCAAAATTGACTTGCTCAGTTCACATAGTTTTATAGAAGTATTACCACTTGCACTACTTCTTTATGATTGTGAGAAAGCATACACATAGTTGCTAAAATGTTTTTTTTAATCTTAACTATTTTATCAGGAGTGGTTCAGTTTAAATTCACTTCGAAATAAAATATTTGTGAAAATACAAAACTGATTGAATTGATTGAATCTAATGCTACGTTCGTTTTTCTATTCTAGGTATTGAAAGATGTCAAGCTAGCTATTTTAACTTGTCCATTTGAGCCCCCAAAACCTAAAACAAAACATAAGGTCGATGTTACATCGGTTGAAGACTACAAAAAACTTCATAAATATGAGCAAGACAAGTTTGTTGAGATGGTTAAGCAGGTTAAGGACTCAGGTGCAACTCTCGCCATTTGTCAATGGGGATTTGATGACGAAGCTAATCATCTCTTATTGCATCATAAATTACCTGCTGTTCGTTGGGTCGGTGGACCTGAAATCGAGGTAAGAAAAACATCAAGCGTGAAACGTCTAATAGTTAATAATTTTGAGTTGGTGATCTTTCTGCATTGAATATAGTCCTAAACTGTTCAAATACAACTTTAGGGTGCAATCGATGCTAAATTAAATTGTTCCGAACCATTGGTCTAATTAACGTCATATTTAGACTTCACTGAAAGAAACAAAACACTTGATTATATATATTAA
>Ga0210040_10010545_pt1 | contig 10574 bp, 8 predicted proteins | sample CryGeyCG12114_NA_FD_185462 | JGI IMG/M metagenome (GOLD analysis project Ga0210040, IMG submission 185462) | Groundwater microbial communities from aquifer - Crystal Geyser CG19_WC_8/21/14_NA (SPAdes) (version 2) | ecosystem: Environmental > Aquatic > Deep subsurface > Groundwater | place: USA...
GGTGCGGTGAAGGAGGGTCTCGAGCTCGGCGAGGCCGTCGGACCAGCCCACCGGACGTCCTGCCCGCACCGCGCCGTGGGCACCGGACCCGAGGAGGTGCAGGGACAGAAGCCGGGTCGTCCTGCCCTCGGCCGGGTGGGTGGGGCGTCTGACGTCACGCGAGCGCCGTCAGCGCGACCAGAGCAGCCGGAGCGGTGACGGTGCTCGCCGTCGTGAGCTGCGGCCGCGAAGGTGCAGCCCGCTCGACCCGGCCACGGACCGTGCCGCGCTGCACCGGAGGGGTCGCAGGTCACGACGTCAGGCGAGCGCCGTCAGCGCGACCAGACAGCTCAGTGCGCGGCGTCGTGCCAGGAACGTCCGACGCCGACCGAGACGTCCAGCGGGACGCTCAGCTCGACCGCGTGACCCATCCGGGTCCGCACCAGCTCCTCGAGCGCCTCGCGCTCGCCCGGTCCGACCTCGAACACGAGCTCGTCGTGCACCTGCAGGAGCATCCGGCTCTGCATCCCCGCGGTGGCCAGCGCCTGCTCGACGTCGAGCATCGCGACCTTGATGATGTCCGCCGCGGAGCCCTGGATCGGCGCGTTCAGCGCCATCCGCTCGGCCATCTCGCGCCGCTGCCGGTTGTCGCTCATCAGGTCGGGCAGGTAGCGGCGCCGGCCGAGGATGGTCTCCGTGTACTCCGTGCGGCGGGCGTCGGCCACCAGCCCGTGCAGGTAGGTGCGCACGCCGCCGAACCGCTCGAAGTACTCGTCCATCAGCGCCTTCGCCTCGGACGTCTCGATGTGCAGCTGCCCGCTCAGCCCGAAGGCCGACAGCCCGTACGCCAGGCCGTAGTTCATCGCCTTGATCTTGGCCCGCTCGGCCCCGGTCACCGCGTCCGGCGCGACGCCGAAGACGCGCGAGGCGGTCACGGTGTGGAAGTCCATGCCCGACTTGAACGCCTCGATCAGCGCGCCGTCGTCGCTGGCGTGCGCCATGATCCGCATCTCGATCTGGCTGTAGTCGGCCGACATCAGCGACTCGTGGCCCGGCCCGACGACGAAGGCCTCCCGGATCCGGCGGCCCTCCTCGGTGCGGATGGGGATGTTCTGCAGGTTGGGGTCGGTGCTGGACAGCCGGCCCGTCGCCGCGATCGTCTGAACGTAGGTGGTGTGGATACGCCCGTCGTCGGCGACCGACTTGAGCAGCCCCTCCACGGTCTGCCGCAGCCGGATCGCGTCGCGGTGGACGAGCAGGTGGGCGAGGAACGGGTGCTCGGTACGCGCGTAGAGGCCCTGGAGCGCCTCGGCGTCGGTGGTGTAGCCGGACTTCGTCCGCCGGGTCTTGGGCATCCCGAGCTCGTCGAACAGCACGACCTGGAGCTGCTTGGGCGAGCCGAGGTTGATCTGCTTGCCGAGCACCTCGTACGCCTGCGCCGCCGCGTCGTTCACCGTGGCGTCGAACTCCGACTCCAGGGTCTGCAGGTGCTCGACGTCGACGGCGATGCCGATCTGCTCCATCCGCGCGAGGGTGCGCAGCAGGGGCAGCTCGACGCCGTAGAGCAGGCTGCTCTCGTTGCGCTCCTCGATCTGGGCGTCGAGCGCGTCGGCGAGGTCGATCACGGCTCGGCCGCGGACCATCGAGGCGTCCGCCGCGACCTTGGCGCCGGAGTCGTCGTCGCCGAAGTCGAGCGCCAGCTGGTCGGGGTCGGTGACCTCCTCCTCGCCCTCCACCTTCAGCTCGCGCTTCAGGTAGCGGACGGTGAGGTCGGCGAGGTCGAACGTGCGCTGGTCGGGCCGCACCAGGTAGGCGGCGAGCTGGGTGTCGGAGGTGAGGCCCGCGAGGTCCCAGCCGCGCGCCCAGACCGCGAGCAGCGGGCCCTTCGCGTCGTGCATGGCCTTGGGCCGGTCGGGGTCGGCGAGCCAGGCCGAGAGCACCTGCTCGTCGGCGGGCAGCAGCTCGGTGACGTCGAGGTACGCCGCGGCGCCGTCGGCCGCGGCCAGCGACAGCGCCCGCACGTCGCCGGTGCCGGAGCCCCAGTGCCCGATCACGTCGAGGCCGGTGCGCCCCTCGCCGGTGTGCTCGGCCAGCCAGCCGGGGAGCTGGCCGGACGCCAGCCGCTCGCCGACCATCGTGAAGCCGCCCTCGGCGACCATCTCGTCGGAGTTGGGCAGGGCCTCGAGCAGCCGGTCGCGCAGCACCCGGAACTCCAGCCCGTCGAACAGGGTGTGCGTCGCCTCGCGGTTCCAGGGCCGCCGCTCGAGCTCGTCGATCGTCACGGGCAGGTCGAGGTCGCGGACGAGCGCGTTCACGAGCCGGTTGCGCAGCACCGAGTCCGTGCGCTCCTGGAAGGCCTGCGCGGCCTTGCCCTTGAGCTCGCCGGCGTGCGCGACCAGGGTCTCGAGGTCGCCGTACTGCTCCAGCCACTTGGCCGCGGTCTTGGGTCCCACGCCGGGGATGCCCGGCAGGTTGTCGCTCGTCTCCCCCACCAGCGCCGCCAGGTCCGGGTACCGCTCCGGGGTCGCGAAGTAGCGCTCGAGCACGGCCTCCGGCGTCATCCGGGCGAGGTCCGACACGCCCTTGCGGGGGTAGAGCACGGTCACCTGGTCGCTGACCAGCTGGAAGGCGTCCCGGTCGCCGGTGCAGACGAGCACGTCCCAGCCGGCGTCGCGCGCCTGCGTCGTCAGCGTGCCGATGACGTCGTCGGCCTCGAAGCCCGGCATCTCGACGTAGGTGATGTTGAGCGCCTTGAGCACCTCCTTGACCAGGTCGACCTGGCCGCGGAACTCGCTCGGGCTCTCGGAGCGGGTGGCCTTGTACTCGCTGTAGAGCTCGTTGCGGAACGTCACCCGGCTCACGTCGAAGGCGACGCCGACGTGGGTGGGCGCCTCGTCGCGGAGCACGTTGATGAGCATCGAGGTGAAGCCGAAGACACCGTTGGTGTGCTGCCCGGTGGCCGTCGAGAAGTTCTCCACCGGCAGGGCGAAGAAGGCGCGGTAGGCCAGCGAGTGCCCGTCCAGCAGGAGCAGCTTGGGCCGCGCCGGCGCGGCGGCCGCACCCTTGGCACCCGGCTTCGTCTTCGTCGCGGTCGGCACGGGCCGACTCTATCCGCGCGCACCGACAGGGACGGCCGCCCGCGGCTCCCCCTCGTCGGGCCCCTGGCCGGGGCGTGGCAGGGTCCTGGCGTGACCCACGACGAGCCCACGGCGCTGCCGGACTGGTGGTCGGGGCAGAGCAGCGCCCTCGACGCGAAGATGGGGCTGGCGGTGACCGAGCTGACGCCGCAGCGCGTGGTCGGTTCCATGCCGGTCGAGGGCAACACGCAGCCGTACGGGCTGTGGCACGGCGGCGCCTCCTGCGTGCTGGCCGAGACGCTCGCCTCGATCGGCTCGTTCGCGCACGCGCAGCCCGGTGGCCGCGCCGTCGGGGTCGACCTCAACGCCACCCACCACCGGCCGGCCCGCGCCGGCCGCGTCACCGGGGTCGCGACCGCCCTGCACCTCGGGCGGCGGGTCACCACCTACGAGGTCGTGCTCACCGACGACGACGGGGTCCGCGTCTGCACCGCCCGCGTCACCTGCCAGGTGCTGCCCCCGCCGTCCTGAGCCGGCCGGGCCCGACGGCCTCCCGCGGTCTCGCGCGGCCCTGGACACCCTGGACCCGAGGCGCAAGGATGTTGCGCCGCTGCTGCGACCTCACGCAGGTCCTATTGTCCGAGACCCGATATAAGCCGTTCTCCTGATCCCAAGGTCATAACGAACGGTAACGGCGCGGTCATCTTCGGTAACAAGTCGGATATAACCCTCGGTAAGGCTGCGGCAGCGCACCACGTCCGACGCCGTCGGGTCCTCGACCCGCCGGTGCGGCACGACCGGTTTCCCCTGGTCGGTCCCTCCGCAGGGGCCGGCCCACCGCCGGACGGGTGGCCGTACGACGAGCAGAGCCCGGCTGGCGCATGGTGTGCCGGCCGAGACGCACGAGGAGGAACAACTCTTGCCAGCACGATCTCTGACGCGCATCGTGGCGCTGGGCGCGATCGCCGCCCTGTCGCTGACGGCGTGCGCCAACGGTTCCGACAGCGGTTCCGGCACCGGCGGCGGCGGCGACGCCCCCACCGACCTGATCATCTCGACCGACCTGCCCCTGCAGGGCACCCAGGCCTCCACGTCCCAGTCGACCAACGACCTGATCCAGCTCTACCTCGACCAGGTCGGCGGCAAGGCCGGCAAGTACAACATCAAGCTGAAGACCTACGACGACTCGACGGCCGCCAAGGGCGCCTGGGACGACGCCGCGTGCGCCAAGAACGCGACCGACCACGTGGCCACCACCAACGAGGTCGCGGTGATGGGCACGTTCAACTCCGGCTGCGCCAAGATCGAGGTGCCGACCCTCAACCAGGACAGCACCGGTCCGATGCTGATGGTCAGCCACGCGAACACCAACCCGGGCCTCACCAAGAAGTGGGACATCGGCGAGCCGGAGAAGTACTACCCGTCCGGCGCGCGGAACTACGCCCGCGTGATCACGACCGACGACTACCAGGGTGCCGGCGCGGCCGCGTTCGCGGCCAAGGACCTCGGGGTCAAGAAGGTCTACGTCCTGAACGACAACCAGACCTACGGCCTGGGCGTGGCGAAGGCGTTCGCCGACTCCGCGACCAAGCAGGGCATCCAGGTCGTCGGCACCGCGAGCTGGGACGCCAAGGCGCCCAACTACACGGCGCTCTACCAGACGGTCAAGGCGAGCGGGGCCGACATGGTCTACCTCGGCGGCATCGTCGACAACAACGGTGGCCAGCTGGTCAAGGACAAGGTCGCCGTGCTCGGCCCGAACAGCGGCGTGAAGCTCATGGCGCCGGACGGCTTCGAGGGCAACGCCGACCTGCTCAAGCTCCCCCAGTCGGAGGGCCTGTACATCTCGTTCGCGGGCCTCGGCTACGACGAGCTCGTCAAGCAGGGCGGCGCGGGCGTCAAGCTCCTCGACGCGTACAAGGCGAAGTTCGGCAAGTTCCCGGACGGCTCCTACCCGCTCTACGGCGTGGCGGCCGCCCAGGTCATCCTCGCCGGGATCGAGAAGTCGGACGGCACCCGCAAGGGCGTCACCGAGGCCGTGGTCGGCGACGGCGCCGAGGGCATCACCATCCCGGCCGACCAGTCGGTGCTGGGCAAGGAGATCAAGATCGACCCGGCCACCGGCGACACGAGCGCCCGGGACCTGACGATCTTCGAGGTCAAGAACAACAAGGAGACCTTCGCGAAGACCCAGTCGGTCGAGTGAGGTGCGGCCGGGCCCGGCGGAGACGCCGGGCCCGGCCCGTCCCCGCCTCCACCCGTGCACCACCGGCAGGGTCAGTCGACCCGCCTGAAAACGGCGCCAACGGCGCCGCCGTCCCGAAAGGTTGACCAGTGGCCACTGCGTCGCTCGTCGTCGGGGGTACCCAGAGGAAGGCCAAGGTCCGGCTCGGACCGCTGGTCGAGCGCGTCCTCGGGTAGTCGTCCTGGCGCTGATCATCGTCTGGTTCGTCGCGAACCTCGTCTCCGACCCCGACCGCTTCCTCGGCTCGCTCCTCGTCGGGCTGCAGAACGGTCTGCTCTACGCCCTCGTCGCCCTCGGCTACACGATGGTCTACGGCATCATCGAGCTCATCAACTTCGCCCACGGCGACCTGTTCATGCTCACCACGATCGTGGCCGCCGGCCTGATGGTGAGCGTGCTCGGCGTGGGCGCCCTCACCGCGGTGTCGATCCTCCCGCTGCTGCTCGCCCTGGTCGTCTGCATGGCCTTCGGCGGGTTCCTGAACGTCTCGGCCGAGTTCCTCGCGTACCGGCGGCTGCGCTCGGCCCCCAAGCTGGCCCCGCTGATGACGGCCGTGGGCCTGAGCTTCATCTTCCGCGGCATCGCCCAGCAGGACTACGTCAACGGCTCGGCGCAGAAGAACTGGCCGGTCACCTGGGGCGGCCCGGTCATCGAGGGCGTCTTCGTCTACAAGCTGCTGATGGTCCTCGCGGTCACCATCCCGCTGCTGCTGGCCATGACCTACATCGTGTCCCGCACCAAGATGGGCAAGGCCATGCGGGCCGTCGCGCAGGACCAGGACGGCGCCCGGCTGATGGGGATCAACGTCAACGGCACGATCTCGTTCGTGTTCGGCCTCGGCGGCGCGCTGGCCGGCGCGGCCGGCGTCCTCTACTTCCTCTGCCAGACCCAGACCTACTACGACACGGGCACGCAGCTCGGCCTCATCGCCTTCACGGCGGCCGTGCTCGGCGGCATCGGCAACCTGACCGGGGCCGTCGTCGGCGGACTGTCCATCGGCATCGTCCAGGCGATGAACGAGGGCGGCGCCTACGGCCTCGGCTCGAACTGGTCGCAAAGCGTGGTCTTCATCATCTTGATCATCCTGATGGTCTTCAAGCCCGAGGGCATCTTCGGGCGTCCGACGACCGAGAAGGTGTAGCGCCATGTCTGCAGCGACTCCCGCGCTCCGCGCCGAGCGGTCCCCGCGTCGGCTGGGGCGCTTCGCGTGGCCCGCGGGCTACGTGGCCGTGATCCTGTTCCTCTTCTTCCTCTACCACTCGATCCTGCCGAGCCTGGTGAAGCCGGTCTCCGCGCCGGTGCTCGCCTGGCTGCCCGTGGCCACCATCAACGAGTGCCTGATGTGGGCGATCCTCGCCCTCGGGCTCAACGTGGTGGTCGGCTACGCCGGTCTGCTCGACCTCGGCTACGTGGCCTTCTGGGCGCTCGGCGGCTACACCGCCGGCTGGCTGATGGCCTTCCCGTTCAACTGGGAGTGGGACTTCCACCTCTTCTCCCCCGTCCGGGCCAGCACCCCCGGCACGCACGTGAACTTCTGGCTGGTGTGCATCGTGGCCGGCGTCCTCTGCGCGATCCTCGGCCTGGTCATCGGCGCCCCGACGCTCCGGCTGCGCGGCGACTACCTGGCCCTGGTCACCCTGGGCTTCGGCGAGGTGATCACCCAGTTCTTCCGCAACTCCAACAACATCGGGGGCGCGAACGTCGCGAACGGCGACCCGGGCATCTCCTCGATCGACCCGATCGGCACGGGCCCGCTGGGGGCCCTCGGCGTCGCGCCGAAGCTCCTCACGAACTCGGCCGCCGGCAACGTCTGGAAGATCCTCGTGCTCGGCCTGCTGGTCGGCATCTGCATCTTCATCTCGCTGCGGATCCGCGAGGGCCGGCTCGGCCGTGCCTGGCTGGCCCTGCGCGAGGACGAGCTGGCCGCCAGCATGATGGGCGTCCCGCTGGTCCGGGTGAAGCTGCTGGCCTACGCGGTCGGCGCCTTCTTCGGCGGCATCGGCGGCGTGGCGAACGCCTCCGGCATCACCACCGCCGTCTCGCCGTCCGGCTTCGACTTCGGCAAGTCGGTCCTGGTGCTGCTGATGGTCGTGCTCGGCGGCATGGGCAACGTCTGGGGCGTCACCATCGGTGCGTTCCTGCTCTCGTGGCTGAACGGCAACGGGCTCAAGCAGATCGGCGTGCAGATCGACTCGCTGGCGGGCACGAACCTCGAGGCCAGCCTGCCGCGCTACAACTACGTGATCCTGGGCCTGCTGCTCGTGCTGATGATGCTCTTCCGGCGCGAGGGCCTGATCCCGGAGAGCCGGACGAAGGCGTTGATGCAGATGCCGTCGCGCACCGAGGCGGAGTCCCTCGGCGCCGACAGCCTCGAGGCCGAGGCGGAGACGGGGGCCGTCGAGCACGCCGACGCCGCCGGCGACGCCAGGATCGCGGCGTCCGCCGTGGCCATGGCGGGCTCGGGAGCAGGCGCAGGGCACGCGACGGGCGGCAGCGCGCGGCGGGAGGAGGAGTCGTGAGCGAGTCGATGCGCGAGACCCTGGCCGACGTCACCCAGCTCGGCGGGACGCCGAACACCCCGGGCGACCCTGCGGGTGCCGCCGGCTACGGCCGGCCCGACAGCGCCGAGAGCGGTGTCGACGGGCCGGTCCGCCACGAGGAGCCGGCGACGGGGATCGACCCGGTCGCGGCGAACGTCCTCTACGCCGACCACATCACCATCCGCTTCGGCGGCCTGACCGCGGTCGACGACGTGTCGTTCGCGATCCCGCCGAGGTCCGTGGTCAGCCTCATCGGCCCCAACGGGGCGGGCAAGACGACCTTCTTCAACGTCCTCACCGGGCTCTACGAGGCGACGGAGGGTGCGGTCTACCTCGAGGGGCGCGACATCACCGCGGTCAAGCCGCACAAGCGTGCGGCGATGGGCCTGGCGCGGACGTTCCAGAACATCCGCCTCTTCGGCCTGATGACGGCCGAGGAGAACGTCATGGTCGCCATGCACTCCCACCTCAAGGCGGGCGTGCTGTCGACGATCGTCCGCACCCCCGGCCAGCGGCGCGAGGAGCGGGAGGCCCGCGACACCGCGCGCGAGCTGCTCGACTACGTCGGCATCGGCAAGACCGTCGGCGAGCTGGCCCGCAACCTCTCCTACGGCGACCAGCGCCGCCTGGAGATCGCGCGGGCCATGGCGCTGCGGCCCAAGGTGCTGCTGCTCGACGAGCCGACCGCCGGCATGAACCCGCAGGAGTCGGCGAACTTCAACGACTTCGTCTACCGGGTGCGCGACGAAAAGGGCATCTCGGTGCTCCTGATCGAGCACGACATGAGCGTGATCATGAAGATCAGCGAGCGGATCACGGTCCTCGACCGCGGGGCCAAGATCGCCGAGGGGACGCCGGACGACATCCGGAACAACCAGCAGGTGATCGAGGCCTACCTCGGCAAGACCGGCACGCGGGAGGGCAAGCGCCTCCCCGCCCCCGGGACGACGACCACGAGCCCGGGCACCGGGCCGACCACGGAGGAGCAGGCATGAGCGCCGACGTGGCGGAGGCCCCGCAGACCGGTGGCGCGCAGGAGCGCGGGCGGGGCAGGGAGGTCATCCTCCAGCTCGACCGGCTCAACGTCAGCTACGGCAACATCGCGGCGGTGCAGGACCTCTCGCTGACCGTGCACGCCGGTGAGATCGTCACGCTGATCGGGTCCAACGGCGCCGGCAAGTCGACGACGCTGCGCACGATCTCGGGCCTGCTGCGGCCCAAGAGCGGCGACGTCGTCTTCGAGGGCAAGAAGATCAACGGCGTCCCCGGGCACGACGTGGTGAAGCTCGGCATCTGCCAGTCCCCCGAGGGCCGCAAGATCTTCCAGCGCATGACCGTCTCGGAGAACCTGGACCTCGGCGCCTTCACGCGCCGGGACACCGCCAAGATCGCCGAGGACCGCGAGAACGTCCTGGAGCTGTTCCCGCGGCTGCGGGAGCGGATCAACCAGAAGGCCGGCACCATGTCCGGCGGCGAGCAGCAGATGCTGGCCGTGGCCCGGGCCCTGCTCGGCAACCCGCGGCTGCTGCTGCTCGACGAGCCCTCGATGGGGCTCGCGCCCGTGCTCGTCGACGTCATCTTCGAGACGATCGAGCGGATCCGCGACCAGGGCGTCACCGTCCTGCTCGTCGAGCAGAACGCGCTCGCCGCCCTCGAGATCGCCGACTACGCCTACGTGCTCGAGTCGGGCCGCCTCAACACCCAGGGTGAGGCGAGCAAGCTGCTCGACGACCCGTCGGTGACGGCGGCGTACCTCGGGGGTCACTGACCCGCACCCGTCGTGCGTGGACGCCCGGGAGCTGTGGCTCCCGGGCGTCCGTGCGTCCGGGGCCGTGGCAGGACGTGCGTCGCGGCGTCCCGCCGACGTGCAGCGGTGGTCAGGAATGCCTCGTGGCACGGACGCGTCCGGCTCGCCCCCGTCGTGGGACGGCTCGCCGGTGTCAGACGTGACAGGGCCACGACGGCGGCACCCCTACGGTGCCGCCCGCCGCCTACGGCCTGCTGCTACTTCTTGCCGCCGGCGCCGTGCTCGATGACGCCGTCCGCGACCTCGCGCATGGACTTGCGCAGGTCCATCGCCGTCTTCTGGATCCAGCGGAACGCCTCCGGCTCGGTGAGCCCGAGCCCGGTCTGCAGCATGCCCTTGGCGCGGTCGACGGCCTTGCGCGACTCGAGCCGCTCGGTCAGGTCGGTGACCTCGGCCTCGACCGCGGTGATCTCGGCGAAGCGCGCCCGGGCGATCTCGATGGCGGGGATGAGGTCGGCCTTGCCGAACGGCTTCACGACGTAGGCCATGGCCCCGGCCTGGCGCGCCCGGTCGACGAGCTCGCGCTGGCTGAACGCGGTCAGCATCACGACGGGGGCGATGCGCTCGGTCGCGATGCGCTCGGCCGCGCTGATGCCGTCGAGCTTGGGCATCTTCACGTCCATCACGACCAGGTCGGGGCGCAGCGAGGTGGTGAGCTCGACGGCGTGCTCGCCGTCGCCGGCCTGGCCGACGACGTCGTAGCCCTCCTCGGTCAGCATCTCGACGAGGTCGAGCCGGATCAGGGCCTCGTCCTCGGCCACGACGACGCGGGTGGGCGAGCTCTCCGACGCTGGAGCTTCTGCGGTGGTCACGGCGACACTCTAACGAGCGGATGTTACGGCGAGGCGAGCTCGCCGACCGCGGGACGGCCTCGGCGACCGGGCAGGGCCCCGCGGCGGTGTGGAAAACTGGCAGGCGGTCCCCGT
>Ga0210040_10010546_pt1 | contig 10574 bp, 4 predicted proteins | sample CryGeyCG12114_NA_FD_185462 | JGI IMG/M metagenome (GOLD analysis project Ga0210040, IMG submission 185462) | Groundwater microbial communities from aquifer - Crystal Geyser CG19_WC_8/21/14_NA (SPAdes) (version 2) | ecosystem: Environmental > Aquatic > Deep subsurface > Groundwater | place: USA...
TGATCTTGGCAGCCAGTCTACCATACCATTCTGCTCTAGATGATGGCTCCTCTGGCACCAACAATTCTTCGCCAACCAAAGCCCTTTCCTATTGAGTCGTGGTATCAGCAGCATCAGCACCAACATTAACACCACTCTCATCGGCTTTCTTCTCCGGCGGCGCATCCTCACTCGCTCCATCAGCATCAACAAGCACGATATCCCCATCGTCGCTCTTCTTGCTCGCTTCATCAATATCTTCCTTCTCCACTTTCTCGAACTCGTCGCTTGAGCCACCGCTGCTATCAGCCTTGTGGGCAGTTGTGCCCCCACTTAGCACCTCCTGCGCGTCGTTCGCGTCAACTCGATTAGTGCTCTCCTCGGGCGGACTACTAATCCTGACCTGTCTCTCTTGTCCTTCGATCTTGCCCATATCGACTGTCCCAACGACGTCAGGGCCCCGCGCGTGTGGGACATTATCTCCTTCGTCTTCGAGGTCAAGTTCAATACCTCCATCTCCTATGCGGTGCACTTCCTCGTGTCCCACGGGCACAACACCGGCTTCTTGCTCCATCCTGATCAGCTCGCCTTGTGTGACCGCACCATCTGAGCGGCCCGGCGCAAGGGTACGGCCGTTCTGATCCTGTACCACAGCGGCGATAGCGTCGGCATGGGCAGCCGTCTCGGCCATGTTTATCTGTTGATGTTCTTCCACAAGAGGCAGCATATCTGCATCCTGATCTGGAGTTTCGGTTGCGTCTTGCCACGAGTCGACCTTGCTGTTACTGCTTGCAGTTTCGTTACCACTACCGCTGGAACTGCTCAAATCACTATCCTTCAACCAGGGGATGGGGGTCAGCAGTGCGCCGCCCAGGCTCTCGTCGCTGCCGAGGGACTCTCGATCGTAGCCATTGCGTGTTTCGTTTGCGCTGTTTGCGAAGAGTATGCCTCCGGCATCTGCGCCGTTCAAGACACCATTTGCTAGACCAATGTTTGGAGGAAGATCAGACAGTGGGAATATGTCGGCACCACTTGAGACGGAGACGACGCGGTCGAGGGCGCGCAGCCAGGCGGGTAGTGTTCTGTAATGTTTCGTTGGGTAGAGGACTAGTTCAGAGAGGCGCTGGATTGTATGTGGGGGCTTCTCAGCGAAGCACGTCCGCAACGTCTCCAGTGATTGGTCGAGAAGTTGCAGTACTTCAGCTGGAAGCTGCTCGGACTTTTCCTGGGCATCTTGTTGGTCTTCTGGGTTCTCTGTTTGGGAGTCTGGCACTCGAGATGCTGAGCTGCCAGGGAAGGGTGGCACTGGTGGGAGGGATCGAGGTGTGTTGGGTGTGTTCGAGGGGAGGACGGGAGGATTCTCGATAAAGCGGTCGGCTAGAGGATCAGGATCAGAGGCGTGCTGTGAAGGCAGCACTGGATGTATGATCGGGTAGGGTTTCGGTGTTTCGAAGAGACTGCGGGCGACGTGGGAGATGCGATCAATGAGTGGTGGGAGGATGTTGGACCATTGCGAGTAATCTATGCTGCCTGTCTCCGCGCAAGATTCTAGAAGCGGCTCATCTATCGGATATCGTTAGTCGCATGGTCGTGGTCGTAGTACTGATACTGTTGGTCACCTACAAACGTCTAAAGAAGCCATGTCGGGATTGCCAATTCGTCAGCTCATATCAGTCATATCATCGTTGGGCCTCGTCGGCTGCAGTCGCGTGTAGTCGCGTCGATGCCGACAATATCCCTGCGATGTCTTGTCCGCTACTTCCTGGTTGGCGGCTTCCAGGTGGTGAAGATGTACGATGCGACAATGCGGGGACGCTATTACGAGCCGCGTACATTCTAGGCGGGCTCAAGAAGCCGCTAGGCCACTAACCACATTAAGAGTCCTGTCACAAGTGCCTAAAAGGTCGACCATTCCGGGCGTCACTGGCATCAACCGGGCTCCAATAGACCACCCTCTTGATACACGTACAGTAAGGACTGGGGGGTGCGAGTAAAAGCTTGAACACAACCAGTTCAACGTAACCGGTCCAGGTCTGCTGCATCATGACTGTGCAGATTGCAGATCTCGGAAGCAGTTAGTCACTGTTGCAGAAGAGAGTCCAAATTGAGTCGTGCAAGAACGGTCGTAAGTGCCGCCTGTGAGCAAAGCTCGTCTGGCAGCAGTGCGAAGGACGCCGGTGCCCAAGCAAGGTGCAAGTTTCATATCTGGTTGAAGAAAAGGTCGAGCTATGCTACCCCTCTGCTGTCTGTACGTCTGTTCTTGCTTTTGAGATGTGGGCATTCCAACTACAAGATCTCTGGCAAGCACCTCATCGTGGACGGGAATGCAATTCTACTTGCCGCTAGCTGTTTCGAAACCAAGCGTGATCATGAATAGAAACACCCCATCATACCTGCCACCAACGAAATGGAACGCAAGGAGGAAAGTATCGTGCTTTTTTGTTCAGTGATGAAACCTATGTGCCAATTGAATGACCATGTCTGCTACTGCATTTGAGCTCGAGCAAGGGCTACCATCAGTCTGGAAAGGATTGCCACCTGCTTGCCGTTGCTGCTGCTTCTGCTGTTCATCCCGTTCCGGGCGGTACTGTAAGTGGTGGATCGCGTTAGCCCAACGGGAAGGAAGCAAAGAGCCGACCTGAAGCGATGGACAAAAGGCAATTCTGCTGTTTGGCTCGCGCAGGCTTTCCGAGAGAGCTGCTCAATGATCGATTCTTTGTCCTGCACGAACACCACCCCTACCGAATAATACATACATCAGAATACATCTGCACGTCGCCGACCTGCATGCACTTCTGAGAACTCTCTTTTTTGTTCAGATCGATGAACCATTCTGATCTGGTCTGAGTAATGGCCACTGACTAGTCGGGAGGGCTAAACCGTAGAAAGCAAAGCTGAGCGATCGAGACCTGGAATCCTTGTATCCGACAGGGATGCTCCAAGGCGCCGTACCGGCGTGCCAACACCAGAAGCGGGTCTGGCGTGTGGCTCGCCCTGCCCTGCCCTCGACCCGCAAGACTGCACTGCTCTCTTTGTTTCGTTTCACCTCTACCAACAAACTGCAAACCAGTAGTGCTCTCGTGTTTGAGTCTGGCTCTCTTAGTGTTGAGCAGGATACACCTACCATGTCACCAGGTTCCCAATGGTGACAAAGAGACTTGTACGCTTCTTCTTTCAGCTCCGATCAGCACCAAACGTCACATCTCGACCTGCAGTCCTGCTTACCAACACCCTGCAAACGAATGTTCTGAAGTGCTTCGGGAATGCAACAGATCGATAGTAGAGCTCATCCCTCGGTCGGGCCACCGTAAAGGTCTGCTTGTACGACCATGTCGAACCTCAGCATTCCTACATCGGGAATACCGATACAACACACCCGAGCAGACTCGAAAGAATCTCCCCAGATCATACGACTGGCTCTTGCTGAGAAAGACACTCGAGACTTGCTCAAACATGTTCGAGAAGGAGGAAACACTCGTCTCAAAACCGGGCTGCACAGACTTGCAATCGAGTATGGCACGAATCGTGTCTCACTCAGGTTTGGCACAGACAAGCACGCTCAAGAGATCTTCGAGGGTCCTGCCGATGGCAGCAAGCCAAGATTCTTTGCCGGCAAGCTGAGTCACACTCTAGAGCAACTGCAGGCGAAAGAGGCGACCGCCGGCATGGACACGGCTCTGGAGAAGCTCAAGAACAATCTCAAGCAAGCACAAGATGAGAGAGATGGTGGTACAGTCAACAAGCTCCTGAAGCCTCAACAACACCGGCCGTCACCTCTCGGCGCGGGCTTGCTAGGTTCGAGACCGTCAAGTCCGTTCCTCAAGGCTGGCTTTTCGCCACATTCTGGACCTACCTCAGCGCCGCTGCTTGCTGGCCCCTCCAAGCAAGAGCAGACCAAACTTAATGCTATCAGGATTCCAGTCGTGCACCTGCTGGCAACTGAGCCTCAGGAAGCAAGAAAGTTGGTGGAGAAGTTGAGGGTCAAGCAGGCAGAGCTCGACCAGGTGCTTCTGAAAGTGGCTAAGGACGGCAAGGGAGGGTTGAAAGAGTTGAAGGACAGGTCTTTTCGAGAGCTGGATGTATGGAAATTTCCATATCAATCGCAACAGGACCGACAATCGGCGATTGATCATGCCATTGCTGCATTTGACAGACAGAGGATCGACAAGGGGGAGAGTTTGTGGCAGATGCTGTTGGCCAAGGAGGACAGAGGGAAAGGCATTAGCTTATCCAAGCTCAACTTCGACAAACCTATAGCAAGTGGCAATCTGACACCGAAGGTTATGGAGAGATCGACGGATGGAGGTAGCACGGAAGGCAAGAGTCTGAATAGCCTGGGGTCCAGTCAGTCCGACCAAAAGGGGAAAGCACCCGTTGCAAAACAGACCAACAAGCCGAAGACGGTTGACCAAATTGTGAGATCGCTGAAAACTTCTGGAAAGGAAAGTGGTAGAAACACACCCACGACGGAAGAGAACAAAAAAGCACCAGCTGCACCCAAGCAGGAGGTGAAGTTCAAATCATCGGAAAAGATCGAAGACTCGGATGAGGAAGCTGATGCTGGTCCAGCCATCGCTGCAACAAGCACTGCAAAGCGCGAGCAACCCAAGCAAGCCAAAGAACAAAAACCTGTTCGCCCAGAAAGGCCCTCTGCTACTGCATCTAAGCCAGCGTTGCATAAGCCGCACTTATCAGGTGAGACCGATCGAGGTCGGCTTACACCTTCCTCAACCATGGTCAAAACTCGTGGTGGTAAAGACACGGCAAATGGCGAAGTCAAAGGCCAAGGTCTCACTCCATCTCAATCTCGTAATCCCTCGCGACCACGAAACGGCAGCTCGCCAGCTAAACCTTCACCTCTTGGGTCGTCGCCTCCCACCAACCTGCGCGACGTTGACAGCACAAGCAACAGCAGCAAAAGCACCGCCATATCCTCTGCACCCTCATCCCCTCCCTCCAATGCCAACTCCTCACAAGCTAAGAAAAAGAACCACCAGCCAGCCGCCGCAGAGAGGAACGCCAACAACCTCGTGAACGGCGTTAAGCGCAAAGCGGATGATTACCAGTCGGCGCCACCAGCAAAGAAAGTCCACGTCAACGGCACCTCGACTAAGAACGATCCTGACCGTTTCAACAGCCTTCCAAAAGCCCTCAGCGACGAAATCGCACGACTACCAAAACGTGATAGCTCCGAGTCAGACGCTTCCTCAGTCTCAGACAAAGTGATCACGAAAGAGCAGTTGATTGAGGATGCAAGGAGGTTTCACAAGTATTATGCTAAATACAAGGCTTTGCATGAGAAGGTCAACAATCAGAAGGCTTCCGAGAGAAAAGACGAGGATGTTGATCGTGTCTGGACCATGCACAAGCGCTTGCAGGAGGTGAAGGACCGCATCTGGAGGGATTGGGCGAGACTGGAGAAGATGGATAACTTGAAGACATGATGTGGCATTGATATATCTGCTTTGGCTCTGGCATACAACTATAGGCAAAAGGCACACTGGCGTTCAGCACGGGGCTTTTCAGCATTTTGGAATGGCATGGCATGGATGATACCCCAAAGCTACGTATGGCAAACTTGATTACTTGACGACTCAGCTTGTTTACTGTGGGAGCAGCATGATGCGAATATCCCTTGGACATGAAACGGTTACTGCATGTTGAGGCATTTCGGACAATGACCACAAAGCTACACGAAAAATGAGAAAACATTCTTCAAGCATAACTCTTTGTTGACTGCCTCTTACTGGGAGCCCCTCAGACAACCCCATGGCAACAATTCTAAATTGCATTAACGTGCTCCAACAGTATAAATCGGTAAGTGCACATCTTCTCTCACTCTTTAGCAACGCTGATATATAAACTACAAGCACGATCCACTACACTGAACGCCGGCATCTCAGCCCACAACCATCACACCTGATATCGACCTGGTGCTGCTGACGGCTGCCTAGTGTCTTCTAAGGATTGCTGAGGTCATAATTCTGGATCGTCCTCTACCGCCTAGTGCTCGAGGGTCTAGAGTGTCTGGCCATCGAGGTCCATCGGTCGGTAGCCGTGACCGCCGCACTGCTGATAGCACATTCACACAGCCTGTGTAACCGCCACCCAGCACAGGTATTCTGTTCCAGAGATCGCCATCCCGGAAATAGAGGTAAGCATGAGCGTTCTTGTGCAGTGAAAATTGGAGACTAATGAGACCGGTTTGAGTGAAGCAAACCTTCACTTTCGAGCACAGGGTCTCAGCTTCTCGCCACAGACACTGAATTCGACTGCTTCATTCCATCAAAGTCCATTCCAGTCCGACAAGTCCACCTCTTTAACACTTCTTTCTGTGCGCGCCGTCGGACAAGGTCGAAATCATCGTCTTCGCAAGCTTGATGTTAATCATCTCCGGCACTGTCACGATCCATCTGATGCGTATCGCCTACATCGCAATCGCAGTCACTTTGCATATCTTGGGCATACTAGCGGCCACTCTTCTTCATATCTGCTTTTACACACTCGATTTGCAACTGGGTCGACCTGGCCAAATCGAGGAATAAAGGAAGCCCTACGGGTAGTCACAGCGCCTCGAAAGTTTCTGTGCCTTCACATGCACCGAACTGGCCTAGGCTAAAGATACCTATGCCGCCGCATTCACAGCCTCTCGCGAAACCTATCAAGCTCGTATTCAAGGACGACAGCAGCGAGGAAGAAGCTGACGGCTCTAGTCCCGTGAAAGGAGAAGCAAGGATGCCGAATGCGGCTGTCGGTGCAGATGGATCGAGTGCTTCTAGTACCGAGACAGTATCAGAATATACTTCGGCCGAAGAGGCACCCACCAAGTCCATTGGAAAGGTCGCCAGAAATACTCAGAAGAGCACCAAGAGCAAGAAGGCCAAAGCGGCCGCCAGTGATGACGCCCATAACGACTCGTCCTCTGACAGTGAGACCTCAAGCGAGGACGATACATCGAGCGACAGCGACGAAGCAGAATCCACAACATCGACCAAGCAAGCCAAAGAGCAATCGACGCCTAAGTTGAGCAAGCGGCGTGAATCAATTTCATCCAAGGAGCAGTTGAAGAATGCCGTCGCGCAGAAGCACAACGAGAACAAGAAGAAAGGTGTGAAGACCAGTGCTGGAGGTAACGTCTTCAATGCCAAGTCACCGGCAGTTACTACAGGGACTCCAACGAAGCCGAAGTCTGCGGACAAGCCTTCTAAGAAACCGAAGCATTCAGAACCGGCTAAAGCGCCTGCAACTGCACCAGTACCACGACTGAGAAAAGAACGAAGCGATGCACCACCTCCTTCCTCGCCAACTCGCAACCCGATAGTGCCATCACATGGTGCAAGCAGTATCCATGCTCCAGCCACCGCAGGCGCTATGCCTCCACCGCCGCCGAAGTGGATAAGCCCTGCTAAAGGAGCAGTCAAACAAACCCCTGCTAATACCACGGTGACGCCACAGCTTGAGAAGCGAGACAACTCAGGTCACCGCTTATTCTCTAGCTCAATGTTCAGCAAGCAAAGCAGTCTTGAGCCGGAAGCAGGAGAGCTGAACACCAAGACCAAGAAGTCGAAGAAGAGCAAAGTCACTGAGGCTTGCCCGGATCCTGTCATGGCTGAAGCAAGAAAGCAGGCTGAACGACTGAGACAACACAAGATTCAGAAGAAAGCCAACGGATTCGAAACCTCTCCCATCACCAAGTCCAAGACTGAGTCGGACGATAGTGAAGCTGAAGACACCCGGCATTTGGATACCGACGACTCGGCGATTGAGGTCAGCTCCGCCTCCGGTGACGTGGGTAGACGTGGGAGTAAGGTGTCCAAGAAGAAGGGTGACAGCAAGAAGCGCAAAGAACGACAAGGTGATGCACCCTCCAAGTCGTCTAAAAAGCGAAAACAGGATGAAAGCGATGACGACGACAATGATGCGCCGATATCTACCCCACAGAACGTCAAAAAGTCGAAAAAGCGTAAGCGAGAAAACAAGGACCAGGAGCGTATCCACGAGACCGAGGAGCGCGCCGGGACGCCGAAAAAGGTAAGGAAAAGCGCAGGCAGGAACGAAGGCAAAGAGATCCTCGAAACAATGGTCGACCAAGAGGCAGGTAGCAAGAAAGACAAGACGACAGAAGAGACGAAGAAGAAGAAGAAGAAGCGGAAAAGTGAGAGCCGGGGAGATAAGTCTACTCCTTCGCACAAAACCCCGAAACAATCAAGCAAGAATGATCACGAACGAGAAGTTCCGCCACCCCTTCCAAGTCCGCAAGACAGCTTGATGAGGGAGGTAACCGAAGAAAGAAGCATTGGTACCGACAATCCTGATACCGCCCATCTTATGGCCCACTTCAGGAAGCTCGTTCCCAGCTCAGCCCTCGAGAGTGCATTGGCCAAACTCAACAGCGAAAACAAGGACATCTGCTCGAAACGAAAACTACAGCACCTACAAAAATATGCAAAGAGGAAACGTAGCATCCCAGCATCGGCCGTGACAGATTACGGTCTAGATGACGATGTCACCGTGCTTACAGCCGCAAAAGATATGATCGTCTTGCTATTTGAGACACGGGTCGGGGCAGATGCTGGCGGTGGCGGCGGGAGTGATGCATTTGGACCGCGCGTGACAAACATGTCGGCTATGGAGCTCGAGTTAAGCAGGATCGCGATGGAGCGACAGCGGGAGAACGAGAGGTTGCGGGAGCAGGTTGGGGATTTGCAGGCGAGGATACAGCGGCTATCGAAGTAGAGAGGTATGCGAAGGGGTGAAACGACGCTGCCATACGAACATCGCTTGGTTGACGGCCAGGATGTTCTCCTATTGTGTGCGGTACCCATTGGATCGGCGGTAGAAGTGATTGTGCCAGGATGTGGTCCACATCGTCAGATATGAAGGACTGGGTGGACCTAGTCGGTATGGAGTCCGAAGCGATCGGTGCGATGCCACGTGAAGCGATGCCAGCATGGTACTTGCACCTGCAATAGATACTCGTATCCGACGGTATTCGATGCGGCAAGCGGTTCGGACTTGCGCGCAACCGGGACCTGAATTTCGTGCTGGCACTTTTCTCAGTCCCCGTGCTTCGCGCCGAGTCTTGAAGCGCCTCCCTGTTGTGAGAGCTCGACTTGCCATTACTGATGATCTCGGTCTCGCAATAGACGACCGAATGACCAGGCGAACGGATTGACCCGCCATGTATTAACCGAACTAAAAAGGTAGGGCGGAGAAAGACGGCTACGCAGAGTGCCTACTACTACCCTACCTAACTAGGATTGTTGCTCTTCCCTGACCACAAATTTATCTGGTATGTTGCTTTTGCTAATGCCAGTCACTGTTCGGCACAACACTGCCTGCTGTAACTGGAATCACTGGCATAGGTCGTGCCTTCCCACGGCAATATGCCTGCCCTTGGTCGAGTTACTTTCCTTTAGCCTCGCGCGGTCCCCTCACGATCCTCTTATTCTCCTGCTCGCTAGTGTACATAGACCCAGTTATCAGCCGAGTCCACTTGTGCCTTTGAGGTTCGCGGGTTCATACTTTTTCTTAACAAGGGCATCCTCAGATGTCCGGGTAATGCTACGAGGGTTCTCGGATCCATCAGGAAGGCTTCACATTAGGCTTCGAAATCCCCCCTAAAGCCACCCGGCAACAAGCGCACATCTGATCTCGGCGACGATAAACAGAGAGAACGGTTAATAGCCCTCCACAGCCTGCAGAATCTCAGTTTTATATAGCGCAGTTTCCGATCGGGAATACCTAGAACATCTTTGAGGAGAGGAAAAGTATTCAGTAAGATGCATCACCAAGCCTAGGAACCACGTTCTCGAGCTTCGACATCAACTAAATGCATTCTGTTTCGGACTCGACGCACCAGAAGACGATCCCGACAACTTCATACTAGCATCAGCTGAGGTACGGTGACTGGTTGGCGTCAGCGCCCAATCCCACGGAGCGCACTAGAGGCACGAAAGAGCAGTGTGCCAAACATCCGGCCATCGTGCCTGAATTCTTTGATTGATCATTGCCGGACCCTGATCACTGTCGAGGCAGCAAATCCTGGGACCTAGTCCGTTCAGATGGTTAATGCCGGAATTACGACCAGAACCATTTATTCTCCACATGGAGAGGCAAGCCTGGAGAGCTACTATTCCTCACTTTCGATTTGTTCTGCTTGCCCTTATGTTGTCTCAATCATCATCCACTCAGTTCAAGACCGCCTCAATATTCGTCGTGATGTTCCCAGCGGTAGCTTTACTATACGGGCAGACCTCCTTTGCCTTCGCCACCACCTTGTCAAAATCCTCTTGGCTCAAGCCCTTGATGCTAACCTTCATGTTCACTCTGATGTTCATATCCAGAGCCTTCATGTCGCCGACTAACTCCACCGTTGTCTCGACTATACTGTCCTCCTTCTTGTGGGGCATCTGGATACCCATTGACGCCGCTGACGCGTTCATCGCACTCTGAAAGCACGCGCCATAGCCGGCTGCAAAGAGCTCTTCAGGATTCGTCTTTCCTCTGTCGCCCTTTCCGCCTAGGGCTTTGGCCATTGTTAGGTCAACGTTCAAATCATCGCCTTCGACGTGGCCTGTGCGAGCGCCGACGAC
>Ga0210040_10010547_pt1 | contig 10573 bp, 11 predicted proteins | sample CryGeyCG12114_NA_FD_185462 | JGI IMG/M metagenome (GOLD analysis project Ga0210040, IMG submission 185462) | Groundwater microbial communities from aquifer - Crystal Geyser CG19_WC_8/21/14_NA (SPAdes) (version 2) | ecosystem: Environmental > Aquatic > Deep subsurface > Groundwater | place: USA...
TGCGAGTGGTCGATGTGGCTGCGCGCGGTGACCAGCTCGAGGTCCCGGGCGGCCAGGGCGCTCTCGCCGTACCCCTGCACGCACTCCGGGTCCGGGCCGTCCAGCGGCAGGCCGGTGAAGAACTTGGCTGCCATGCACCCGCCGCGGCAGGCGTCGAAGTGGGCGCACTTGGTGCACGCCCCGCCGGTCTGCGGGTTGCGCAGGTCGGCGAAGAGCTCCGAGGACTGCCACACCCGCTGGAAGCCGCCCTCGCCCCGCACGTTGCCGGCGAGGAAGTTCTCGTGGATGGCGAACGGGCAGGCGTAGACGTCGCCGACCGGGTCGATCAGGCAGACCACGCGCCCCGCGCCGCACAGGTTCAGCCCGGGCAGGGCCTCGCCGAAGGCAGACAGGTGGAAGAACGAGTCGCCGGTCAGGACGCCGTCGCCGTTGGCCAGCAGCCAGTTGTAGAGGTCGCGCTGCTGGGCCTGCGTCGGGTGCAGCTGGTCCCACACGTCGGCGCCACGGCCCGAGGGCCGCAGGCGGGTGATGCGCAGCTGGGCGCCGAAGGAGTCGGTCAGGGCCTTGAACTCGTCGAGCTGGCCGGCGTTCTCCCGCGTGACGACGACGGAGACCTTGAAGTCCTTCATCCCGGCCTCGGCCAGGTTCTCCAGCGCGCGGATCGCGGTCGCGTAGGAGCCGGTGCCGCGCACCCGGTCGTTGACCTCGGCCGTGGCGCCGTCGAGGGAGATCTGCACGTCGACGTAGTCGGTGCGGGCCAGCTGGGCGGCGCGGGTCTTGTCCAGCTTGATGCCGTTGGTGGAGAACTTGACGCCGACGTCGTGACCGATGGCGTAGTCGAGCAGGTGCCAGAAGTCCGGCCGCACGGTGGGCTCGCCGCCGCCGACGTTGACGTAGAAGACCTGCATCCGCTGCAGCTCGTCGATGACCGCCTCGGCCTCGGCCGTGGACAGCTCGCGCGGGTCGCGCCGTCCCGAGGAGGACAGGCAGTGGGCGCACGCCAGGTTGCAGGCGTAGGTGAGCTCCCACGTCAGGCAGATGGGCGCGTCCAGGCCGTATTCGAACTGGTCGATGAGCCGGCCGCCGACGGGGCGTTCCGGGGCTGCGGGGCGCGGAGGCAGGAGGGCGGTCACGCGTCGATCCTTCTCTCGATCATCTGCGAGCGGGCCAGGTCGGCCAGGGCCTTCTCGTACGCGGGGCGCTGCGCCTCGCTCACGCCGCAGGCGACGAGCGTCGCGCTCGCGCTCGGGTGGTCGGCCAACGCCTCGACGACGGTGACCAGCGTCTTCGACTTCAGGAAGGAGAGCTTCCGGTTGCCGAAGTGGTAGACCAGCGCGCCGAAGGGCTCGGGCCGCAGCGCGACCGAGCGGGCGCGCTGCCAGGGCCCGGCGGGATTGAAGACGACCCCGGCAGGGGATACCGCCGTGGTCACGGGGGTGCCGTCGTCGCTACCGGCGTCGCTCAGTAGACGCCGCACATGCCGTCGATCGAGACCTCTTCCACCAGCGACTCCTCGACGAGGGCCTCGTCCGCAGCCGGGGCGGTGGTCTCGACGTCGGTGCTCGTCATCTCGGGCATGGGAACCTCCGGGGGATCGCTCAACGGCTGGACGGAGCGAGACTAATGACACCGAGTGCCACGCGACAAGGGGTACCGGTGACACGTGCAGCATCCCCCGCCACGGGATGACGGCATGATCAGGGCGTGACGCAGACCGACCACGGGCACGCCGGGGCGCCGGCCGAGGCCGCCCGTGCCCGCGTCGAGCGAGCGGCGCTGGACCTGTTCGCCCGGCGCGGCTTCGAGAACGTCACGAGCGACGAGGTGGCCGACGCGGCCGGGATCAGCCGGCGCACGTTCTTCCGCTACTTCGCGACCAAGGCTGACGCCGTCTGGGGCGACTTCGCCGGGCACGTCGCCCGCCTGGAGGCGCTGCTGGCCGCAGGTGATCCGGCCCAGCCGGTGCTGGCGGCGGTGTGCGGGGCCTATGTCGAGGTCAACGCCTACCCGGAGTCGCAGCTGCACCTGCTGCGCGAGCGGATGCAGCTCATCCTGACCGAGCCGGCCCTGCTCGCGCACTCCCAGCTGCGGTTCGCCGAGGTGGACCGCGCCGTCGCCCGGTACGTGGCCGCACGTACCGGGGCCGCGCCCGACCACCTGACTCCCCGCCTGGTCGCCGCGAGCACGCGCGCCGCGGCCACGACGGCGTTCGAGGCCTGGCTGGCCGACGAGTGCTCCTCGCTGGTCCGACACCTCCACCTCGCCCTCGAGGAGATGGCCGGCGGGTTCCCGACCCTGCGCCGCTGACCCGCCCCTCCAGGGACGGGCCGGCGACGCTCCGCAGGTCAGACGTACCAGTCAGAAGTACTGCGCACCGCCGTCGACCGAGAGGTGCTCGGCGGTGATGAACCGGGCTTCGGCGGAGAGGAGGAACGCCACGGCGTCGGCCATCTCCTCGGGCGTCCCCCACGCCGGCTCGATGAACGTCGTCCCCATCGCGGCGAGCTTCGGGTTGCTGGCGTTGGTGTGCTCGATCGCCCCCATCATGTCCCCGCCGCCCATCGGTGTCGCGACACCGCCCGGGTGCAGCGAGTTCACCCGGATACCGTGCCTGCCGAGCTCCGCGGCGAAGGCGCGGGTCATGCCGGTCACGGCGTGTTTGCTCGCGGTGTAGTGGATCATGAACGGCTGCATCTTCTTGCCGGCGTAGCTGCTGGTCAGCACCATCGCGCCGCCGTTGCCCCCGGCGATCACGTGCGGGGCGCTGGCGACGACGGTGTTCCACACACCCACCACGTTGACGTCCATCGTGTCCTGGAACATCTGCGGCGACGTCTCGTCCCACGTCGCCGGGATGCAGATGCCCGCGTTGGCGACGACGAGGTCGAGCCGGCCCAGCTCGCCGACGCCTCGGGCGAGGAACTCCTTCATGCCCTCGAGGTCGCGGACGTCGCCCTGGTGGGTGAGGACCCGGCGACCCAGCGCCTCGACCTCCGCGGCGGTCTGCGCGAGATCCACGGGCGTCGCCGGGTCGTAAGGGACGCCCTGCGGGAGCGGGCCGGCGACGTCGAGGGCCAGGATGTCGGCACCCTCGGCGGCGAGGCGCACGGCGTGCGCGCGGCCCTGGCCCCGGGCGGCCCCGGTGATGAAGGCGACCTTGCCCTCCTGGCGCTGCGGGAACGTGCTCATGGGGTTCCTCCTCGTTCTGCGGGAGCGGTACGGCCGGACAGGGCACGCGCGACGGCGGCCGGGTCCGGAGGTGTGAGTGCCGGGGTGGCCGCCCCGGCGGCGAGGCCGCCCAGCAGGAGGGCGACGAGCCGGCCGGACGCCGCCGGCGCGTGCTGCGCGGTGTGCCGGACGACGCCGGCATTGGCCAGCAGGAGCAGACCGACGTCCTCGACGGCGAAGTCGGCGCGCAGTCCGCCTGCGGCGCGGGCCCGTTCCAGCAGGTTGCGCAGGTGACCGACCGCCATCGGCCGCGTCTCGTCCGTGTACTCCGCCGACACGAAGAGGTCGGCCAGGGCGCGGTTCTCGGCCTGCAGGGCGCAGATCTCCGCGAGGTAGCCGCGCACGGCCTGCCACGGGTCCGGCTCGGCCGACGCGCGCTCGACCGCGGCGGCGTACCGCGCCATCTGATCGCTGAAGACGGCCTGGACGAGGTCCCGCCGCGTCGGGAAGTGCCGGTACAGCGTGGCGTTGCCGACGCCGGCCTCGGTGGCGATCTCGTCCAGCGGGGCGTCCAGCCCCCGCCTTCCCATCACGGTGAACGCCGCGGCGACGAGCGTCGCGCGGTTGCGACGCACGTCGGCACGTGGGGAAGGGGGCACAGCCCTCACCGTACGCCCGAAACGGGGATGAGTCCCCGTTTCGAGCGTCACGACGCATGGCCGCCGGTGCATCAGGGTAGTCTGGCACTCAGTGCCAGCGGCGGCCGTCGGCCGTCGTTCCGATGAGCAGGAACGAGGAGTGCGCGATGGCGAACCCGTGGTTCGAGTCAGTGGCAGAGGCGCAGCGGCGGGCGAAGAAGCGGCTGCCCAAGGGCGTCTACGGCGCACTGGTGGCCGGGTCGGAGCGCGGGCTCACCGCCGAGGACAACATCGCCGCCTTCGCCGAGCTCGGGTTCGCCCCGCACACCGCCGGGCTGGCCAACGAGAAGAACATGGCGACCACGGTCATGGGCCAGGAGATCTCCCTGCCCGTGATCATCAGTCCGACCGGCGTCCAGGCCGTCACCCCCGGCGGCGAGGTCGACGTCGCCCGGGCCGCCGCCTCCCGCGGCACGGCCATGGGCCTGTCGTCCATGGCCAGCAAGCCCATGGAGGAGGTCATCGCGGCCAACCCCAAGACGTTCTTCCAGCTGTACTGGGTCGGCGACCGCGACGTGATGGCCGCCAAGGTCGAGCGCGCCCGCCGGGCCGGCGCAGCCGGGATCATCGCGACCCTGGACTGGTCGTTCTCCTACGGCCGCGACTGGGGCAGCCCCTTCATCCCGGAGCGGATCAACTTCGAGGCCGCCCGCCGGTACGCCCCCCAGGTGCTCGCCCGGCCGCGCTGGCTGTGGGACTTCGCGAAGACCATGAAGATCCCCGACCTGACCGTGCCGAACATGGTCGCCATCCCCGGCGACAAGGCCCCGACCTTCTTCGAGGCCTACGGCCAGTGGATGCAGTCGCCCATGCCCACGTGGGAGGACGTCGTCTGGCTGCGCGAGCTGTGGGGTGCCGACAAGCCCTTCATGCTCAAGGGCGTCATGCGGGTGGACGACGCCAAGCGCGCCGTCGACGCCGGCGTCACCGCCATCTCGGTGTCCAACCACGGCGGCAACAACCTCGACGGCACCCCCGCGGCGATCCGCGCGCTGCCCGCCGTCGCCGAGGCCGTCGGCGACCAGGTCGAGGTGCTGCTCGACGGCGGGATCCGCCGCGGCGGCGACGTCGCCAAGGCCCTCGCCCTGGGCGCCCGGGCGGTCATGATCGGCCGCGCCTACCTGTGGGGCCTCGGCGCCAACGGGGAGGCCGGCGTCGGCAACGTGCTCGACCTGCTCCGCGACGGCCTCGGGTCGGCCATGATCGGACTCGGGCACACCTCGATCGACCAGTTCAGTCCGAGCGACCTGGTGATCCCGCCGTCCTTCGAGCGGCACCTGGGCGTGGACGGCGTCGACGCCCCCTTCGCACCGGAGTCCTCCGGCAAGGGCTGAACCGGGCGGTCCTGCGTCAGGGCGAGGGGACCTGTTGCGCGCTCGGGTCGAGCCGCAGCAGGTCCGCCCGCCGGCGCAGCCGGCTGCGCAGGTACGGGTGGGCGACCGCGCCGGCGGTCCACAAGACGACGGCGAGCCACCACAACGGGTTGTCGATGACCGCCTGGAAGACCCCCAGCGCCGCCAGCAGCAGGAAGAACGGCGACGCCCATCGCCGCTGCCGGTCGAGCTGCGCGAGTTGGGCGAGCACCAGGCCGTGCGCCGCCTCCCGCACGGTCGGCTCCGCGGGCACCGGCCCGCGAAAGGCGGCGCGGCGGACACGCTTGGACAGGCCCTCCGGAGAGCCGTCCGCGACCTCCCGGACACCGCGCTGCTGGCGGTGCTGGACCGGGCCCATGATGGCGCCGAACACCAGGCCCATCAGGCCTCCCTGGACGAGCGAGGCCGTCCAGCTGTCACCTTCGCCGTAGTGCATCCACAGCACCCAGAACAGGCCGAAGATCGTCCCGCTGACGACGGCCAGCACCCAGGCCGGGGCGTGCAGCATCCGCTCGCGCATGCGTCGATCGTGCAGGCGGGTGACGCGCGCGACCAGCACGCGTCACCCGGTCGGGTCAGCCGAGCAGGCCGCCGAGCTTGCCGCCGATCCCTCCCCCGCCACCGAACTGCTTGATCAGCTCCATGGGGTCGATGCCGAACTTCGAGAGCAGCCCGGCGTCCTTGTCGGTGTCCACCTGGTCGGGCAGCTCGGAGTCGGCCTGCTGGGCCTTGTCGTGGTCCCCCTGCGAACGCAGCAGCTCCAGGATCTGGTTCTTGTCGATGTTCATGGACTCCCCGGTACCCCGGAGCGGCCCCACCTACCTGCGGACCGGCCTGTCGGTAATCAGCCCCGCACGGGGCCCCCGGGAGCGAGCAGCGCCGCCCGCTCGCGCATCCGGCCGCGCAGCCAGGGGTGCCCCACCGCGGCGCCCAGCAGCAGGGGGACCAGCACCCAGACCCACGCGGGCCCGGTGAGAGCCACCCCCGCCCACACGACGGCCAGGGCCACGAAGAGCGCCGGCGCCCAGTAGCGCTGCCGGTGGAGTTCCCGCAGGTGGTCGAGGGCCAGGTCGTGCGCCGCCTCGCGCTCGTCGGGGTCCGCGGGCACCGGCCCCCGTGACGCCGCGCGGCGCACCCGCTTGCCCACGGCCCGGGGCGACTGGTCGTCCGGCATTCGCTCGTGCATGCCCCGATGGTGCCCCGTCGGGCTCAGCGGGCGGATCCGACGATCCGGTCGGGCCGGACCTGCACCGCGGCGGCGCTCCCCAGCCACAGCGCGAGCGTCCCCGTCGGGTCCTGGACGCGCGCGCGGGTCCCGTCCGCCCGGCGCACCTCGAGGGCCGCCGTCAGCACGGCCGCGCCGTCGCCGAGGACGTCGTCCAGCCGGCACCGCCGTCCCTCGACCGTGACCCAGGGCTGCGGCACGAGCGACCCCGCGAGCCGCCGCCCGGCCCGGCCGCGTCGGTCGACCAGCGGTCCGCGCAACGGCGGCGTGCGGCTGTCGGTGGCCAGCCGGGCCACCGCCGGGATCCTGCGGACGGCGGTCAGCACGGCCCGCCGCATCCCCGCCGCACCCCGGCCGCCACCGGTCATGAGGCGACCCAGCAGCAGGGCGAGCCGGATGAGCGCGCGGGCGTGCTGCTCCCGCTCGGCCTGGTGGCTGTCCAGCAGCGCGTCGTCGGCCTCCCCCGCCAGGACGGCGGCGAGCTTCCAGCTCAGCTGGTGGACGTCGCGCAGCCCGAGGCCGAGCCCCTGGCCGACGAACGGCGGGGTGAGGTGGGCGGCGTCCCCGGCCAGCAGCACCCGCCCGGCGCGCCAGCGGTCGGCCACCTGGGCCCGGAACGTGTACTCGACGGCGCGCAGCACCTCGACCTCGCGCGGGTCGACGGGCGCGAGCAGCCCGCGCAGCGCGACCGCCGTCGTCAGGTCCGCGACCGTCTCCCCCGGCGCGAGCCGGAACTCCCAGCGGTACCGGTCGCCGGTGACGGGCATGGAGGTCGCGGCGCGGGCGGGGTCGCAGACCTGGGAGACGCCCGGCCAGATCGGCAGCGGCACCGGCGACCGCACGTCGAGCACCAGCCAGCGGTCGGCCGGCCCGAGGTCGCACATCCGGGCACCGATGAGGTCGCGCACCGTGCTGTTGGCGCCGTCGCAGCCGAGCACCGCGGCCGCCCGGACGGACCGGTCCGCACCGTCGTCCCGGCCGCGCACGGTCAGCGTCACGCCGTCGCCGTGCGCGACCAGGCCGGTGACCTCGGCCCCCCGGCGCAGCTCGATCCCCGTCGCGCGGTCGACGGCGTCGGCGAGCACCGCCTCGAGGTCGGGCTGGTGCACCAGCGAGCCCTGCGGCCACCCGTTGCGGCCGGCAGCGGGGTCGCGGCGGAACTCCGCCAGGACCGACCGCCCGGCGTCGACCAGGCGCAGGCCGGCCAGCGGGCGGGTGAGCGGGGCGAGGTCGCCGGCGACACCAGCGTCCTGCAGGACGCGGAACACCTCGTCGTCCAGGTGCACCGCGCGCGGGAGGTCGTAGGCCGTACGGTGACGCTCCAGCACCAGCACGGACAGGCCGCGGCGGGCGAGCAGCAGCGCCGCCGTCAGCCCCACCGGCCCGGCGCCGACCACGACAACGGGCTCGCCGGACACGCCGGCCAGTGTCGCCCGCGGCTGCGCGCCGCTGCATCCCGGCCGCCCGCACGGGGCCTCACCTTGACGCGCAGGTCAGACCTGCACAGGCTGTGACCCGGAGCACGGCCGCGTGGCCGTTCCCCCGCCGATGAGGGCGGGACGTCTGAAAGGAAATACGTGAAGACCAAGGGCGCAATTCTGTGGGGCGTGGGCGAGCAGTGGTCGGTCGAGGAGATCGAGGTCGGTGACCCGGTCGCCGGTGAGGTCATGGTCGAGCTGGCGGCCTCGGGCCTCTGCCACTCCGACGAGCACCTCGTCACCGGCGCCACCCCGGTCGGGTTCCCTTCGCTGGGCGGGCACGAGGGTGCCGGCACCGTCATCAAGGTCGGCCCCGGCGTGACCGACCTCAAGGAGGGTGACCACGTCGTCACCGCCTTCATCCCCGCCTGCGGCAAGTGCCCGCCGTGTTCGCGCGGTCAGCAGAACCTCTGCGACCTCGGCGCCCACCTGCTCGGCGGCAAGGCCATCTCCGACGACACCTTCCGGGTGACCGCCAAGGGCCAGGGCGTCTCGCCCATGTGCCTGCTGGGCACCTTCTCGCCGTACATCACCGTCAACCAGGCCTCGGTCGTGCGCATCGAGCCCGACATCCCGCTCGAGATCGCCGCGCTGGTCGGCTGCGGCGTCACCACCGGCTGGGGCTCGGCGACCAAGGTGGCCGACGTCCGTCCCGGTGAGAACGTCGTCGTCATGGGCGCCGGCGGTGTCGGCATGAACGCCGTCCAGGGCGCGGCCGCGGCCGGCGCCAAGCGGGTCATCGTCATCGACCCGGTCGCCAAGAAGCGCGAATGGGCCATGGAGATGGGCGCCACCCACGCCTACGCCTCCATGGAGGAGGCCACCCCGGCCATCAACGAGCTGACCTGGGGCCGGATGGCGGAGAAGACGATCATCACCGTCGGCGACATCCAGGGCGAGGACGTCGCCGCCGCCATGAGCGTCACCGGCAAGGGCGGCCGCGCGGTCGTCACCGGCATGGGCAGCTTCGACAAGGTGGACGTGAAGCTGAGCCTGTTCGACCTCACGCTGATGCAGAAGGACCTGCAGGGCGCGATCTTCGGTGGCCTCGCGCCTCGCAACGCGATCCCCGAGCTGCTCTCGCTCTACCAGGCCGGGCAGCTCAAGCTCGAGGAGCTGGTGACCACGAAGTACAAGCTCGAGGACATCAACCAGGGCTACCAGGACATGCGCGACGGCAAGAACATCCGCGGCATGGTCGTCTACACCGACGCCGACCGCTGATCACACCGTCGTCCTCCGGACGACACCGCGGCCACGTGCCGTACCCCCGGGGAGCGGAGCGCGTCCGCACCGCTCCTCGGGGGAGCCTCCGGCCCCCCACTCGTCGGGCGCCGTGCAGGACTACCCCAGCAAGCGGGTGAGGGCGGGCCCGAGGTCGGTCAGGGACCGCACCGGCTCCATCCGCCCGCCGCCGCGTGCCGCCAGCAGACGCGCCGCGTCCAGGGCCTCCCCGCTGGGCAGCGGGCACAGCACGTGCAGCCGGTCGATGCCCGCCAGCGCCGTCTCGGCCGGCTCCCCCGCCGTCGACAGGCAGTCCGACAGCAGGATGACCACCCGCTCGTCGGCCGTGGCCGGCGTCAGCTCGCGCCGCGCGCCGCGGAGCGCCACGGCGAGGTCGGTCTTCCCGTGCCCGCGGAGCCCCACCAGCTCCAGGACGACGTCCTCGGCCGCCCGGTGCCTGCCCAGCGGCTGCAGCACCGTGACGTCGTCGGCGAAGGTCAGCACGCTCGTCTGCAGCCGCTCGTCAGCGGCCAGGACGACGCCGGCCGCCGCCACCGCGGCGATCGCGACCCCCAGCCCCTGCATGGACCCGGACCGGTCGACCACCAGGCAGACCGCCCGACGAGCGCCGGTCCAGTTGCGGGTGACCAGGTCGTCGGCGGCGGGCGGCCACACGCCGGACCAGCGGTCCAGGGTGCGGTCCAGGTCGAGGTCGCCCTCGGGGCGGCGGGTCGCCACCAGCCTGCGGGTGCCGCGGGCGCGCCTCGCCCCCGCGCGGCCGACCTGCACGAAGACCCGGGCGGCCAGCCGCCGCGCGGCGGAGCGCAGCTCCCGGTCGGTGGCGGTGGCGAGGTCGGCCAGCAGCGCGGCGGCCGCGTCGGGATCGGCGCCCATCAACCCGGCGAAGGCGTCCTCGTCCAGCTCGCCGACCTCGGGGCTGACCTCCTGGAAGGCCTCGTGCCGGAGCTGCATCTCCCGGCGCCCCGTCGTCGACGCCCCGCGACGGGAGGCCGCGTCACGGCGCGGGATGCTCTGCTCGGTGCCCGTCTCAGCCGACGGGCCCGGCGCTTTTCCCTGACCACCACCGAGCTGACCCGCCTCGTCCGCGGGGGTCCGGTCCGCCTCCGGTGGGGCCGCGCTCTCCGGCCACACCTCGTCCAGGATCTCGTCGAGCACCGCCTCGGGCGTGCGCTCGACGCCCTCGGTGACGCGGATCCGCCCCGACAGCGCGGCGTGCGCGGCGTCCCGGGCCGTCTCGCGGCCCCCGGCCAGCTCCTGGGCCCGCAACCGCAGCAGCCCGTCGAGCAGCAGCACCAGGTCGATGGCGCCGCGCACCGACGAGCCGGTGCGCAGGTCGCGGTGCTCGCGGGTGGCCCGCACGAGGCGGACGGCCAGCACGATCTGCGC
>Ga0210040_10010548_pt1 | contig 10572 bp, 7 predicted proteins | sample CryGeyCG12114_NA_FD_185462 | JGI IMG/M metagenome (GOLD analysis project Ga0210040, IMG submission 185462) | Groundwater microbial communities from aquifer - Crystal Geyser CG19_WC_8/21/14_NA (SPAdes) (version 2) | ecosystem: Environmental > Aquatic > Deep subsurface > Groundwater | place: USA...
CCGCGCGTGTCGGAGACGGTGAGCAGCGCGATGCTGATGGGGGTGAAGGTGCGTGCCTCGTCGATCGCCATTATTTGGCTCCTGCCGAAAGGTACACGCGGCCCTCTGTCGGCGCGGAGCTCGGAAAGGCCGGCCAGGCATTCTGCACCAGCGCCAGCCGGCTGGACGAAACAGCATCGGCCTGCCGCTCATACATCCAGTAATTGCGCATCACGATCGCGACATAGCCGCGCGTCTCCCAATAAGGGATCGACTCCATGTAGAGCAGCGGATCGCCCTGATCGCGGATCTCGCTGTTCCAGCGTGTCACCGGGCTGAGCCCGGCATTGTAGGCCGCCATGATCTTGGGCAGGTGCCCGCCCGTCGCCGGGCTGTCGCGCAGCATCTCCAAATTCTGCTGCCCGAAGGCAAGATTCACGCCGGGATCGAAAATATCGACCTGGCTCGCGCTCATTGCGAGGCGCGGGGCATGCTGGCGCACGGTGATGGGGGTGATCTGCATCAGCCCGCGCGCATCGGCTTGGCTCACCGCACTGGCGCGGAAATTCGATTCCTGCAGCGTGTGCGCAAAGGCCAGCGCGGGATCGACGCGCCAGCCATTCATCGGCGCCCAGCGGGGGGAGGGGTAGTAGGAGGCCGGGTCGGCCGTGCCGCCATTGGGCGCATTATGCGCCATGTAGAGCTGGGTGGAGGGCAGGCCCAGCTCTCGTGCCAGCCGCGAGAGGCAGGCATAATCCGCCGGATCGCCGATCCGCGCCTGGTGGAGGAGCGCCGCGCTTGCCAGCTCGTCCCGCCCGATCTCCGCCAGTGCGACGGCGATGCGCACATTTTCATAGGCGGCAAGCCGCTGCCAGTCCTCGGTCGAAAGGTCGGCCCGGGCGAGTTGCCGGGGCAGGTCGCGCCCCAGTTGTTCGGCGGCGAGCATGCCGTAAAGGCTCTCGTCGTTGAACGCCGCATCGGTGAGCAGCTTGTTGGCAAGCTCGGGCTGGCGGCAGCGCAGCGCCGCGCGCGCGCCCCAGTAGAGCGCCGCCGCGCGCAGTTCGGGATTGACCGCACCATAGGCCGAGCGCGCGAAGGAATCGCGTGCGCCCGCGCAATCGGACAGCCGCCACGCCGCAAGGCCGGCAACCCAATCGCCCTCGGCCACCCAGGATCCGCTGCCTTCGCCGACGCTGCGCGCCATGGCCAGTGCCTGGCGGTCCATGTTCTCGATGTAATAGCTCCAGGCGATCCGCTGGCGCCACTCGGCCCGGGCAGCGCCGCTGAGGCCGCCGTCGATCCCGTCGAGCAGCAGCCGTGCGCCGTCCGGATCGTCATTGGTGATCCGCTCGAGGATCGCCGCGCGCAGCTCGGCCGGCATGGTGCCGTCCTCGATCGGATCTGGCCGCACGCGCTTGGAGACCCCGCTGCGCGGATAGAGATCGTGGCGCAGAGGCAGCGGCTGCGCCTGCGTGGCGCCGCGCACCAGCGCCAGCCGGGCCATCTGCTCGGCCTGCGGGAGCATGCGCCCGGTGCGCAACCAGTCCTCGATCTGCGGCAGTTCCACCCGCGGCGAATCCGCCGCCAGATAAAGCTCGGCGCGCGCATAATCGTGCAGCAGGCCGCGTGGCCGCTCGTTCAACAGCTGCTCGGCCAGGGCCCATTGCTGCGTCTCGATGGCGCGGAAGATGGCGCCATAATAGGCAGCCTCGTCTCCTGCGAGTTGGTGCGGCGTGCCGCTCGCGGCGGCACGCGCGGAGAAATAGGTCCGCGCATCCCCCGCCCAGGCGGCGCTCGCCGGCCCAAGCGTCCCGAGCATCCCCGTGGCCAGGAGCACAATCGATCGAAGCCTCATCATCCCTCATCCGTCCAGTCGAGCCAGCGCCGCCAGAGCAGCGCCCGCTGGCGCGCATTCTCCAATAGCCGGCCGGGCGCGAAGCCTGCAAGCGTCGGCACCAAGGCCTGCTCTGCCGCGCCCTGGATCGCAGTTTGCTTAATGGCAGCAGGGCTCTGCGCCGGATCGTGGCCGAGAAGCGGCAGGATGTTGCGCCCGAGCACCAGCAGGCGTTCGGGCCGGGCAAGCGCCAGATGGTGCAGCAGGATTGCGCCCAGCCCCTCGTCGCCCAGCGCGCGCCAATCTGGCTCGGCCATGTGCCGCGGAAGGGCGGCGGCGACATAGGCCGCGTCCGCGCCAATCCCCATCGCCGCCAGCATGTTGTCGACGAGCGCGCCCTCCTGGCCGGCAAGAAGTCGTTCGCGATCATCGGGCTCGGGCATGGGCACCAGCACCATCAGCCGCGCGCCCTCGCTGCCGCGCGGTGCCACGCGCGGCGCGCTGCCGCCGGCATCGAGCGTGGGCTCGGCGAGCCACCATGCGCGAAACTGCGCCAGGTCCTGCGGCCATTGGCTCCGATCGCCGCCGATGCGCGGGATCGGCGCCGGCGGCGGCGTATCGGCCGCCGGTCTCGCGGCATTCCTTGCAGCTGCGGAGCCCGCCGCTGCGTCCTGCGCCGCCGGTTGCAGCCAGCCGCTCGGCTCGTCCGTATAGGCGAGGTCGACACCGGCCTCCCGCCACCAGTCCAGCGCGGCGGCGATCTGGCGTTCGAGGGTCAGGGCGGAATGGCTTTGCATGCGAACTGGTGCGCGGTCTTGACCTGCTGCCGGCCAGCGATCAAGTCCGTTCGATGATTTGTGCGATAGTCCAAGCCGGTCCGGGAGCTGCAGAATGAGCGAGCGGGAGAGCATGCCGGTCGACGTGGTGATCGTGGGCGCAGGCCCCGCCGGTCTATCCGCGGCGATCCGCCTCAAGCAACTCGACGAAGCGCTCGAAGTGGTGGTCCTCGAGAAGGGCTCCGAGGTTGGTGCGCATATTCTCTCGGGCGCGGTTGTCGAGCCGCGCGCACTCGATGAATTGCTGCCCGATTGGCGGGAGACCTGCCCGCTGGCCGAAATTCCGGTGACCGAGAACCACCATTGGGTGCTCAGTGCAACGGGCAAGCGCGCGCTGCCGCATGGGCTGATGCCGCCGCTGATGTCCAACAAGGGCAATTACACAGGCTCGCTCGCCAATCTGTGCCGCTGGCTTGCCGAGCAGGCAGAGGCGCTCGGCGTACAGGTGTTCCCCGGCTTCCCTGCCGCCGAGCTGTTGTTCGACGATGCGGGCGCGGTGATGGGGGTCGCCACGCGGGACATGGGCATTGCCGCCGACGGCTCGCACAAGGCGGACTACCAGCCGGGCATGGAGCTGCACGCCAAGTACACGCTTCTGGCAGAAGGCGCGCGCGGCTCTTTGACCAAGCGAGCCAAGGCGCGGTTCGATCTGGAGGCGAATTGCCAGCCGCAGGTCTATGGCCTGGGCATCAAGGAATTGTGGGACATTCCCGCCGAGCGGCACCAGCCCGGCCGGGTGATCCACACGCAAGGCTATCCGCTGGCCGAGAACGATGCCTGGGGCGGCGGCTTCGTCTACCACCAGGCGGCCGGGCAGGTGGCGATCGGCTTCGTGACCGCGCTCGATTACGCCAATCCGTACCTCGACCCCTATCAGGAGTTCCAGCGCTGGAAGATGCATCCGGACATCCGCGCTCTGCTCGAGGGCGGCAAGCGGGTGGCCTATGGCGCGCGGGTGATCAATGAGGGCGGCTGGCAATCGGTGCCGCAGCTGGCCTTTCCGGGGGGCGCGCTGATCGGCTGCGCCGCAGGCTTCGTCAACGTGCCCAAGATCAAGGGCACGCATACGGCGATGAAGAGCGGCATGCTGGCGGCCGAAGCGATCGCCATGGCGATTGCGGGGGGGCGCGAGCTGGACGAGCTTGGCGAATATGATGCGGCCGTCCGCAGCAGCTGGATCGCCGAGGAGCTTGGCAAGGTGCAGAACGCGCAGCCCTTGGTCGCCAAGTTCGGCGGGGGGGTGGGCAGTGCGCTAGCCGGGCTGGACATGTGGGCGCGCACGCTCGGCGTACGGGTAACGGGCTCGCTTGCGCATCGGACCGATGCCGCCCGCACCCGCCGCGCCGACCTCTACCGCCCCATCCGCTACCCCAAGCCCGATGGCGTGGTGAGCTTTGACCGGCTCTCCTCGGTCTATCTCTCCAACGTCAATCATGAGGAGGACCAGCCCTGCCACCTGGTGCTCACGGACCCGACCATCCCCGAACGCGTCAACTGGCCGATCTATTCCGGGCCCGAGGCGCGCTACTGCCCGGCCGGCGTCTACGAATATACAGGTGTGGAGGAGGGCGAGCCGCGTTTGGTCATCAACGCGCAGAACTGCGTCCACTGCAAGACCTGCGACATCAAGGACCCCACCCAGAACATCGAGTGGGAAGTGCCCGAAGGCGGCGGCGGGCCGAACTACCCCAACATGTGAGCCGGCCCAGTATGTGAGCTAGCCCAAATGTGAGCGGCTCAGCGGGAGGCAAGCCCTCATGGTTAGGGCGCCTCCCGCTTCGGCTTCAGCTCTGGTCCTGGCGGGCCACCAGCCGTGGCTTCCGCGCTGCGGCGGCTTCGTCCACCCGGCGCCGAGGGGCCAGACGTGGGGCCTGCGCCAGCATCGGATCGCCGTCCCGCGCCCGCTCGGCGATGGACCGCAAGGCGGCGAGGAACTGGTCGATCGACGCCTTGCTTTCGCATTCGGTCGGCTCGATCAGCATGGCTCCATGCACCACGAGCGGGAAATACATGGTCATGGGATGGAAGCCCTCGTCGATCAGCGCCTTGGCGACATCGAGCGTCGAAATTCCCTTGGCGAACGTCCCGTCGCCGAACAGCGCCTCGTGCATGCATGGACCGGATGAAGCGAACGGCGCCTCGAGAACCTCCTCCAGCTGGCGGAGCACGTAATTGGCATTGAGCACGGCATCGCCCGACACTTGCCGCAATCCATCGGCACCGTGGCTCAGGATGTAGGTCAGCGCGCGCGTGAACATGCCCATCTGCCCATGGAAGGCGCTCATGCGGCCAAAGCTGCTCGCATGGTCCTCGTCCGCCGTCTCTTCCTCCACCAAGCGGAGCGTGCCGTCCTCCTGCTTCATCACGAAAGGCAGCGGGGCGAAGGGGGCGAGCGCTTCCGACAGCACGACCGGCCCGGAACCGGGGCCACCGCCGCCATGGGGAGTGGAGAAGGTCTTGTGCAGGTTGATGTGCATGGCATCGATGCCGAGATCGCCCGGCCGCACTCGCCCAACGATGGCGTTGAAATTGGCCCCGTCGCAATAGACAAAGCCGTCGATGGCGTGAACGGCGTCGGAGATGGCCTTCATGTCGGGCTCGAACAGGCCGCACGTATTGGGGTTGGTGATCATCACCCCCGCCACGTCCGGGCCCAGCCGGTTCTTCAATGTTTCGAGATCCACCCGCCCGTCCGCATTCGCCGGAATGGCTTCCACGCGGTAGCCGGCAAAGGCGGCCGTCGCCGGATTGGTGCCGTGCGCGCTTTCCGGCACCAGGATCACCTCGCGCGGATCGCCGCGGGCCTGCAGCGCCGCGCGAATGCACAGGATGCCGCACAATTCGCCATGCGCGCCTGCCTTGGGGCTCATGGCGACGGCGTGCATGCCGGTCAGCGTGATCAGCCATTGCGCCAGCTGGTCGATGACTTCGAGCGCGCCCTGGATGGTCGTCTCGGGCTGCAGCGGATGCAAGTCGGCAAAGCCGGAGAAGCGCGCGACCTTCTCGTTGAGGCGCGGATTGTGTTTCATCGTGCAGGAGCCGAGCGGGAAGATCCCGCAATCGATCGCGTAATTCTGCCGGCTGAGCCGCGTGTAATGGCGCACCGTCTCGGGCTCCGAAAGGCCGGGCAGCCCGATCGCCGTCTTGCGCTCCAGCCCGCCAAGACGGTTCGTCGCGCCCGCCGCCGGTTCAGGCAGATCGACGCCGGTCGTTTCCCCGGTGCCGATCTCGAAGATCAGCGGCTCTTCGAGCATCAGGCCGCGATTGCCGGTGACGGTCTCCGCCTCGTCGCCGGTGTCCGGCATTTCCGGCGTGCCCGGCTTCCAGCCGCTGCGATTGGGCGCGTTCATGCCAACAACTCCTCAAGGCCCGTGGCCAGTGTCTCGATATCTTCCTCGCTCGCCGTCTCGGTCACCGCTACCAGCAGCCCGCCGGCAAGGTGCGGCGCATCGGGATAAAGCCGCCCGAGCGATACGCCGGGAAGCACGCCTTCGGTGGCAAGATCGCGCACCACTTGCCGTGCGTCGCCCTCGATCCGCAGCGCGAATTCGTTGAAGAAGCTGGTGTTGACCACCTCCACCCCCGGCACTTCGGCGAGCCGGTCGGCCGCCAGACAAGCCAGCCGGTGGTTCTCGGCGGCCAGCGCGCGCAGGCCCTTTTCGCCCAGCAGCGTCATGTGGATCGTGAAAGCCAGCGCACACAGGCCCGAATTGGTGCAGATGTTGCTGGTCGCCTTCTCGCGGCGGATGTGCTGCTCGCGCGTGGACAGCGTGAGCACGAAGCTTCGGCGCCCGGCCGCGTCCACGGTCTCGCCACACAGTCGGCCCGGCATCTGCCGCACGAATTTCTCGCGCGTGGCGAACAGGCCCAGATACGGCCCGCCGAACTGCAAGCCGACGCCGAGCGCCTGACCTTCGCCGACGACGATGTCCGCGCCAAGCTCGCCGGGGCTGGCGAGGGCGCCCAGCGCCACCGGCTCGGTGACCACCGTCACCAGCAGCGCGCCCTTGGCATGCGCCGCCTCGGCGATGGCGGCAAGGTCGGGCAAGCGGCCCAGGATGTCGGGATATTGGACGAGGACGCAGCTCGTCTCCTCGTCGATCTGCGCGATGAGAGCGTCGTCGCGCGGATCGGGCTCGAGCTGCGGCACGTCCTGTATAATCGTGTCGCCGGTGAACACGGCCATGGTCTTGATGGTGGCGGCGTAATGCGGGTGCAGTCCCTCGGCGAGGAGCGCCTTGCCACGCTTGGAGATGCGCCGCGCCATCACCACCGCCTCCCACGCGGCCGTCGAGCCATCATACATCGAGGCATTGGCCACTTCGCAGCCGAGCAGGCGCGCGACCTGCGTCTGGAACTCGAACAGCGTCTGCAGCGTGCCCTGGGCGATTTCCGGCTGATAGGGCGTGTAGGCGGTCAGGAACTCGCCGCGCTGGATCAGATGATCAACGCTCGCCGGTATGTGGTGCCGGTAGGCCCCGGCTCCGAGGAAGAACGGCGCGTCCGCGGCGGACAGGTTCTTCGCGGCGAGGCGGCGCATGTGCCGCTCGACCACGGGTTCGCTGGCATGGAAGGGCAGGCCTTCGATCGGGCCGTCGAGCCGCGCCGCCTCGGGCACGTCGACGAACAGCGCGTCGACCGAGGGAGCCCCGATCACCTCGAGCATTGCGGTGCGGTCGGTATCGGTCAGGGGTAGGTAGCGCATCGGATCATCCGTCTGGAGCAGTTCTGGTTGCAGTCGATCAGTCGAGACCGGCTACGAATTCCTTGTAGGCGGACTCGTCCATCAGGCCCTCGATCTCGGCGGGGTCGGCAATCGTCAGCTTGTAGAACCAGCCGGCGCCTTCCGCGTCCGAATTGACCACGGACGGATCCTCCACCAGCGCGGCATTGCCCTCGGTCACCGTCCCGGACACCGGCGAATAGACGTCCGAAGCGGCCTTGACCGATTCCACCACCGCTGCTTCCTTGCCCTTTGCGAGCGTGCTGCCCGCCTCCGGCACCTCGATGAAGACGAGGTCGCCAAGCTGGGCCTGCGCGTAATCGGTGATGCCGATCGTGGCGGTGTCGCCCTCCACGTCGATCCATTCGTGTTCTTGCGTGAAATAACGGGCCATCAAACGCCTCCCTTGCGGTGATATCTATGGGGAACAAAGGGTAGCGGCACGACGCGCGCGGGCAGCAGTTTGCCGCGCACCTGGGCAGCCAGTTGAGTGCCCTGCTCGGCATGCGCTGCCTCGACATAAGCCATGGCGATCGGGTGGCCGAGCGTGGGGGAAAAGCCGCCTGAGGTGACCCGGCCGACAATCGTGTCGCCCATCATCACGCTGCTCCCCTCGCGCGCGGCCATCCGGCCTTCGAGCGCGAGGCCGACGAGCCGCTCGGGCGCGCCTTCCTCCAGCAGCCTCGCGATCCGTGCCGCGCCGGGGAAGCCGCCTGCCTCGCGCCGCTTCTTGCTGATGGCAAAGGCAAGCCCGGCGCTGACCGGGTCCGTGTCGAGCCCGAGGTCATGGCCATAGAGCGGCAGACCCGCTTCCAGCCGCAGCGAATCTCGCGCCCCCAGGCCGATCGGCTTGACCTCCGGATGCGCGGCAAGCTGTTCCGCCAGCATCTCGGCATGGGCGGCCGGCACCGAAAGCTCGAACCCGTCTTCACCCGTATAGCCCGATCGGCCGATCCCGACATCCACCTGCCCGAGCCTGCGCGATGTCGCCTGCATGAAGCCGATCTCTGCGCCGATTCCGGGAAACACCTGCTCCAGCACACCGGCCGCCGCCGGTCCCTGCAAGGCGAGCAGCGCCTGGTCCTCCCTATGGATCAGCTCGATGCCCTTAGGCAGGCGCGAGCGCAGATGCGCGATATCGTCATCCTTGGTCGCGCCATTGACCACCAAAGCGAAGAGCGCGCCATCCTCGTCGCCGCCACGCGTGACGATCAGGTCATCCAGAATGCCGCCCTCATCGTCCAGCAGCAGCGAATAGCGCATCCGCCCCGCCTTGAGCGCATGCAGGTCGGCAGGCAGCAGCGCCTCGAGCGCCTCGGCCGCGCCACTTCCCGAGACGGTCAGCTGGCCCATATGGCTGACATCGAACAGGCCTGCGTGATGGCGCGTCCACTCATGTTCGGCGATGATGCCCTCGGGATAATGGATCGGCATGGCGTAGCCAGCAAAGGGCACCATCCGCGCTCCCTGCGCCCGGTGCCAGCCATCGAGCGGCAGCGGCATGGATGAGGGTGGCTGCAGGTCTTCGATAGGCGCAGGGCCGGTCTGCAAGGCAGGTTCTGTCATGCGGATACAGGCTCCAAGGTCATGTCGCTGAGGGCAAGGCGCATGCTATTCATCGAACCAGCCGGTATCGCCGATCGGCATGCCGGGCGGGATCTCGGGGACACTCTGCCGCTGCGCGAGCTTTTCGGTCAGCCGGTCCTCGTCCTGCAGCAGTTTGCCGGCATAGGCAGCCCAGGCCCGGTCCTCGCCGCCTTCGCGGCCCTCGCCTTCGGAGGTGAGGCGCTTGGCAATTGCATCGAGCCGCGTCGCCAGGATCGCCGCCACGCCGGGCGAGCTTTCAGGATCGCGCTGCGTGGCGGCCATGGTCAGCAGCGCACGATACGCGATGCGCCGGGCCACGGCGTCGGGCCGGGCAGAAATCACCCGCTCGTCGAGCGCCTGCACCAGTTCCGCCGCACCGGGCATGGCGGGATCCCGCCGGTGCTGTTCCTCCATCCGCCGCAAGCGCAACGGCGCCAGCAGGCTGTCGAGCGGAAGCTGCGCGGCGACATCGGCGGCGACCAGCGGGTCGAAGGCGGCCGCGCCCGCATTCTCGAACACTTCGGTATTGAACTGCGCATCGGGCAGGCCGGTCGTGGGCACCGAGAGTAGCGGCACCAGCCGGTCGGGCACGGTCAGCCGCTCGGGCGACAGCGTGCCGATCAGCGCGTCGATCGCCGTCCGCTGCATCGCCGCGGGGAAGGGGGCCGGCGCCGGATGATTGTCGCCGCGAACCGCATATTCATAGTCGAGCCCGCCGACCACCTTGCCCACCGCATCGACATCGTAGCGATGGAGCAGCCAGATGGGCACGAATTTGCGCCGCAAATCGGCAAGCGGCTCGCCGGGGAGCAATACCCCGTCGTTGAAATTGGCCAGAGCGAGGTCGCGCACCTCGAGCATGTGGGCGAGCGCCGCGAGCGGGTCGGGCCCGTCATCCCACATGCTGCCCACCGGACTCGGAAGGTCGGGGGAGCGCCCGTCGATATCGGCAATGAAGCGCAGACCCTGCGCCTCGGCCTCGGCCGCCTTCGCGCTCGCCGCCACATCGGGATCGATGCCGGGGGCCGGGTCGCTGTAGAGCCAGTCCACTGCAAAATCGTCCCACGCGCCGCCGCCGGGTGCATAGGCGTCGGACAGATCGATGCGGCCATCGGTGATCTTTATGCGCGGGCCGGGATAATCCATCACCGTGCTGCGATCCTGCGTGCTGCCGGCAAAATTGTGCATGAAGCCGATCGCATGGCCCACTTCATGCGCGCCGAGCTGGCGGATGCGGTCGAGCGAGACCTGCACCGGATCGTTCGGGCTGCCCGTGCCGTTCTCCGCCGTGCCGACCAGCGTCTCGAAAATGGTGATGTCCTGCCGCACGCGCAGTGCACCCAGCACGACATTGCCCTTGATGATCTCGCCCGTGCGCGGGTCCCTGATGCCCCCGCCATACGACCAGCCGCGGGTCAGCCGGTTGGACCAGTTGACCATGCTGTAGCGCACGTCGAGCGGATCGGCGCCCTCGGGCAGCAGCTCGGCGCGGAAGGCGTCGATGAAGCCGGCCCGGTCGAACGCTTGCGCCCAGTAATTGACGCCTTCGACCAACGCCGTGCGGACCGGCTCGGGCGCGGCCCGGTCGATGTAGAAGATGATCGGCTTTTTCA
>Ga0210040_10010549_pt1 | contig 10571 bp, 9 predicted proteins | sample CryGeyCG12114_NA_FD_185462 | JGI IMG/M metagenome (GOLD analysis project Ga0210040, IMG submission 185462) | Groundwater microbial communities from aquifer - Crystal Geyser CG19_WC_8/21/14_NA (SPAdes) (version 2) | ecosystem: Environmental > Aquatic > Deep subsurface > Groundwater | place: USA...
GCATCGGCGACGCACGGTTCAACGAGTGGGAGATGCCCTTCAACAGCGACAGCAATTTCTGGACCTATCTCGACGCGAGCTCGCCTTATTCCACGGTGGAGGAATACGAGGACTATATTGCCCGCATGCGCGACCTGCCGCGCTATTTTGCCGAGCATATCGACAATGCAAGGACCGGATTGGGACGCGGCTTCAGCGTGCCGCGCGTCGCGCTGGAAGGCCGCGACGGCTCCATCGCCGCTTACACGCAGGAAGCGGACAATCCGTTCATGCAAGCGTTCGAACGGATGCCGGCGAGCATCGGGGGCGAGGATCGCCAGCGCTTGCAGGAGCAGGCGCGCGCGGCGATCCGCGACAGCGTGGTGCCCGCCTACCAGAACCTGCTCGCCTTTCTGCGCGATGATTATCTGCCCCACACGCGCAAGACGCTCGGCGCCAGCGAGATGCCGGACGGCGCGGCCTATTACGAGCAGCAGATCCGGGAATATACCACGCTCGACCTATCGGCTCGCGAGATCCACGAAATCGGCCTGTCGGAAGTCGCGCGAATCGAGGCGGCGATGCGCGCTATCATGCAGGAGGTCGGCTTTGAGGGCACGATCGCCGAGTTTAACCAGAGCCTGCGCACCGATCCGCGCTTCATTGCGGCCACGCCCGACGAGCTCATGGGCGTGTCCGCCTATGTCGCCAAGCGGGTGGATGGACGCCTCGCCGATTATTTCGGCTTCCTGCCCCGCCACCGCTTCGAGATCCGACCCGTCGCGCCGACATTGGCCCCGTTCTACACCGCCGGGCGCGGCGGTCTCGAGGCGTGCCAGATGAACACGCACGACCTTGCATCGCGCCCGCTCTACAACATTCCCGCGCTCACCCTGCACGAGTGCTCGCCCGGCCACAGCTTCCAGGCTGCCGTGGCGTTGGAAGGCGAGGATGTGCCGGCCTTTCGCCGAGAGGTCTATTTCAGCGGTTTTGGCGAAGGATGGGGGCTCTACACCGAATATCTCGGCGAGGAGATGGGCATCTACCGAACACCATATGAGCGCTTCGGCCGCCTAAGTTACGAAATGTGGCGGGCCGCACGCCTCGTGATCGACACCGGCATTCACGCTTATGGCTGGGATCGGCAGCAGGCCATCGACTATCTGGCTGAGCGGACCGCCCTCTCGCAGCACGAGGTCGCAACCGAGATCGACCGCTACATCAGCTGGCCGGGGCAGGCGCTGGCCTACAAGCTGGGCGAGTTGGCGATCCGTCGCGAGCGGGCGCGTGCGGAGGAGGCCTTGGGCGCAGCATTCGACCTTCGCAAATTCCACGATGTCGTCCTGTCGCTCGGCTCGGTGCCGCTGCCCGTCTTCGGCCAGCGGATCGATGCCTTCATCGCCGATGGCGGACAGGGCCTGCCCGGCGTCACATACGATTGAACGGGAGAGCGAGGGCCTTGCTCTCGAGCAATCGCGGCTGGAGTCGGGGCTGTAATGGGACAGTGGTCCGGCGCCAAGCCTCAGGTCGCGACATCCCGGCCGGGACTTACTCACAACTTCCGGAAACTTGGGACACCGGTTCGGCAGATTGAAGCCGCAGGGCGACGCAGCAGCTTCGATTGCTGCGCCGCCCGCGAACAATCAAGCGCTCACGCCTCGCGTTGAGCGAGATAGTCCTCAAGCCATTTGATCGTGTAGTCGCCGTTGAGAATGTCGGGCTGCTGAATCAGGTCTGCATGGAGCGGGATCGAGGTTTTCACCCCCTCAATCACCATCTCCTGGAGCGCGCGCCGCAGCCGCATGATGCACTTCTCGCGGCTGCGTCCGTAGACGATGAGCTTGGCGATCATCGAATCGTAATAGGGCGGGATCGAATAGCCGGTGTAGAGCCCGCTATCGACGCGCACATGCATTCCGCCGGCCGCGTGATAGGCGGTGACCTTGCCAGGGCTCGGGACGAAGGTGAACGGGTCCTCGGCGTTGATCCGGCATTCGATCGCATGTCCGACAAACTGGATCTCGTCCTGCGTCAGCGACAATGATTTGCCATCGGCGATGCGGATTTGCTCCCGTACCAGATCGATACCGGTCACCATCTCCGTCACCGGGTGTTCGACCTGGAGCCGCGTGTTCATCTCGATGAAGTAGAACTCACCGTTTTCCCACAGGAACTCGATCGTTCCGGCGCCGCGATACCCCATTTGGGCCATTGCCCGGGCAACGATGCCGCCGATACGGTCGCGATCGGCCGCGGTGATAGCGGGGGAGGGGGCCTCCTCGAACACCTTCTGGTGGCGGCGCTGCAGCGAGCAATCGCGCTCGCCCAGATGAACCGCATTGCCCTGTCCGTCGCCGAATACCTGGAATTCGATATGGCGTGGATTGCCGAGATATTTTTCCAGGTACATCCGGTCGTCCCCGAACGCAGCCTTGGCCTCGCTCCGGGCTTGGCTCACCAGGCTCTCGAGGTGCTCCGGCCCCGGGATGACCTTCATCCCCCGCCCGCCGCCGCCGGATGCGGCCTTGACCAGCACGGGATAGCCGATCTGGTCGGCAATGCGGGCGATCTCGGCCACGTCTTCCACCGTGCCGTCGCTTCCGGGCACAAGCGGAAGGCCAAGCGCAGCAGCGGTCCGCTTCGCCTCGACCTTGTCGCCCATCGTGCGGATATGCTCGGGCTTGGGCCCGATCCAGACGATATCGTGCGCTTCCACGATCTCGGCAAATTGCGCGTTTTCGGATAGGAATCCGTAGCCCGGGTGGATCGCATCCGCGCCGGTGATCTCCGCCGCCGAGATGATCGCCGCCTGGTTGAGGTAGCTATCGCTTGCCGCCGGGGGGCCGATACACACGGCATGATCGGCGAGCCGCACATGCATCGCCTCGGTATCCGCGGTCGAATGCACGGCAACCGTCTCGATGCCCATCTCGTGCGCCGCGCGATGAATGCGCAACGCGATCTCTCCGCGATTGGCGATCAGCAACCTTGAAATGGCCATCGGCGGGTCAGCCCAACACGATCAGCGGCTGGTCGAATTCGACCGGCTGCGCATTCTCGATCAGGATGTCGATGACGGTGCCGTCGCTGGTCGCGGTGATGGGGTTCATCACTTTCATCGCCTCCACGATCAGCAGCGTATCGCCGGTCTTCACCTGCGTTCCCTTCCGGATAAAAGGCTCGGCACCAGGCTCGGCAGATAGATAGGCGGTGCCTACCATCGGGCTCCTGATGGCATTCGAGTGATCCGGGCCGGGCGGCGATTCAGAGCTTGCGAGTGCCGCGCCGCCTTCTGCAACCGGCGCTGCTGCCACAGCTGGCGCGGCCATCGCTGCGGTGTGGCTGATAGTACCGCCGCGCGAGACGCGGATCTTGCGGCCGCCATCCTCAACCTCGATTTCTGTGAGCCCCGTTTCGTTCAGCATTTCAGCCAGTTCGCGAACCAGCGCGGTATCCACCTTCATACTGTCGGCACGGCCTTGGTCGCCTTTGTTGTCGGCCATCGAACCCTCTTCTCGTTGTGCAAGGCTCGGCGCCTATGCGAGCGGTCGAGCGGCAAGGCAAGCCCGGCGGAACGCTGCGGCGTCCCGTTCTTACAGTTTCGAGACTGCTTCCAGCGCCATTTCGTAGCCATATGCCCCGAAGCCCGCGATGGTTCCCCGGGCCGCCATCGCGACGTAGCTCTTGTGGCGATATGCCTCGCGCGCATGCGGGTTGGAGATGTGCACCTCGATCACGGGAGTCTTGATGCTGCGGATCGCGTCATACAGCGCAAGGCTGGTGTGCGTCAGCGCGCCGGCGTTGAGGATGACGGCGCGCGCGCCTTCGCTCTGCGCCTCGTGCAGCCAATCGGTGAGATGGCCTTCGTGACTGGACTGGCGCATCTCCACTTCGAGGCCCAGTTCTCCCCCGCGCTCCTCGAGCCGCTCAGCAATATCGTCGAGCGTCTGCTTTCCGTAGATCTCGGGTTCGCGCAAGCCCAGCAGGTTGAGGTTAGGGCCGTTGAGAACGTAGACTTTGCCGGCCATCCAGGTCGCTCCGATTGACTTGAGAGTGGTTCAGCTTGGCCTGATAGCGGCTGCGGCGCTGAAGGGCAAAGCGCTAGAGGAACGCCACCGGCGGACTTGCCAGCAGTAAGCAGCGCGCGCATTGATTGCCCAAACCTACAGGGATCGCGAGCGAGCTTGAGCAAGCCCATTTCAGGAAGAGCTGAAGTCGCTCAGGCCGAGCAGTCGCTGTCCATCAAGCCGCCGCGCGTGGTTGGCGCCCTTGGCGCATCCCTGCAGCCCGTGAACGGAATGGTGGGATCGGGAATATTCGCCGTCCCCGCACTGGTCTATGCGGGCGTCGGCGACTTCGCACCGTGGATGTTCGTGAGCGTGGGCATCCTGTTCTTCCCCATCGTCTGGTGCTTTGCGCAGCTTGCCGCGCGCTTCGACGAGTCAGGTGGCCCGCAGCTTTACGTACAGGCAGCGTTCGGACCGTTCCTCGGCTTTCAGGCGGGCTGGATGCGATACGCCTCTTCCGCTGCAGCCGCCGGCGGCAACATGCATGTCATGGTTTCCTATTTGGCGGCGCTGTTCCCAGCGCTGGAAGCGCCGGTCGCACGACCTGTCTCCGTCTTGCTGATTCTGTGGGCAATCATGGCGGTGAATTATGCCGGGATGCGCAGCGCGGTGCGCGCGCTTGCAGGCATATCGGTACTCAAGTTCTTGCCGATTCTCGTGCTGATCGGCGCAGGTCTGCTGTGGGCGCCGCCGGCCTTCCGCCCCGCATTGCCGCAGTTCAGCCAGACCGAATCGGTCCTGCTGCTGGTGTTCTACACCTTCATGGGGTTTGAAGGTCTGGTCATCTCCGCAGGCGAGGTGAAGTCGCCCCGCCGGACCATACCCTACGCGCTGATGGCGAGCATCGGCATCATCGCTTTGCTCTATATGCTGGTGCAATGGGCTTATATCGGGGTGGCGCCGGAACTCGGATCCGGGGCGGCGGGAGAAGCTGCCATGCCGCTCGCCAACATGGCCGCGTTCTTGGCGGGCCCCTGGGCGGCCGGAGTGATCGTGCTCACCGCCGCATTCTCGATCTGCGCCACGACGCTCGAAGCCGGGATCAACACTTCGCGTGTATCCTACGCTATGGCCGAGAACGGCCTCTTGCCCAGGGTTCTTGCGCATGTCTCGCGGCGTTTTCGCACGCCAGACGCTTCGATCCTGCTGCTCGGCTGTACGGCCAGCCTGTTCGCGCTCAGCGGGGCATTTGCGTTCCTAGCGGTCGCGAGCACGGTATCGCGCATAGTCATGTACTTGCTATGCGCCGCAGCGCTGCCGGTGCTGCGGCGGCGCGAAATGGCTGAAGGAGGGCGCGGCTGGCGCCTGCTGGACATTGCCATGCCCGTGCTGGCAATCGTCGCCTGCTTGTGGGTCGCGCGCCAGGCGAGTGCGGAGGCGTTCGGCGTGCTGGCGCTGACGGTCCTGGCTGGTGCGCTACTCTACTTCATTGCGCGTCGGGAGCCGCGCACAAGCGCCCGACAGGTCACGTGACTTCAACGCTCGGCGGTTTTGACCTTACCCCATTGGCGTGCGGCTGTGTAACCGAGATAGCCGGTGCCGAAGAGCACATAGAGCGGCTCCGGCAGGCCATTGAGATAAGAGGTCATGCCATGGCCGATATTCGCCGCCGCCTTCGGGTCGAAAGCCGAGAGAATGCCCATCGGAATCGAGAACAGCAGCATCACGTACATGACGTAGAGGAAGCTCGGCCGCGCCCGGCTGGTCCACGGATCGTTTGAATTCGCCTCGGCAACAATTGCGGAGATGCGCGCCTGAATCTCGTTCAGCTCCTGCGTGCCCTCGAGTTGCAAAAGCTCAAGCTTGGCCTTGGCGCGTGCCTCCTTGTCTGGGATAATTCGGTCGAGGATCGAGGCGACGGGACCAATGATCGTTTCGATGAACGGCATGAGGTGGATTTCCTGGCTGCGACGAACCAGAGGCTCATGAACCGAATTGGTTCCTGTAGGAAAGAAATTTCGATCGCAGCGCGGGGCTTGCCTTGCTGGAGTGTGCGTTCCCGCGCTGCTGAAGTCAGCCCTTGTTTGCCGTCACGTTGATCGAGAGCTCGATGTTCTTACCCACCCATTGCGCCTTGGGATCGGACTTGGTCCCGAGGCCCAGGGCGATCCGGTCGAGCGTAAGCGTGCCCGCGCCGCGTGCGCGATTGCCATTGATGTCGAGCGTGAAGGGAAGGGTAACTGGCGTTTCCTTGCCCTTGATCTCCAGCAGCCCGCGTGCGCTGTAACGGTTCCCGCCAAGTGAGCTGATGCTCGTGCTGCGGAAGTTGGCAAACCGATGATTCGCGCTGTCGAACCATTCGGGGTTCACCAGCGTGGTTTCCTGTACCCGATCACCGGTTGTGGCGCTCGAGGTGTCGATCACCACGATGATCCGGCTTTCCTTCAAATTGGCAGGATCGAACCTGACGCGCGCGGTCCATTGGCCGAAGCGGCCGTTGAATTCGCGTCCGGCATGCGTACCCGAGAAGCGGATGGCACTGGCGCCACGATCGACATTCCATTCGGCAGCCTGGGCGGAGAGAGCGGCGGGAGTCAGCGCCAGCAAAGCGGCGGCGAAGATGGCGACGAAGTTGCGGAGCAAGTGGATCATAGGGGCAGCTATTCCATGTGAGGTGGGCGTTTGATGAACGGAAGCATCGACCAAAGCACGCGATCTCGATCGGCGAAATGGTGCTTGAGCGCGGCCGCCACGTGAACGAAGAGCAGGGCAATGAGCGAGTAAGCAAGCAATTGGTGCGTATTCAGAGCCACGTCGGCGAGCGGCCCGTTGCCATCCACGCCGGGAATGTGGGGCCACTCGAACATCCCGAACCAAACGGTAGGGATGGCAAAAGCAGTCCCCGCGTCGCTGTTCCAGCCGGTCGAGACGTAAAGCCAGCCGCTTAGGGGAATAAGCACCATGAAGGCATAAAGGAGGATGTGTGATGCTCGCGCTGCCACCCTTTGCCATCCGGGAATGTCGCGAGGCTCCGGCGGCACGCGATGCGCAAGCCGCCAGGCCAGGCGCAAGATCGCCAGGACGAGCAGCGTGAGACCGAGCGATTTGTGGAACTGGAAAGCATCGTAAGCGGCTGCTTGCGAGGCGGGATCGTCAATCGCGCCACTCATCCAGATGCCGACGTAAATTTGGAAAATGATGAGCAGTGCCATCAGCCAGTGTAGGACGATGGCGACAGTCGTGTAGCGATAGGATGCCTGATCTTGCACGTGCGTTGCTCTCATCAGGATCTCCTCTTCCGCCTGGCATGCTAGCGCCTAAGTTGACTAAAGCAAAGTGGGCACTTTGGGCCCACTTTGCTTCGCTCCCGCCAAGCTGTCGCGCTTAGTTAGGGACGGTGGTGCTTGCTTAGCCTTAGCGCCGCCTTGCTACTTGAGCTTGCAACTACGTCACTCGATTATGATTCGGCTGCGCAGCGCTCGAGAACCGCCGATGTCGGTTTCGGACACCTGTTGCAGTGCGCGGAAGGGCCGATCGAGTCGCATGCAATCGCGCGCACGAGCAACTCATATGCGGCTGGAACAGAGTGGAGAAGCGGTAGCGGGAGAAACAATGTCGGCGAAACATTGCATGACGATTATGTCTGCGGCGCCCATCTCACCCACTGAGCTCGATCCAAGCCAAGTGTGAAGAAGCTGTGCTGCCCGGAAATATTCTTCGCAATGCAATGCATCGCGCGGACCGCTCAAGCATGCCTGCTTGTTGGTCTGCGTGCCCCCTGAGGCACACCGGCCATCTCGTAGTAACCACTGGTCGGGACGACAGGATTCGAACCTGCGACCCCCACACCCCCAGTGTGATGCGCTACCAGGCTGCGCTACGTCCCGATCCAGTGGAGCCGCGCCTATAGGCATGCTCCGCAGGCAAGGCAAGCCATACGCGTGGCGGTCCGATTGCCAGTGCTTGTCATTGCTGCTAGGCGCACGCGCCACGAACCGGAGCGGGCGCACGGCCTGTTCTGGAGCGATCCGATCGTGCACCCTTTTCTCTTCCTGATGGGCCGTTTTGATGCTTGATTTCCTTGCCGCTGGTGGCGCTTCCGCTCCCCCTGGTTGGCTGCAGTTTCTGCCGATCGTCGGCATGATCGCCATCTTCTGGTTCCTGATCATCCGTCCGCAGATGAAGCGGCAGAAAGAGCATCAGACTAAGATTGCCGGCATCAAGAAGGGTGACCAGGTGGTCACCGCGGGCGGGCTGCTGGGCAAGGTGGTGCGTGTGGACGATGAATTTGCGGAGCTCGAGATCGCGCCAGGCGTCCGCGTCAAGGCGGTCAAGGGTACGATCGGCGACATCCTTGCGCCCGGCGGCAAGCCGGCCAACGACTGAGCGGGACTGCGGACCGGATGCTTGATTTTCCGCGATGGAAACGTGTTTTCCTGTGGGCCGTGACGGCGCTGCTTATTGCTGCCGCGATACCATCCCTAGTTTCGCTCGCTGGAGGAGGCTGGCCGCGCAGCCTGCCTGATCCCGAGGTCAGCCTCGGCCTCGATCTTGCAGGCGGTAGCCATATCCTGCTCGAGGCCGATCCCTCGCAGGTGGCTGGCCAGCGGCTCGAAGTCATGGAAGAGGCCGTTCGGAACGCTCTCAACGATGCGGACATCGAGTTCGGCAGCGTCTCGACGTCTGGCGGGCAGCTGAGCCTGCTGCTCGAGGACGCAAGCGCGGTCGACGCTGCGCGTGATCTTCTCGAGCCAATGACGCAGGGTGCCGGGCTGACCGGCCAGCGCGATTGGACGATCAACATCGTTGACGGACAGCGCATCGTCATGCGCCAGACGGAGGAGGGACTCGAGTTCGCCGTCGCGCAGGCGATGGACAGCGCCACCGAGGTCGTGCGGCGCCGCATTGACGCGCTCGGCACGCGCGAGCCCACCATTATTCGGCAAGGCGATGACCGGATTGTGGTGCAGGTGCCTGGTCTCGAGGACCCTGACGCGCTCAAGGACCTGCTGGGCCAAACGGCCGAGCTCGAGTTCAAGCTTGTGGATACCTCCGCACTGCCGGCCGATGTTGCGCAAGGCATTGCTCCCCCGGGTAGCGAGATTGTTCCCGGCGCACCCGGCAGCGACTATCAAGGCGCTTCGATTGCGGTACGGCGGCTTGGCGGCATCCGCGGCAATTCGCTGACCGACGCGCAGCAGAGCTTCCAGTCGCAGACAAATCAGCCAGTGGTTTCGATCACTTTCGATTCGCAAGGTTCCCGGCGCTTTGCCGACCTGACGACCCAGAACGTAAACCGGCAGTTCGCCATCATCCTTGATGGAGAGGTGCTCTCGGCACCCAACATCAACGAGCCGATCTTGGGCGGGCAGGCGCAGATTTCGGGCGGTTTCACCGTCGACACGGCCAATCAGCTCGCCATTTCGCTGCGTTCGGGTGCGCTGCCGGTGGATCTCACAGTCATTGAGGAGCGTACGGTTGGACCCGACCTCGGCGCTGACTCGATCCGCAGTGGCATCGTCGCGATGTCCATCGGCTCGCTGCTGGTCATAGCGCTGATGATAGCGGTTTATGGTCGTTTTGGCATCTATGCCACGTTCGCGCTTGTGCTCAACGTGCTGATGATCCTGGGCATCATGGCCGTCATGGAGACCACGCTTACGCTGCCCGGCATCGCCGGCTTCGTGCTCACGATCGGTGCGGCGGTGGATGCCAACGTGCTCATCAACGAGCGTATTCGGGAGGAGCGCAAGAAAGGACGTCGCGTCGTCGCCGCGGTGGAGAATGGCTACCGCGAGGCCAGTCGGGCGATCTACGATGCCAACGTCACCAATTTCATCGCCGGCGTGCTGTTGTTCCTGTTCGGCTCGGGACCGGTGCGCGGCTTTGCCGTGGTGCTGATCATCGGCCTGTTCACCAGCGTGTTCACCGCCGTTACGCTCACCCGCATGTGGGTGGCCGGTTGGCTGCGCCGGAAGCGCCCGACCGACATCGTCATCTAGGAGCGCGAAGATGCGCCTCATCAAGCTTGTTCCCGAAGACACCAACATCAAGTTCCTGAAGTGGCGCGTGCCCTTTTACGTGATCAGCATCCTGCTCATCGCGGCGAGCTGGGGGTTGGTGGTCACCAAAGGGCTCAATTACGGGGTCGACTTTGCCGGAGGTCAGGAAGTCCGCGTCACTTTCGTCGACCTGGAAGAAGCGCCGATCGCCGAACTTCGCGAACGGATCGACGGCATGAATCTGGGTGAGCCGGTCATCCAGCGCTTCGGCGAGCCAAATTCCGTCTCCATCCGCGTGCGCCTGCCCGAAGGCACCGAGGACCGCGCCGGCGCGGCCACGGAGATCGGCAATCGGGTAATCAGCGGAATTCAGGAATCGTTCGGCAATGTCCGTCGTGATGCCAACGAGACCGTTTCGGGCAAGGTCGCCGGCGAATTTCGTACCACGGCGCTTTACGCGCTGCTCGCCGCCATGCTGGCAATCTCCATCTATATATGGGTGCGTTTTGAATGGCAGTTTGGCGTGGGCGCCTTGTTCGCGCTGTTCCACGACGTGTCGCTTACGCTCGGCATGTTTGCCCTC
>Ga0210040_10010550_pt1 | contig 10571 bp, 8 predicted proteins | sample CryGeyCG12114_NA_FD_185462 | JGI IMG/M metagenome (GOLD analysis project Ga0210040, IMG submission 185462) | Groundwater microbial communities from aquifer - Crystal Geyser CG19_WC_8/21/14_NA (SPAdes) (version 2) | ecosystem: Environmental > Aquatic > Deep subsurface > Groundwater | place: USA...
GAGGTGCTCGGTCAGGTCCTGACGGCGAGCACGCCGCGGCAGCTCACCGCCGTACGCCGGCGGATCGGCTCCCTGCACCAGCGCCTGCACCTGGTGGGTCGGCTGCGCGTGATCCACAACGTCAACGCGGGCCGGCTCGGCCACTGGCCCTGGTGGCGGGCGCTGGTCTCCCTGGTGCGGCCGCTGGAGGTGGCGGCGGCCCGGCAGGCTCTGGCCCGGACCGGCGTCGGACACACGGTGCTCGCCCGGACCGACGAGCTGTCCGGCGGGGAGCAGCAGCGCGTGGCCCTCGCGCGGCTGCTGGTCCAGGACCCCGAGCTCGTCCTGGCGGACGAACCGGTGTCGAGCTTGGATCCCGCCCGCGGCGAGGAGGTCCTGCGCCTGCTCTGCGGGACCCGGAGCGGTGGTCGCGAGCGGACCCTGCTGGTGAGCCTCCACGACTTCGACCTGGCGCGACGCCACTGCGACCGCGTGGTGGGGCTGCGCGCGGGCCGGGTGCTGTTCGACCTCCCGGCCGACGAGGTGACCGACGACCTGGGCCGGCAGCTGTACGCGCTCGAGCCGTCGCGGTGACCGGCCTTCCCGCGATCAGCTCGCTCGAGGCGGCAGAGCAGCCGACCGGGACCACCCGCGCCAGGCGGCCGGACGTCCTCGCTCACCGACGCCTCGGACGACGGGGCTGGCTGCTGCTGTGGGCCGTCGCCGTGGTCTGGACCCTGGGCAGCTTTCTCGGCGGTGGTGGGCAGGTGCTGAACCCCGCCGGCCTGCCGTTGTTGGCCGAGTTCTGGTCGACGGCGGTGCGGCCCGACCTGACCAGCGCCTCCCTGCGGGCGACCGCCGAAGGTGCGCTCACCACGATCGCCTTCGCCGTCCTCGGCACCGGCCTGTCCCTGGTCCTCGGCGGCGCGGTCGCGCCGTTCATGAGCCAGACCTGGTGGGCGTCCACGACGGGCAGCCGCGCCGCGCGGGTCCGGGGAGCCGGTGGTCTGGTGCTGGCCAGGGCGGCGGTCGGGCTGCCGCGCGGCGTCCACGAGGCGGTGTGGGGTCTGCTGCTGGTGAGCGTGCTCGGTCGTGACCCCCTGGTCGGCGTGCTGGCCATCGCCATCCCCTTCGGGGCGATCACCGCCAAGGTGTTCTCCGAGCTCCTCGACGAGGCCGACCACGGCCCCTACCAGGCCTTCCGCGCCGCCGGAGCCGGCCGGGTCACGTCCCTGTGCTACGGCATCCTCCCCACGATCTGGGGGTCGCTGACGTCGTACGCGTTCTACCGCTTCGAGTGCTCCATCCGGTCGGCGGTGATCCTCGGCATGATCGGCGCGGGCGGGCTCGGCTTCCAGCTGTCGCTGAGCTTCCAGGGCCTGCAGTACGCCCGGATGTGGACCGCCCTCTACGCCCTCGTCGCGCTCGGCGCGGTGGTGGACCGCTGGGGAGGGTGGCTCAGGCGTCATGGCGGCCGCGCTCGTGCCCAGACGTCGGCGGTCCTGGTCACCGGCCTGGCTGTCGCCTCGGTCTGGCACCTCGCGCCGGAGGTGTCACGGTGGTTCTCGGCCCGGACCGGGCGCCTCGTCCTCGGGCTGGCGGACGACCTGACGCCCGTGCGGCTGCCCGTGGGCGGCTGGTCCGCCCTGGTCGCCGGGGCCGTCGAGACCCTCCAGATGTCGGTTCTCGCCGCGACCCTGGCCACCCTGCTCGCCGTCGCCGTGGCCTTCGTCGCCGCCCGTGGCTCGACGTCGTGGTGGCGGGCCGGGGCGGCCTGGGGGGCTCGCTTCGTCCTGCTCGTGACCCGTGCCGTCCCGCCGCCGGTCTGGGCGCTCCTGGTGCTGTTCGTCGTGCTGCCCGGGCCGCTGCCGGGAGCGCTGGCCCTGGGCGTCTACACCTTCGGCGTCCTCGGCCGGCTCTTCGCCGAGGTGGTCGAGAACCTGGACTCCCGCCCGCGGGATGCCCTGGAGCAGCTGGGAGCACCGGCGCTGGCGTCGTTCGCGTACGCGGTCGTCCCGGCGGCGGCCGGCCAGTTCGCCTCCTTCGGCCTCTACCGCTGGGAGGTGGCCGTGCGTGAGACGGTCGTCGTCGGCGTCGTGGGAGCCGGCGGGCTGGGCCGGCTGCTCGAGCAGCAGCGGGCAGCCTTCGACTACCCGGCCATGGCCACGACCGTGCTCACCCTCGTGGTCGTGTCGCTGCTGGTGGACGCGGTGAGCGTCGGCGTGCGCTGCTCCCTGCGGTGACTGACCACGTCGCCTCGGTGGCGCTCTTCGTGGACCACGGTTTCCGACGCGTTCGCCGGCTGGGCAAGCACGCCGGGCACGTCCGGCACACGGTGCAGCCAGCCGACACTGAGTCGGTGGCGGCCGGCCGCTGGGTCCGCGGACCCTCGGACAGGGTCAGGACTCGCGGTCGGCAGGGACGGGTGAGGTGGGGCGGGCGCTGAGGTCCGTGCTCGCTCGACGCGGACGCGGCTGGGTGCGCCGGAACGGCAGCCACCAGTTGGCCGCCCCGAGGAGCGCGACCAGGGCGGGGGCCAGCACGCCGCGGACGATGGTGGCGTCGATGATGATGCCGAGCGCCAGGGCGGTGGCGAGGATCTTGACGTCGGTGGCGGGCACCCGGGAGAGCGCGATGAAGGCCAGGAAGAGGATCAGAGCGGCAGAGCTGACGAGCCGTCCCGTCCTGGCGACCCCGTGCACCGTGGCGGTGTCGGTGTCGTGGCCGAGGTCGTACTCCTCGCGGATCCTCGACAGGAGGAAGACCTCGTAGTCCATCGAGAGCCCGAACAGGAAGGCGAAGACCGCGATCGGCACCCAGACGGTGATCGAGCCGGACGCCTCCTGGTCGAAGAGCAGCGCGGTGCCGACGCCGTCCTGCCAGATCAGCACGGTGATGCCGTAGGCGGCGCTGAGAGAGATCACGTTCAGCACCAGCGCCTTCACCGGCAGCCAGACCGACCGCAGGGCCACGGCCAGCAGCACGAAGGTCACCACCACGATCAAGCTCAGCACCCAGGGCGCGTTGCCGTAGACCGCCCTGAGGAAGTCGGCGTCCTGGGCCGGTACGCCTCCCACGTCGGCGCCCGTGTGCTCAGCGGCCGCACGGACGGCGGCGGCCGTGTCGGACCCGGCCGATTCGGAGGCGGCGCTGACGGTGAACACGTCGACGATCTGCTCGCCGCCGCGGGTCCACGCCGTCGGCGCGAGCACCCCGGCAACCCCGTCGAGGTTCTCGACGGCCGCCCGCACCGCGTCAGGGTCGCTGGTGCGCACCTCCACGGGCCCCAGCAGCCCGCTCCCCAGACCGGAGTCCTTCAGCTGGAGGTAGGCGGCACCGGCCGGGCTGGTGCTGGAGGCCAGCGACTCCGGACCCGGCTGGCCCAACCGCAGCCCGAGCACGGGGGCGGCGAGAGCCAGCAGCACCGCGGTCGCCGCTGCGGCGGAGATCCACCGGAACCGGACGACGGCGGCTCCGACGTGGCGCCACAGCCGGCTCTCCGGGTTGGCCGACCGGCGCCGCGGCCACTCCAGCTTCGCGCCGACCACGAGCAGGAGCGCGGGCAGCAGGGTGAGCGAGGCCACCACGCTGATCACCGGGATGAGCAGGCCGGTGAAGCCGACGCTGCGCAGGAACGGGACGGGCAGCGCGATCAGGGCAGCAAGGCTCACCGCCACGGTGACACCGGAGAACAGGACCGACCGGCCGGCCGTGGCCAAGGTCCGACCCAGCACCTCCACGGCAGATCCACCCACCTCACGCTCCTCCCTCCAGCGGGTGACGATCAGCAGCGCGTAGTCGATGGCCACGCCGAGTCCGATCAACGACAGCAGGTACTGCACGATGAAGGACACGTCCGTGACCTCGGTCAGCGCGAGCACGATCAGGAACGTGGTGAGGATCGAGGCGGCGGCCACCAGCAGCGGCATCACCGCGAGCGCCGACCCGAACACGAGCAGCAGGACGACCAGGGCGCCGATACCGCCGAACAGCACCTCCGCCAGCACCCCGGCGCCGCCGCTGCCGGTGTCGCCGGCCAGGGCGTCCTGCCCGGTGACGGCCACCGGTAGCGGCGCCGTCCCGGCGATGCCCTCCAGCGTCGGCAGGGCTGCCGCGTAGGCCTCGGGCCCCGGCAGCGGCGCGGGGTAGACCAGGACGGCACCGGTGCGGCCGTCCTGCGCGCGCAGCGCCGGTGCGTCGAGGAAGGACACCGTCCGGGAGCCTGGCAGCGCCTGCTCCACGGCCCGCAGCAGCCCTTCGGCCGCGCGGTCGTCCAGAGGGGTCCGACCATCGCCCACCACCAGCACGACCGGCGCGTTGTCACCACCGGACCCGAGGTCCGCGACGATGCGCTGGTTCGCCTCGAAGCCCCGCTGGCCCGGCAGGCTGAAGTCATAGGTCAGGGCCGCCACGGCCCCGGGGCGCCGCGACCGCGCCGCACGCAGCGAGCAACAGCCAGAGCCCGATCACCAGATAGCGGAAGCGGTGGACTACGGAGGCCAGCACGTGCACGGTCGATCCCCTCGCCGAGGTGTCAGGCAACTGATGCTTGGCGCCAGGCTAACCATAAGTTGCCTTATGCTCAAGGGGTGCCGAGCTCGTCAGTGTGGCCGGGGCAGGACCCGCACCAGATCACCGCCTGGACTCTCGTGCAGGCGGGGCACGTGGCCGGGCGCCGGTTCACCGCCCAACTGGCTGAGGTCGGACTCACCCCGACCCAGTTCGGCGCCCTTCTGGTCCTCGATCTCGAACCGGGCCTCTCCGGCGGCGAGATCGCTCGACGGATCGCCGTCACCCCACAGAGCGTCAGCGCGCTCGTCACCGCTCTCGCCGACCTGGACCTGATCACCCGCGACCCCTCAGCCGGCCGCGGTCACAAGATCACCACGCGCTTGACCCCGGCCGGGCAGGCGACGCTGCGAGCCGCCAGCACCGCGGTGGAGGCGGCCAACGAGCTCGGGCTCACCGAAGCCGAGTCACGCCAGCTCAACGAGCTCCTGCAGCGCGTCCTCAGAGCCGCGGGACAACCGGGCTCCAGCTCCTAGCCGGGCCCCGACGACCAGCCAGAGGATGAGCGCAGCGCAAGCGGGGATTGGCGCGGTGCTCGACCAGGCCCCTGCTGGTGCGCTGACCCACAATGGTCCTCGTGCCCGAAGCGACTTCAGCCCCACCTCCCGCGGCCGCCGGAGCCGCGGGTCTGACGGGCCTCTCGAGCAGCGAGGCGGCGGCCCGCCGCCGTCGAGGCGAGGGCAACCGTGCGGTCAGCGTCTCCTCCCGAGGCTACCGGCGGATCCTGCGCACCAACGTGTTCAACCTGTACAACACCATCCTCTTCGGCATCGGCGGGACGCTTCTCGCACTCGGCCGGTACAGCGACGCCTTCATCAGCGCGGGCATCGGGGTGCTCAACGCCGTGATCAGCGCCGTGCAGGAGATCCGCGCCAAGCGGCAGCTCGACCGCCTGCAGCTGACCGAACACCAGCCGGTCGTCGTCGTCCGCGACGGTCGCGACGCCGAGATCCTGCCCGAGGAGGTCGTGCGCGGCGACGTCGTCCGGCTGCGCCCCGGGGACCAGCTGGTCGTCGACGGACCCGTTCTCGAGGGCTCGGTCGAGGTGGACGAGTCACTGCTGACCGCGGAGTCGGACGGGCAGCCGCGGACCGCGGGGATGGACCTGCTCTCGGGGAGCCGCTGCGTCGGCGGCGGCGGGCTGCAGCTGGCGCGCGACGTCGGGGCGGGCAGCTACGCCAGCCGGCTGACCGCCGAGGCCCAGCGGGAGTCCTCGGTCGCCACGCCCCTGCAGCGACGCCTGGCGTTCTGCGTCCGGCTGGTCATGGTGCTCGTCGTCCTGATGAGCGGCGCGATCCTGCTGGAGGCCGCCCTCGAAGGTCTCACCCTCGTCCGGGTGGTGCAGACCACCGCCGTGCTCTCCGGCCTGGTCCCCTACGGCCTGTTCTTGCTCATCGTGCTCGCCTACACCGCTGGGGCTGTCACGTCCTCCCGCCGCGGGGCGCTGGTGCAGCGGGTGAACGCGGTGGAGTCGGTGAGCAACGTCGACGTGGTCTGCACCGACAAGACCGGCACGCTGACCACCGGTCGCCTCACCGTGGTCGAGGTGATCCCCGTCGGCGGCCACGAGGCCGAGATCGTCCGGGCGGCCCTCGGGTCGATGGCGCGCAGCACCAGCACGGACAACCTGACGAGCTCGGCGCTGGCGGCCGCCTTGCCCGGGAAGTCGGTGCCGGTGACGGAGGAGGTGGCCTTCAGCTCGTCCCGGCGGTGGAGCGCCGTACGCGGCGGTGGTGCCACCTGGGTCCTGGGGGCGCCGGACACCCTCTCGGCCTTCCTCCGGGACGCCGACCTCTCTGCCGAGGTCCGCGCCCGGACGGCACAGGGCCTGCGGGTCCTCCTCCTCGGCCGCGCCATCGACCCCTACGCCGCCCTGCACGATCCGGCTGGCCGGCCCTCCCTGCCCGCTCTCGAGCCGCTGGCCGTGGTCGCGCTGGCCGACGAGCTGCGTCCGGAGGTGCCGGAGACCATCGCCCAGCTCGGCGGGGAGGGCATCACGGTGGTGGTGCTCTCCGGCGACGACCCGGACACCACCGCGGCCACCGTGGCCCGCGCCGGCCTGCGGGACCCCGAGCCGGTGCACGGCGCGCACCTGGACGGGCTCTCCGACGCCGAGCTGGACGTCGTGGTCGCGCGGGGGGTCGTCTTCGGGCGGGTGGGTCCTGAGCAGAAGGAGCGGATCGTGATGTCCCTGCGCCGGCAGGGCCGCTACGTGGCCATGGTCGGGGACGGGGTCAGCGACGCCCTCGCGCTGAAGGCAGCGCACGTCGGGGTGGCCATGCGCAGCGGCAGCGCCGTCACCCGCGACGTCGCCGACATCGTCCTGGTCGACGACTGCCTGGCCGCGCTGCTGCCCGCCCGCCGGGAGGGCCGCCGCATCATCAGCGGTCTGGCCATCTCCGCCCAGATCTTCCTCACCCGCGTGGCGACCCAGGCCCTCGTGATCGCCACGGTCACCATGCTCGGACTGGGCTTCCCGTACTCACCGGCCCAGACCGGGCTGACGCTCTTCACCGTCGGGCTGCCCACGATCTTCCTGGCCGCCTGGGCTCGACCCAGCACTCCCGACCCGCACCTGCTGGTCACCCTGGCCCGCTTCGTCCTGCCGGCAGCCGTGCTGACCGCCGGTTTCGCCATCGGGATCTACGCCTTCCTCTACACCCAGGTCACCCACGGGTTCGACGACCCGGCCCTTCGGGACAGGCTGATCGCCGAGTTCGCGGCCTACACCGGCCTGACCTACGGCGTGGACGCCGACTTCACCGAGGCGGCGGCCACCATCGGTGCCCAGACGGGTCTGTCGACCTTCGTGTCGCTGGCCTCCATCCTGCTCATCCTCTTCCTGGCCCCTCCCACCCGGTTGTTCGCCGTCTGGACCTCCCCCAGCGCCGACAAGCGCCCCGCCGTGCTGGTGGTCGCGCTGCTGGCCGGGCTGATGACCGTGCTGGTGGTGCCCGCCCTCCGGACCTACTTCGGGCTGACCCGACCTGCGGGGGTCGTCTACGCCACGGTCCTGCCGGCGCTGCTCCTCTGGCTCCTGAGCGTGGCCGCCGCCTACCGCTTCCGGGCCTTCGACCGGCTGCTGGGCACCCAGGGCCTGCTGGAGGACTGAGCGTTCGTCGGCGCTACCGGCATCCGACTCTGCGGGCCCGCCGCCAGGATCCGACGTCCGACCTGTCCACGTCCGGGCTGCCCACGTCCCGGCCCTGGGCGGCAGAACCCGGATCAGGAAGCCGCGACGTCCTCGGAGCCCTGGCCGTCCCGGGCGACGAAACGGGCACCGGCGAGCTTGGAGGTGGTGGGATCGGTCTCGCGGCCACGGGCGGCGTTGCGGCGCAACAGGGCCCTGGCGGCCTCCACCGATGAGCTGCGCACGACCACGCGTTCGGTCACGGTGCCTCCTTCTCAGCCGGTGGTGCCACTATCCCATCCTCGTCCAAGAAGGTCACGTCCTCGTCGGAGAAGATGACGTCGGCGTCGGACTCCGCCACGGTCAGCGCCAGCTTGTCCTGGTACTGAGCCGCCTCGAGCGCCGCGTCGATCAGGTCCTGCTCGCGGCCGGTGATGGTGGGGTCCTCGCCCAGCTTCACCAGCTCGAGCACCCCCAGCCGGGCCTCGGCCTCGTTCTCCGACACCGCCAGCTCCGCAGCCCACCGCAGTGTCTCGGTGAGCGTCTCCTGCTGCGCCGTCCGGTTGGCCTCCTGAGCGTTCTTCCGGGTCACGACCAGGGTCAGCAGGACGCCGAGCAGGGCGCCGCCCGGCACCGAGACCGCGAGCAACCAGGCCGGGAGTTCCACGGTCGCACCGTACCGGCGAGGGCTCGGTGGAGGGGGCCGGGCACGGCCGTCGGGAATGCGGGAGCCCGTCCGCGGGTTGTACACTTCGAGATCGAATACTTCGATCCAGAATAACTCCGCGCGGACCCATGCTCCGTGCGGAGTAGCAAGGAATGCTCATGTCACGCCTCACCACCTTCCGCAGCCGTCGCGACGTCCGCCGCTCGCGCCGGTCCATCGAGCGGGCCATCGCCAACGCCGCCAGTCCAGCCCTCCGCGACGAGCTGATCACCGTCGTCCAGCGCGACAGCGGGATCTACGGACGCTGAGCCGACCGCCTGCGCAGCATCACCCCCGGGACGCCTGTGGGTCCCCGTCGTCTGGATAGGGACCCCAGGCGTCCCTGCGCTTGGTGGCGGCCTTGCGGCCCAGCTGCCCGGTGCGCACCATCGAGGCCAGCGAGTCCAGGATCACCCGTGCCGAGATGAGCGAGGTCTGCTCCGCCCAGTCGTACGGCGGTGAGCACTCCACCACCTCCATGCCGGAGATCCCGCCCTCCGACACCAGACGGACCAGACCCAGCGCCTCGCGCGGCAGCAGCCCGCCGGGCTCCGGCCAGCCGGTGCCCGGGACGAAGCCCGAGTCGATCACGTCGATGTCGAAGGAGAGGTAGACCGCCTTCGCACCCTGCCAGGCCAGCTCCAGAGCGGTCTCGGCGATCTTCTCGATCCCGACCCGCTCCACGTCACCGACGGTCATGATCGTGGTGCCGCGGCCGCGTCCGACCTTGACCCCGGCCCGCGGCGCCTGCCAGCCGCCGATGCCGATCTGCACGAGGTTGGTCGCCGGGGCGTTCTTGATGTTGGTCGCGTGGAACCACGGAGTGGTGTGCATCCGCTCGTCCAGGTCGAGCTCCTGGGTGTCGACGTGGCGGTCGAAGTGGATGATCCCGACGTTGCCGTCCATGTGCGGCGCGAGCCCGCGGATGGTCGGGTAGCCGATCGAGTGGTCGCCGCCGAGCACGACCGGGAAGACCCCGTTCGAGACCACGTGGCTCATCGCCTTGCTGATCTGGTCGAAGGACTTCTCGATGTTGGCGGGGATGGCGCACACGTCACCGATGTCCACCATGTTGAGCTGCTCGCGCAGGTCGACGCCCATCTCGAAGTTGTACGTGCCGAACAGGTTGGTGGCCCGGCGGATGCCCTGCGGACCGAACCGCGTGCCCGGCCGGTAGGTGGTGCCGGCATCCAGTGGCGCCCCGAAGACCGCGACCTCCGCGTCACCCACGTCGTGCACGTCCTCGATGAAGGGGCAGCCCATGAAGGTGCCGCGCTCCCCCGCAAAGTGCGGGATCTCGCCGCGGGAGAAGGTGGGCAGGTTGCGGTCGGTGATGGAGTCGGCCGCCTCGAGCCCGTAGGCGATCCCACGCTCGAGCTCCTCGGCGTAGCGGCGGCTGGACAGCTGCGCCTCCGCCTGCTGGGCCGCGTGGCCCTGCCAGTCCACCCGCTGGTCGTCGGACTCGCTCACGATTGCTCCTTGTCTCGGCTGCCGCTGATGTCAGCATCGAACCACAGGGACTGCGGCCCGCCGACGACGACCGACCGGTCCACCGAGGCGGCTCCCGACGCATGGGCCGACCGACCGCGCTCGTAACACGACAGCGTCCGGCGTTCGGCGGCCTTAACGTCGCGGACGGCGGCCTGTAACACCGACGGCGTGGAATGGGCTCGGCCCCGCAGCGCGGGCGTCACCAGGGTCTTCGACGGGCCGTCCTGGCCGTCCGGGCCCGCCGTGGCACGCCGACGAACATCCCTCCACCTCTGCTCCACGGCGGCACAGCGGCCCGGTCCCCGGGTTCGGTGCACCGGCCCGACGGGCTCACGGACCGACCGCCAGGAGTGCCTCATGGCCACCACCCCCGCCCTCGAGCTCCAGCCCTCCGCCGCCGACGTCTCGGAGTTCGGCTACGGCCAGGAGCTGCACCGATCGATCGGCACCTACGCCTCGTTCGCGGCCGGCTTCTCCTTCGTCTCCATCCTCACCACGGTCTTCCAGCTCTTCGGCCTCGGCTTCAGCTTCGCCGGACCGACCTTCTTCTGGACCTGGCCCGCGGTCTTTGTCGGCCAGATCCTGGTCGCCCTCTGCTTCGCCGAGCTGGCCGGGCGCTACCCGATCTCGGGGGCGATCTACCAGTGGTCCCGCCGCCTCGGCGGGCACGTGATCGGCTGGTTCGCGGGCTGGACG
>Ga0210040_10010551_pt1 | contig 10571 bp, 3 predicted proteins | sample CryGeyCG12114_NA_FD_185462 | JGI IMG/M metagenome (GOLD analysis project Ga0210040, IMG submission 185462) | Groundwater microbial communities from aquifer - Crystal Geyser CG19_WC_8/21/14_NA (SPAdes) (version 2) | ecosystem: Environmental > Aquatic > Deep subsurface > Groundwater | place: USA...
CGTGGGTCCATCACGTGGAACTGTTGAACGTTCTTGGTTGTCCAACTCTCAAATCTCATGAGTGTAGTGTAATTAGCCAGCAAGTGGTATAGCAGCCAAATTGCCTTTCTTGGCAGCAATGGGCAACTTCTCTCCCTGAAGATACGGGTTCATTTCCTAGGTAAATAAAGACCACTAATTATAACTAGATGCGATCATCAGAAAAACAAATAGGAAAGTAATTTATACGATAGTTATCATCAGAGGGAGTGGGCAAAGTTTTAAAAAATGAACTTTGTTTCATTTTTGGCCCTTCAGGTGAAGGAACTATAAAGGAATGCAATCAATTACCCAAAGTCTCTGCCCATCATGGACAGCAGCCGCCTCACGGGCCATCTCATTCAGTCGACTTAATTCCTGCTCGTGCGACTGTGTAATACATTTATTTATGGTTAGTTCAGTCAGGTACACACATTAGTAAGTTGGCTGGTTAGTTAGTTACTTAGTTTCTAGCTATATACTTTTAGGGTTGCACACTAACTACAGAAATAACGTTCGATATTGTAACATGCAGCAAACCGGACCGTAAATCTTCATTCTGCTTAGCTGAATCAATAATCAATGATTGAATTTTGCTACCTAAGCGAGGTATTTTTGCACTTTAGTTAGTTTTTACGTAAGACACTATAATAAGGATGCATGTAAGTAGTTACTGCCTTTAAGAGTAAGGGATTTGTATTTATTTGTCTATATTTTTAATCTATAGCACACAAAATTGTAATCTGGCTTCATTTAGTTACCAAATTGGTTGAAAAGGGAACACAAAGTCAGTAAGTGCATATATAATTTGAAGTAAAGACTGCAGTGACTTACAGTGAGGCGAGTTTTAGAAGGTAATTAAAAATTTACGGTAAGTTACGTGAAGGAAAGCAAGCCAGTCCCTAAAGGTTTATTCGTAAACAAAAGAGTTTACGTATACACGAAAAAAATGAGTGCATTCAATTACCTGACCATTATTGCGTACGCTTATGAGTTGTACGAGACATACTAACAAACTAACTAAAGCTTCGAGATGAGACTTGAGAATAATTTAGTCCATTTCAAAGGATTTTTTTCATAAAGGATACACTTAATGTGTAAGATGCTACAGTACTAATGAATCTCATTTACAAAAAAAAGTTTTTCTACACTGAAATCTAAACAATGTAGACTATTTCATGCATTCAAGCTTAAATTTCCAAAACTCTTGAGCGTAATACCCGTCAATAGTTCTATGGAGCCTCATCTATTCTACTATGAGTGGCAGTTATGATGGTATTTAGCGCCGGAATTTTTATTACTTGGTCTGTCTTTGTTTAAATTACAGTTTGCTACTAATTAAATTCTTGCATGTGAAAAAATGGGTCCTGGTGTATCGTCTGAATTTGTAGCTTTTGTATTTTTCCACGGAATTTTAGGAATACTTATACCATACATGCGGCTGTTTCAACTCGGCAAGTCCTAACTACATAAATGCAAAGTAAAAGTGACAGAAACCAATTAACGCAAACTTACCTTTTTGTTGTAGAATTTTTTGGCTACCAGACTTTTGTGCTGACCAGGCACCTAAACACAATAAAATGTAGTTAGGTTAGGGCTAATTTACACAAATTTGCAGTCTACCTAAAAACTCTAGAATAATACTAATATTTTTCTCAAAACCGATTGCATTTCTTCTATGTATTGAGAATACAAAATTTCGAAAAAGTTCCTAAGTTCGAAATACGAAAAATCTTTGTAATTTTTTTTACTTCCCTATTGTCTTTACTAGTTTAATACTTCAACAGTTAAATATCCACATAAATCTTACAAGTTCAGCAATGAAATTTTGACGGCTCAATTCCATAGCAGAGTCGTCCGAATCCCGAGACGAAGGGCAGTCAAACATATGCTCAGTGTCACACATGCAGTCCTGTGATGCTTGATATGCCCGACTGAAAGCAGCACTGTTTTCAAAAGTCTCGATACATCCATCAGCCTCAGTATAGCCCACTGGACACGGATTGGGTGGGTTGCAATAAGCTGGCAACACCGAGTCGGTCTTAACTTCTGGAATCTCTTGGCCTTTGGCTTTCAAAATTTTGGACCCCATGTCTTCACAGAATTGCAAACAAGAACAAATCAATTTTACTTTTTTTAAATGAACACGGAAATAAATCCCATATAGCCATATATCATACACACAGACCTTGGGAATCAAAATTATTGTGTCCATAAAGTGTGCTATGCCTCAAGTACTCTTGATCCCGAATTGAAGGTTGCCCACTACCTCCCATCAATACATCGTAGTCATTATCTAAAAATTCGGCGTCCTTAGTAGCTCGACCGGGCAAAAAGACTCCAGGGAATGAGCTCATATCATCCATTCTACGTTCATCAATCACTGTTTTATTCAATTCAATGCACACCAAGAAAATAAAGAAGAAGCAGAAAAAATATATGTTTACTAACTTGTTGTTATCAAAATCCAAGAAGGATCCATCATTGGTACTCATATCTCGGCTGATTCGCTCCATAATGTTTTGAAGAATTGACGCATCATTGTAACTTCCAACGCCGTTCTGTAAAGAATTTAAAAACCGATTTAAATACCAAACAATTTTGATAGTTAAGATGGGGTAATTATTATGAGTGCGAAATCCAGCAACACATTTTAATATTTTTCCGAATAATTAATTATTGATTTCGCACTTACTTCTCGTAACGGAGCGTACGCAAAAGTCCCCGAAACAACGGTGAATGCAATCAACGCAGACAACATTTGTAAATCTTGTTTAACAACTTAAAGTACTATATAAATGTGAGTAACAAACTACTACAAATAATTATATTATCGCAAATAAATGTGTGTGCAAATAGAAATGCTGCTTGCTAATCAAAAAGTCCTTATTTGTTGCACAGCTTTCAGGTCCAAATATCGATCCAAAGAGAAAGCCAGTATGATAGGCAATCTCATATACTGCGTAGTATTGGTAAGCAGATTTTGACGCCGTCCCTACTCTTTCTCATACTTTGCAATATGAAGGGAAAACTAGCATTGGTGAAAATTTTGGCCTGCCCTTTCTCCATGTACGTCAGCAAGTTCTATCTCCAATGATAGAGCGCCAGCCGCTTTTAATCTGGGTAAAAAGCTACAGGTTGTGACTTTCTATTTTCTTGTACATTACGTGGGCAGCAGATTTAAAAAACTTGTGAGGTGACATCTTTTGTCTGAAATTTGAAAATCGGGAGCTAAAATAAGCGGGTATTTGGTGTCAGATGTCATTCTCACCCAATGTGGCGTTCACCGACATCTGCTATTTTCGATTTTCATCGTGACACAGAAAATAGAGAGATAATTATGCTTTGTTCGTTTTAAGACATAGTTAATGTTAGTTTACGAGAAAGTGCGCCGCAAGAAATATTGACAATGAGCAGATAAATAATTAGTCTGGAGCTCTAGGTTTCAATAGAAAGGAATATAATTCAATGGACGGGTTCGTTTAGGGTTCAGAGAATTATTCAATCATGTATTATTGATCTAATTGAATCTGTCAAAGTCAGGGAATCTGCAAATGCGCTGCGGAATAAACAACTATTAGAGGACCTAGAATCGGAAAATTATATGCATGTATGAGATTTGGGTGGTGCATGATGATCATGTAATTCAAAATTGATTGTGCATGATTTATAATTACTTATCGTGATGTAATAGCTACTTACTATGCTTTCCCTCTGTGCGAACTCAGCAATTACAGGAAGTATTTTTAAACTATTAATTTTGGTTCCCAATTTTCCATGCGGTTCAGGGTCAGACGGAATATCGCCATATTGCCGAAGGATGAATGCATGGATTTCAGGTGGCAGTTGACGTATGCTCGTTATTTGCTTTCCCTAAATATTTTAGCTATCACAAATGTAATTCAGATGCTTTCGGTCGCGCCATTAATTTGCATTTGACATGCAATTTTTAATGACGTTAAAATCAATTTTACGGGCAAAAGAATAACTCGCAGTTACTTTAATTGTAAATTTTGATGACTTTGTTCTTTTATCGATTTATTGGAATTGAAAAAGTTATATTTCGACCAGTTGGACTGAATAAAATTAAGTATATTTGAGTTACACAATGCAGCTCGCAAGTCAGTTATGGGATTTTCCCCCTATAATCTTAAAGCCTGCATTGTACTTTCTTTCACTACTGAAGAAAAATCCATTCATCGCCTATTCAGTTACTTTCATGGCTGGAACGAAAAGTCAAGATTTTTTTATCTCACCACTTTGGTTTTCATGAAAATATGGAAGCATGGAAAGCTGGAAGGACGAATGTGGGCGATAAGGACGCTTGGGATAAAATCGCAAAATTTACAAAAAGCTGTTGTGTATACGAGTGCAAGAGCAAAGACCATATCCTTTTTAATCAATGGTGACAAACACGTTAGGTTTCCCATCCGACCGTCACTTAATAAAATTGGTCTTGAAGTGGTTTGATTCAATATCTTTCTTATGTTTGTTTCCATAAGAGATAAGTCACTTAAGCTGACGATACCAACGCAAATTAGTTTTCAAATATGTTATGAGTCGTCTCTTTAATGTCTTCCATCCCAAAAGTCTAAAATTGTACGTGCACAACTACAAGTCCTGATTCTATTTTTTACTTAATCCAATGTCATCAGATTCTCAGTAAGAATACGTAATCCTTATATTCACATTATTCATTCGTCCTAGATGCTTATTATGCGTGACTATCTTTTTTTGGTACAAAAGAACAGCTTATTTGTGTACAGGCAGTACAGTTTTTGAAGGAATCAGCCTTCAAGGGTGTTTTTTTCACTTTTGCCAATCATTGTGGCGAAAGTACATGACCCTGGACATAGAAAAAAACTCCTCAGCTTTAATATTATTTTACCGAAAATGTTGTGCACTTGCATTTGTTCCGTCACACATGATTGGATTTTCTTTCAAGGAGCTAAGTAGAGAAGCCAGAGATAATTTTCCAGAAATGAACAATTTTATGAAGTATCTCAAAGAAACCTATGTAGGAGATCTGTATAATACACCTATGCTTCCACCGGCTTTTTGGAGTGTCCACAATCGAGTAATCCAAAATCAACCACGAACAAATAATGCAGTGGAGTCGTGGAATAGAAGACTCAACTCTACCTCACGAGTAATACATCCGTATTTTTTTAAGTTTACCGAAATCATCCTCAAACAACAGCAATTTACAGAAGATAATATCGAACTGCGGATAAGCGGAAACCATTTGAGAAAACAAAAGAAGGATACTGTAATGCTGGACCAGCGCATTCAGACTTTAGTAGCTAATTTTAGTGAAATGGACTTGAATGATTTTTTAAGAGGCATTGCCAATAACATGTCTCATGGACTGAAAACAAAACGACCATTGGATAGTGACGATAGTGACGACAAAGAAGTTGATGACACACAACCAGTAACAAAGCGGCAGAAATTAATGAACTAATCTAATCTAATATAATTAAGTATTTAATATAATGTAAAATTAAAAAATATTGATTGACTTTGTTGCATTATTGTACAATACAACTATTATACATTTGTACCATTCACGTTATACTTTTGAAGATTATACATTTTTTTATACATTTGGCAATACCTACATTTGACTATTATACTTTTATGGTGGGACCCCATTTAATGACGCTGAAGACACAATGCATTTAGTGGGGGAACGACTAGAATGAGAAAATAAAGTCTATATTTCCGCAATTATGTTGTTTCACAACAAAAAAGTAAAACAAGTGCTTACTCGAAAAGTTTCAGCATACTTAGCTAGGTTCATTTCCGTATAGAACGTTGCTTTTAAATTAGTTTATTACGTCTACGTGAAATGGAAACTGTCCTCTTTATAAAAACTTTTCTTCGCTCGGTAGTAAATATTCAAGCCTAAACTTCATTATGGTCCAATTATCTTCAAAAATTACCATGCTTCTAGTGTGGTATCTACTTTTATGGCTTTTGAAAACTTTCTAAATGTTTCAAAACGGAAAAATTTAATGTTGCGCCATGCAGGAAACAAGAAAATAAATTAATGCTATGAAAGCCAGATTGACAAAGAATTTGATGGGATTCGCAGGAATGAATATTTAATAAGTTTCGTTAGTGGCATTCACTTATACATGACGGTATTTATTTTTAACTTGTATTTGACTCAATTAAAACTATTCTAAAGACATTGTGGCACAAAATAATTTCTCACATCATCAAGTCAACAAAGAAAGAGGGTATACTTGACTCCACAGTCTGGATGGAAACATACGGATGGCAACGTCAAAAGTTGTGTTTTTCAAAGAAAAATTTGGCCAAAAAGTTAGCTAGACAAGATATTCTAATTTGGCAAGAGATATCATTCTTTACCAAAAAACCGGTTTCCAGAATACAATTGTGAAAGAAACTGCCATATCTGGTGTGAAAGGATCCTATCCTAAAGGAATATTGCAAAATCACCTTTTTGCTACGAACTCGATCTAATAATTGCTGGGGCTATTTATACAACTAATCACTTTTATGTTTCAAACCTAACTATGTTGTATATACTATACTGACTGAGTCGTCTGCGATTACTTTCAATTGATAGTAATGATTTTTATCGTTGTAATAAATGCTATTCTTGTCTATCACACATGAAAGTGCGTAAACAATTTAGAAACAAAATCGTCTGAAAAATATTGCTTTCTATTTCTAGCCTTATTTGTGCTTTCATTTCAATTATACTACTTGCCCTCTGCCCTTTGATTCAACTAAAAGTAAGTAGCTCAAACTTGAAAACTAAGAGTCATGAAAGAAATGTTTTCCAACTTTTTTGTTTACTCTCTGTGCAATAATTGTCCGTACGCTCTGTACAAGCGAAGTAAGGCAGTGAAAGTAAAAAAAAAGTTACATGATGAAAAGACGTAGGGTGTGTGTTTTTATTACACACAAGGTTAGCTGCTTAAACGAGCTGTATCATCATCATCATCTAATGTGAATTCGAACGAACCTCCAGGTGGGCTCCTTGCTCCATTTAAACTGACTAGGTACACGTGGGCGACTCTAAAATCAATATGGACTGTACAGTGTAGGTGGAAAAACGAGGGGCAACCGGAGGGGTTCGCTCGCACAAATACAAAGTTGCAAACTTGCCACGTTTTCAATGGTTTTTGCCGTTCTGCACATTTGCCTATCTTGATAAGTTTGAATCAGTCTGTGTTGGCGAAAGCGAAAACTAACAATATCTTCTAATATATTAGATTGCAGCTATTAACGCCCAATACTAAAGAATTTTGAAATTAACATTGCACACTTTTACTGTTACTCTAATATATGATCACAAAGTGCCGATACATATTCATGGAAAAATTTTCAAGTTTATCTATTTAATTTGCTTGTTTATAAAATTAAATAAATTCAATCAAATTAATTGACTGAAAGTTTTGCATTCATGTGAGGTCCATCGGGTTGCCCCCTACTGTGTGTATAATCTGTGAAAAGGCAAGTTTGTTAGAAAGCCAAAACTCACTTCTACAGTCATGGAAAGTATTCAGAAACTTCATTCATGTAATGTCTTGAAAACTCCTATTTTAATTATTACCAGCTGCTGGTACAATTTTAATTCACTGGAGAATCATATTGTTCTCAATAACCAGATGAAAGAAAAACTTGTTGAGCTTCTAGAGAAGCAGTATAATGTCGAGCACATTTAAGTATCTTTATTCCGTTGTGAAAAAAAGCTTACCTGCTCTATGAACCAAACCATTTTCAATCTGCTTAATATATAGGCTGTTCCATTCCGAGATTGAGATCAATATTTTCCAAATCAACAAGAGTTTATTCAATGGAAATTCAACATGACTATTTAAGTTATTAAGCTACACTTTTGAAAAGGTTTTAGAAGTAGTAAAACAAAAAAATAATAACAAAATCTATAGAAATACTGAGCAAGATTGTTTGTCTCATGTTCAAAATGAAAATTAATTAATGATCTCTCTAATTTCCAGCATTTATAATTAAGTCTTTGTTTGATGTAAATCTTTATTAAACTTTCAACTTATTCATTATTCTCCGGGCTACTTTACTAATAAGACTATAATTAAACGCTCATGCATTAATTTTTAAATCATTTCATTATAAAACCCATTTACTTCAAAGAACACCCAAAATACGCGTGTCCGCACCGTTTGCCGAAAACTTTTACGCCGAGAGAAAAACGCCGAAACCCAAATGGACTACGTTTAGTTAGGTTAGGTTTTTGGACGTTTCGGCGTGATTTCCACGCCTTTAACGACTCGGCATTTTTGTTTCTGGCGTACTGACCGTGAACCAAAATACAATAGAGAGACATATTCTAACAAAAACTTTGCATCTTTTCTGTAGTTTTGTTAGTTGATTTAGTTGACTCCAAATATATTGCAACATGTGACCAACCTACATTACATATGATGATCAACCGACTAACATTTGTAATAAAAATATGACCTTATGTTGTCAATCATAAGCGCTTAATTAAATTCAACGGATTGCCACTTCCTCGGGGCATCTAAATCAAATTTCCCTACTTTCCGCTTTTCATTACCACCTTTCACCTTGTTATATTGTTTTCCCTTGTGATTTCATGTGTGTAATATACAACACACAAAAACCCGCATTTCATGTCAAGGTGAAAGGCAGGCAAACCCTAGCTGTACATCATGTATCTTCGGTCTTCTCAAACTGAATTCACTTCACAGACCGTTTTGCTTTCTGCTAAATGAATTAGCAGCAGTCAGCCAAGGTTCCTTTCACTGTGTACAGACAATGAACTTGAAAATAACCAGCAATTGAGTGTCAATGTTTAGAGACAAGCCCATGAAATGTTAAGTGAATTAGACTTGACACAAAAGCATTCATTAGTAACAAATAAGTCTCAAGGTGAAGATACTGTACGCTTTTCACAATCAGTCAACTTGGATGCTCCTACGTAGAATAAATATGTGGCGCAATGGAATACATTTCAGACCAAATTTTTGAAGAACAGTCTATAGACTTCACATTATAGGCAGTTCGATTCATATTCGCACATTGCAACGCAAGGAACTGGTTGGTTTGGTGTAAAATAATTGTCACAGCAAAACGTACGTTATAGTGAAAGCACAAAAAGGAAAGTGTAATGTGCCATATGCGTACTAACTAACTATGTAGAACCAATAAAATGATTGCTCACATGCTGTCAAGAGTACACAGAGAGCATACTAAAACACATAATAAAATTATGGATGTTAAAAATAGGACAGTAAAATAACAAACGACATACTGAATTCTCTTACTTACTGACTATACTATGACTACACACACGGATGGCATGCATTAGGTCTGATCATTTCATTGACGTCAGAAAGAGAAATTCAACTTGGGCAACAAAGCAACAGACAGGAATGGTTAAGTACATGAAAATAGCTAAACTGGTTGGTTGCAGAAACAGCAAGTTGCTTGGCATGCACCTAACGTAAATAACATGGCAATTTCACTGCTCATCATATTCTATGAGAAAGTGCTGCTTATCTCTCAAATCTATTTTACTACAGACGCTGAAAAAATTATACTGCATTAAAATATTATACGAGAGTCAAAGATAAGAAAATTTTTTATAATGTGATCATAAAAAATCATTATTTTTCCACACAAATGCCACCCTGCCATTCGCAAACTAATAAATCCCAACGTACCATACAACTAACTAAATACTTTCTTTTTTTGGCAAAGCAAACAACCTTTTCACCAACTTGCAGTATATAAATAGTTGGTTTACATTCACAAACTCTGTGAGGATATTGAAATAAAAGAGCAAGTTCATTATTCTGACCACATATTATTGCCAGTGTTGTGCTGACCGAGCAAAGTGCGTCATGAAACAAAAGGACGGACGTGCCAAAGTGGATATTTATGGCTACTTTACACAACAGCCCACATGTCCATCAATCATGAATATAAATCTAATGTAGGGTAACAAAACACATGGGTTGCAGTCAAGTTTTATTTATTTTATGATACTGCAGAAATTCTCGTCATCTGGAACCATAGCCATCATTCGCTCTCTCCTTTCCATGCCCGCATTTAAAAGTTTATAAGGTTGAATGAAAGACACAGCAGTTAATTAGTTGAAAGACCGAATCAAAAAATGTATTCTTTGAAATTTACGCAACGCATATCAAAAATAGCATAAATACAGAGAACGTTGAGCGTAAATTCTATAGTTTACTATACTATCCCACTTTTGGTGAATAGAGGACAATCCTAGTAAGTTTCATTTTGCTAATTAACTCACCGAATTGTGAGCGTATGTAAGATATGATGCCTGACAAATGTTATTTTTTCCACAAAATATGTATCTCCGAGCGTAGATTTGCCACCCACTGGGATTTTCTGCGTCTACAATTCAAAACTACTATAGCTTATGACAGGATGCTTTTCTATCCAGCTTTCACTGCATTCTATTAATACAAAAAATGTTTCTTTCAGGCTGGATTCATATGAATGATGTCCATATGCTCAAATTTAAACCAACTGAGACCAAAAAG
>Ga0210040_10010552_pt1 | contig 10569 bp, 7 predicted proteins | sample CryGeyCG12114_NA_FD_185462 | JGI IMG/M metagenome (GOLD analysis project Ga0210040, IMG submission 185462) | Groundwater microbial communities from aquifer - Crystal Geyser CG19_WC_8/21/14_NA (SPAdes) (version 2) | ecosystem: Environmental > Aquatic > Deep subsurface > Groundwater | place: USA...
GGGTGCGGATCAAAGAAAAAAGGAATCGACAGACCCGACTATTCGCGCCAGTTGGGCTCGGCGGGGTAGGGCTGCTGTTGCTCAAAAAAGCCGGCCGCGGCATCGGCAACTTCTATCCGCGGCTTCCCCGTCGCGTAGCCAATGCCGATATCGGGCAATTCGGGGTAGGCGAGCCGCAAGTGGCGTAGCACATAGGCCAGCCTGGTTTCAGCGGAGGTAGGAACCGGGAGTAGGGGTGGGAGGAGGGCGGGCATCAAGTAAATGTATCAAAAAAAGAGCCTGTCATCCTGAGCCTGCGAAGGACCCTATACCCGCAGAACGAGTTGTTGTAAAGTAAGTCGTTCTGCGGGTATAAGGTCCTTCGCAGGCTCAGAATGACAGATAAGCAGGGCTGTCCTACTCTATTGCCCGCCTGTGCTACCGGCCTTGCTGCCCAGCTGCCCCAGCAACTCCTTCACGGCCGCGTCCAGCTGCACGTCGTGCTCGGAGTAGCTTTCGCCGATAGGACGTTTTACGGCTACGTCCACGGGGCGGGGATTCATTTCCATGATTTGGCCGTCGCTGGCGGCGCGGATGGTGGTGCTGGGTAGGCGCAGGCTAGAGCCGTCGAGCAGCGACACGTTGGAGGTGAAAATGATCCAGCCGGCGGTAGGCTCGCCTACTACCTTGCCCAGCTTCAGGGCGCGGTAGCCCTCGGTGAAGTCCTCGGCATCTGATAAAGAATGCTGGTTGGTGACCAGCACCGTGGGTTGCTCCAGCGCCCGCTGGCCCAGCGACGTGCGCGCCGGCATGGGCGCGGCCTGGTCGCGACGGGTGAAGGTGAGGTAGCTGCGGCGGGCCAGCACGTCGATGGCGTACACGTTCACGAAGCCGCCGTTGTTGTTGCGCACGTCCACCACCACGCCCTCGCGGCCCAGGTTTTCGGCGTCGAGGTCGAGGTAGAGCTGGGAGAGAGAGCCAGCCGACATATCGTACATGTGCACGTAGCCCAGCCGCCCGCCGCTGATTTTGTTGACGTAGGCGCGGCGCTCCTCCACCCACTGCCGGTAGGCCAGGCCCTTTTCCGTGTCGCGGCTGAGGGGCAGCACCGTTACCTCGCGGGTAGCCCCGGCGGCTGGCGTAGCGGTGGTTTTGGTGCGGCGGCTTTTCCTGGTGGCCGGGGCGGCGGCAGTAGGCGCCGCGCTGCCGCCCAGGCGCAGCGTCACGCGGCGGCCTACCCTGTATTGAAGCAAATCGTCGAGGTTGGTGGTGGGCGAAAGAGGTGTGCCGTCCACGGCCAGCAGCACCTCGCCGGGACGGATGCCAGCCAGCGCGCCCGCGCTCAGCGGCAGCACCGACGCCACCCGCAAGCGGCCGTGCTGCTCATATTCGGCCGCATCAAAGGTCAGCCCCAGCCGGCCCGTCGATGGCACGATGGTGCCCGAGGCCGCCGGTCCGGCGTTCAGGCCCGAGTGGGAGGCGTTCAGCTCGCCAATCATCAGGTTGATGATACGGCGCGACTCGTCGGGGGTGCGGGCGCCGGCCACCAGCGGGGCGTAGCGGTCGTGCTGGGCCTGCCAGTTTACGCCGTTAAAAGTGGCATCGGCAAAGTGAGCGTTGAGGTAGGACCACGCCTGCTCGAACACGGCCATTTTCTCCTGCTCAAAATCCACGTCCATCTCGGCCGATACGGCCAGCGCCTGCGGCTTGCTGCCCACCGCCACCAATACCGTCTGAATCTTGCCTTGGTCGAGGTAGAAAATCTTCTTGCTATCGGGCGAGAACTGCACTTCCCGCTTCTGCCCGGCCGTGGACGTCAGCTGCCGGGCCACGGCGGGCTCCTTGCTCAACTCGTCCAGCGAAAACAGGTAGAGGTTCGACTGGTTGGCCGCGTAGCCCGTCACTACCAGATACTTGCCATCGGGACTGATGGCGTGGCTGCCCACGTTCAGGCCAATGGGCAGGAGGCTCAGGCGCCGCCGAATGTCCTCAAACGAAATCCGAACGGGCGCCTTTTTGCCGCTGACCGGTGGGGTAGGGGCGCTGAGCGAGTCGGGGGACGCCGTGCTGATGGTTGGGGTTGGCTTCAACGTCGGCGACGTGTTCTTGTCGGGCGTGGCGGGGGTAGGCGACTGCTGCTCCCGAAACAGGTCGCGGAACTGATCCTCGCGGAAGCGGGGCGTGCGCGGCTGCAAATCCACGCGGGCAATCTGGGCGTCCTCGGTGCGCTGGCCGGTGTCGAAGAGAATGTATTTGCCATCCGGACTCCACGACACGGCCGTGCTGTTGGCATTGGCTACGAAGCTGATGGGCTGGGCCTTACCGCCGGTCGTCGGCACTACCGACACGTTGGTAAAGCGCCTACCCCGGTCGGGCATGAAGGCCAGCCACTGCCCATCGGGCGACCACACAAACGACCGCTCGGCGTGCAGCGGCGGCTTGTCGAAGCTGGCGGTAGCCACCACGCGCTCCTTTTTGGTGGCGAGGTCCAGAATGCGCAACTCCCGAGCGTCGTGCTCAAACGCCAACTGCTGGCCGTCGGGCGAGAGGCGCGGGGCGGCATCGGGGGCGGAGCCGCTGGTGAGCTGGGTTTCCTGGCCGCTGCTGAAATCGTAGCGGTAGATGTGGGCCGCGCCGTTGCGCTCCGAGCGATAAATCAGCCAGCGGCTGTTTGGCGCCCACATAATATCCGACTCGGCCGCGGGCGTAAGCGTGAGGCGCGTGGCCTCGCCGCCCTCCGTAGCCGACGCGGCAAACACCTCGCCGTGCACCACAAACGCCACTTTTTTGCCATCAGGGGCCAGGGCCAATTCCTGCAACCGATCAGTGTAGCGGGTGCGCTCCACGGGGCTGCCGGCCGGGGCGCCGCGCCGCTGAATCTTCACCTCCCGCACCTGCCCATTGGCGGGGTCGAGGGTCCAGAGGCGGAAGTCGCGCTCGAAGGCCAGCAGCTTGCCATCAGCCGACATACTCGGCCACAACACCCTACCCTCGGTGAAGCTGGTGACGGCCCGCGCGCCGCTGCCATCGGCCGCCATCGTCCAGATGTTCTCCTGCCCGTTGCGGTCCGACACAAAAAAGAGGTGCTGCCCATCGGCGGCCCACATCGGCCACAGGTCCTTGGCGCCGCCGTTGGTGAGGGCCGTGTAGGTAGGGGCACCATTCTGCGCACGCTGTACCCATATTTCCGACTCGTCCAGGTGGCTGTGCCCGTGCCGCCACCACTGGCTGGACACGATGCCGCGGGCCGTGAACGCCACCGTGCGGCCATCAGGAGCCGGCGCGGCGAAGTACTCGTTGGCGTAGTGGTCGGCGCTGAGGGGTAGGGGCATACCGCCGGCCAGGGCCACGCGGTAGATATCATTCATGGACGCAATATCGTGGCTCGTGGAGGAGAAGTAGAGCCACTGGCCGTCGGGCGCCCAGGCGTCGAGCTGCTCGGGAGCGTCGTCGAAGGTGAGGCGGCGCACCTCGCCGGTCGCCAGCGTCAGCACATACACGTCGCCGTTGCCGGTACGCGTCGAGCTGAAAGCCAGCTGCTTGCCATCGGGCGAGTAGAGTGGCCTACTCTCGGTGGCTGGGTGGGCCACCAGCAGGCGCGCCTCGCCGCCCGCCACCGGCACCGTCCAGATGTCTCCGCCCGACACAAAGGCCAGTTCCTGCCGGTCGGGCGACACGGCCGGCTCGGCAAAGGCGGCCGTGGCCACGGGCGTGGTTTGGGCGAGTAGGGGAAGGGTAGGGAGTAGGAGAATGGCCGCGGTCAGGCCCAGGCGCGCGGGGCGCCGCAGTGCGGAGAAGTGTGTCATAGCGTGGTAGAGTAGCCGAAGAGGATGGCTAGGATACAAGGACGCAGAACAGGCGCAGAAGCTGCTAGGTGCGGAGTGCTACTGCCAAGTAGACTACAGGTCAGGCCGAACATGTTCAAGCGCCCACCCATTCCCCCAGCAACCGTACCACTCGCTCCTGGCTGTGCCCCTCATCCGGCGTCCCGAGCGTGGCATTATAATACGCCGCCCGTTGGTACAAATCCAAAGGTTTAGACTGCTGATACGCTCGGAGCAATTCCCCCAAAGCAGCCAGCGAGTCGGCGCGGGGAACGAGGCCGTGGGCCACGTAGCCGTAGTAGTCATCCGCGACGGTGTGGGTGCCGAAGCGGTAGTAGAGGCTGGCTACGTTCAGCAGCGTAGCTTCCAGGTGGGTAGAGGTGTCGGCCGCTACCAAGGCATCCTGCTGCTGTAGGAACTCGAATACGTTCTCTTGGCGGGCATCGGAAAAAAGGAGGGTAGGGTGCTGCTGGCCCAGGAAGCTGAAGTCGCGGGAGTCGCTGGGGTGGGCGCGCAGGGTGAAGGCGAGCGTCGGGAATTCGCGCAGCAGGTAGGCCACCGTAGCCACTACGGCTTGGGTGTCGTCGAGTAGGTTGATGGCCAGGCCCACGCGTTGCACGGCAGGCACGGTATTGCGCTGGGCCAGAAAAGCATCGGCTTTGGGCATCCCTACCAACTCTACCCGCCCGCGAATGGGGCCGCACTGGCGGTACTTATCCAGCGCGTCCTGGCCTTCGAGTAGGCTCAGGTCGAAGCCCAGCGGGGGGAAGTGGGTGCTCACGCTGGCGTGCTGCACGTAGGCCGTCGGGATGCCTTCGGCCTGGCAGGCGAGTAGGAGGGCGCGGGCGTCGTCGTTGTGGTCGTTGGCGAAAACGACGGCGCGGGGCCGGTAGTGGCGCAAGGCCCGGCAGTATACCTCGTAGTAGCCAATGGCGTTGAAAATCAGGTCGAAAAAGCGCCATGCCCGTTGGCCTTCCGTTTTCAGCAACCCGCGCATTACCGCCGGAAACTGCCCGTAATACAGCAGCTTGCGCCGGAGCGATAGGCGGCTGACCTGCGCGTTGTAGCGCCCGATTTGCTTGCTCTGGCCCGCCACCAGCACCGCCTCGGGTAGGCCTTCTTGGATGAAATGCAGCGCGTCGTAATTGTTCTGACTCACCACGTACAGCCACACCTTGCCCCGCAAATCCTGCGCATTGCAAACGGGCCGAAACACGTTGCCCACCAGCCGGAGCGCCGCGTAGCCGGCTACCTTCGCCAGCCGCTTCCACCCACTGCGCGGCGAAATGCCCTCCAGCGTGCGCGCCGGCAGGGCCACAAACAGGTCGCTGAAGCGTAGTTGCAGGATGTCGCGCAGGCGAGCGATGGGAGTAGGCACTAGGCAATAACGTGAAATAGGAACGTCATGCTGAGCGGAGTCGAAGCATCTCTACCGCTTCGTTGAATGAGGCATACGAAGCAGTAGAGATGCTTCGACTCCGCTCAGCATGACAGGCAGCGAAGTAAGTGGGATTTCTCCTCCTTGCTTGATGCGCAGAATAGTCGAAATGACGGACGACTTGAACAACAAGCAGGCTTCGCGTTACAGCATCTCCCAAGTGAGGGCGGTGCCGGCGGCCAGGTTCTGACGGGCTGGCTTGCCGAGTAGTTGATCGTAGTAGCGGGGGGGTAGGCCCAGGCCGGGGCGCACCACGCGCAGGTTCTCCGGGGTGAATACTTCGCCGGCCTGAATAGCCTGGGCCACGTAGAGGGAGCGTTTGTAGAGGCGGCTCTTCTCTTCGGCTCGCTGCACGCCGTACTGAATGTGCCCAAGTGCCTGCCAGGCTCGTTCCGTTTCCGTTACCAGGGCCGCCACTTCTTCGGGTTCCAGGGAGAAAGCCGAGTCCACGCCGCCGTCGGCGCGGCGCAAGGTCACGTGCTTTTCTACCACGCAAGCGCCCAGAGCCACGGCCGCCACGGCGGCGCCTACCCCGGCCGTGTGGTCGGAAAGGCCGACGGGGGACGCTGGGAACAGCTGCGCCAAATGCGGAATGGTGCGCAGGTTGGTATTCAGCGGGGTGGCGGGGTAGGTGCTGGTGCATTTCAGCAGGACTAACTCCTGACAGCCGGCGGCGCGGAGCACCTGCTCGGCCTCGGCTACTTCGGCTAGGGTGCTGGCGCCGGTGCTCATAATCACGGGCTTGCCGGTGGCCGCCACGCGGCGGAGTAGGGGCCAGTCGGTATTTTCGAAGGAGGCAATCTTGTAGGCCGGCACGTCCAGCGTTTCCAGAAAGTCCACCGCCGATTCGTCAAACGGCGAGCTAAAGGCCAGCATGCCGTGCTCCTTGGCCCGATCGAACAGCGGCTGGTGCCAGTCCCAGGGCGTGTAGGCCTCCTGGTACAGCTCGTGCAGCTCGCGGCCGTACCACAGGGAGGTGGGGTCGTCGATGCGGTAGGCGCCGGGCAGCGTCATGGTATCGGCGGTGTAGGTTTGCAGCTTGATGGCGTGGGCGCCGGCCGCCGCCACGGCATCCACAATGGCCAGCCCGCGGGCCAAGTCCTGGTTGTGGTTGCCAGACAGCTCGGCAATGATGAACGGCGGCTGGTTGGGACCGATCTGGCGGCCGCCGATGGAAATGGTAGGCATAGCGCAAAAGTAACGAAGCCGCTGCTGATCCGGGCGGATCACAGCAGGCAGCATGGGCTAAACAACCGGCAACGCAGAATCGTGCGGAGCTTCCGCAAGGGCTAGCAGCCTCGTTTCGGCCGCGTGGAGCCGCCGAATAACCATCAGCGTCAGCAGTGTGGAAGGAAGCAGAAACAGCATCGATACCAGGTCGCTGGTTACCGCGTCGGCTATTTGGTGTCCCGACTCGGGGGCGTTGGTTAGGAGGGTAAGCAGTTGGCGAATCACGCTATCAATCAAGAAAAAGCCCCACCACCAGCGCAGCAAGGCCAGCGAGGGCACCCGTTCATCGGCCAGCAGGTAGGTGCTGCGCCACGTTTCGCGCACAATGCAGTAGGGCCGCACGAAGTTAAGAAAGGGCACCAGCCAGGCCCCCACGGCCCAGGCGCTGGCGTATTGGGTAGGCTGGCCCGCCCGGTTCAGGTTGGCATATGCCCGCCACAGCCACCGGATAAAGGACAAAACGGATAGCAGAATGAAGCAGAACAGCAGCAGCTTCAGCAGGCCATACAGTATAATGCCTGCCTCCGAAAAACCCGTACGAAACAAGCCGACGCCGCCAAGCACCATCGCGACGATAAGCACCAGCAGGGCCCAACATACCCCCATTGCCTGCCGGGCTCGGCGGTGGTTGCTTCGAATGAGGGAGGCGGTAGGGGGCACGGCTTTTTGAAAAACAAGGTAGGGAGCGGACTAGTAGCCCACCGCGTCCCAGCCAAACGAGCAAGCGCCTACCGGCGCCGTGGGGTCCATCAACCGGGCAAACCCCGCCCGCTCAAACGCCCGCACCGACGCCACATTCTCCGCCTGCACATGTCCAACTATGCGCCGCACCGCCGGAAACTGCTGCGCTACGGCCCGTGTGCCGGCCACCAGCAACCCCGCCGCCAAGCCCCGGCCGCGGTAGGCGGCATCCAGCAGGTAGCTCAAAGTAGCTTCCTCGGCTGCTACCTGAAACCGAATCAGGCCGGCAGGCTGGCCCGTTACGGCGTCTTCGGCCAGCAACAGTAGCGATTGTTCGTCTGCCAGGCGGGCGGCAAACCACTGCGCATGCTCCGTCGGCGTTACGGGGGTAGGGCTGAAGGAGTGCTGGCGCACGGCGGGCTCGTTGGTCCAGGCGAGAAGCTGGTCCGTGTCCGCGGGCACTACGGGGCGCAGGCGCAGCGGCGAAAGTGGCAGCAGCAAGGCCGCAAACTCCTGCCGGAGTCGTTGGGGTGCCTGGCCGTCGAAGTACTGATGCTGGGCGGTGCGTAGCTGGGCGGCTATCTTGTCCGTTTCGGCGGAGGTGAGCACGTTGGCGGCACTGCGGTAGGGTAGGGCTAGGCCCGCCCCGCGCAGGTAGCGGGCCAGGTCCTGCTGATTGGTGGCTGTGGGCAACACAAACAGCAAGCCGCCACCCGCCGCGCAATACTCGTAGCTAATGGTGCTGGGCGAACATACGGCCGTGCCGCACTGCTGCATCAGCTGGCACAGCACCGGGGCCGAGAGGTTGCGGTGCAGCAGCACGCGCGGCTGGTGCGCGCCCCACTGTTCGAGGCCTTCCCAGCCGCTATACGCGCTGCCCACCACCACGTGCACTTGTTGCACCGCGGGCAGCAGCAGTAGGGCGGCCGCCACGCGCTGGGTCTGGTGGGTAGGGTCGGCGCCGCCGAGGCAGAGTAGGACCGTGCCGGGATCAGCAGGGAGTTGGGCGGGAAGGCGGACGGCCTCCCGAAAGGCAGTCCGCAAGGGGGCGTAGGCCGGACCGGCGAGTAGGCGGGCACCCGGCTTGCGCAGCTCGTACTGGCTGGCCGTGACGCCGCCCGCCGGGTTAATAACTAAATCGGCCAGCAAAGGAAACGTGTGCAGGTCGTCGAGGCACACGAGCCGGGCCACTGCCTCACCAACAGCCTCCTGGTACGTGGTTTCGAAATCGTAGCCATCCAGCACCAGCACGTCGGTGGGCTGCAACGCGTGCTGGCGCAGCCACGCCGGCTCGCCGGCGGCGGGCATCGGCGGCACTTCCACCACTTCGTCGCAGCTGGCTTGCAGCAGCGTTTGCAAGCTTTCGGCGGGCTCCTGAATCAGAAATACACTGCGAAACCGCCCCTGTAAAATCTCCGCCAGCGCCAGCAGCCGCATCACATGACCCAGCCCAATGCGGGGGTTGCCATCGGCGCGGAGTAGGAGGCGGGGTAGGGCAGCAGGGGTAGATATCAGCATTTTTTTTGTTCGATATGGGCGTTCAGCGCCACCAACTCGGGGTGTTGGTCGAGCAGCTGAATCAACTGGTCGGCCGTGAGGGTGGCGGCGTCATACTGCTCAATTAGCGTCTTAATCAGCGAAAAGTCTTCGGCCGTATCCACGGTGAGCCGGTACTGGCTGCGGTCGGGCACGCGGGCCGAGTGCCGGAAATGCACGCGCCCCGAGCGATTCTGGTGGATATATGGCGTGACATGCTCCCGGTCGGCGGGGAGGGTAGCGCGCTGAAACGCTTCGTTGAGCAGAGGGCGCGAAAAGATTTCGAAGTCGAAGCCGCGCGGAAACGTCCGCTTCAGCGCATTCGACAGGTAAAGCTGCGAATTACCCAGGCGCACGTATTCCCGCACACAGGAGGCCACCAGCGCCCCGTCGATCAGGGGGCAATCCGAGGTAACGCGTACGATAATTTCTAGGTCGTGCTCCGTGGCGCACTGGTAGTAGCGCCCCAGCACGTCGTGCTCGCCGCCGCGGGTGCAGGGTAGGCCGTACGCCGCGGCAAAGGCAGCCAGCGGGTCGTCGGCGGCATTGGTGGTAATGGCCAGATACAGCGGTAAATCAGCCTGTTGCAGGCGGGCGACGTGGTAGTGCAGCATCGGGTGGCCGCCCACCGGCAGCAGGACCTTCCCGGGCAGGCGGGTGCTGGTCATGCGGGCCTGGGAAATGATGCCGACTCTGGGCGACGTGAGAAAAGACATAAATCCAACTAAATAACGTCATTTCGACTAGCGGGAGAAATCTCGCGTGCCATAGCAATCTTACTCGTCAGGAATTACTATCGACCATCAGCACGCGAGATTTCTCCCGCTGGTCGAAATGACGGTCTAGTATCAAAACGTTACGGTTCTATAAACTCCCGCACGCAATCTACCACGTACTGCTGTTCCTCGTCCATGAGACCCGGAAACATGGGGAGACTGAGGCAGTGCGCGTAGTAGTCCTCCGCCCGCGGAAAGTCGCCCGGCTGCCAGCCAAGCTGCTGGTAGTAGGGCATGGTATGCACCGGAATATAGTGTACCTGCGCAAATATTTCCTTGCCTCGCAGGAAATCATACAGACCCTTGCGGTCCGCTACTTCAATAATATACAAGTGGTAGGCGTGCCCCGGATGGCCGGGCGCCAGCGGCTGCACGCCCGGCGCAGCGGCAAAAGCCGCATCGTAGCGGGCGGCCAGCGCCCGGCGCCTGGCCAGGCCCGCATCGGCCCGGCCCAGCTGGCTCAGGCCCAACGTGGCCAGCATGTCGGGGAGGCGGTAGTTGTAACCCAGGGTTTGCATCTCGTAGTACCAGCCGCCGTCGTTCTTTTCGAGTAGGCCGGGGTCTTTGGTGATGCCGTGGGTGCGCAGCAGCAGCAGCCGGTCGTAGAGTTCCAGGCTGTTGGTCGTAATCAAGCCGCCTTCGCCCATGGCAATGTGCTTCACGGGGTGAAAGCTAAAGATGGCTATATCAGCAAATTGTCCATTGCCGCAGCGTTGCTCCCTACCCTCGCTATCAACAAAGAAGCCCCCCGGCGAGTGGGCGGCATCCTCCAGCAGCCACAAACCAAACTCGTTGCAGAGCTGCCGGGCTTCTTCCAGATCAACGGGCAAACCCGCGAAATCCACCGGAATCAAGCCGTGAAAGTGGCCTTTCGGGTGCGCTTCGAGTAGGCGGCGCACGGCGCGCAAGTCAAGCAGCGCCGTTGCGGGGTCGATGTCGGCGAAATACACCTCGCCGCCGCAGTAGCGCACGCAGTTGGCGGAAGCCGCGAAGGTGATGGGCGTGGTAATCACGCGCTGCCCCGGCTGCACTTGCAGCGCCAGCGCCGCCAGGTGCAGGGCCGCCGTGCCGTTGCTGACGGCCACCGCGTAGCTCGCGCCCACAT
>Ga0210040_10010553_pt1 | contig 10569 bp, 11 predicted proteins | sample CryGeyCG12114_NA_FD_185462 | JGI IMG/M metagenome (GOLD analysis project Ga0210040, IMG submission 185462) | Groundwater microbial communities from aquifer - Crystal Geyser CG19_WC_8/21/14_NA (SPAdes) (version 2) | ecosystem: Environmental > Aquatic > Deep subsurface > Groundwater | place: USA...
AGCTCGGCGGTTTGCGAATCTTGATGACGGGCGACGATTGCGATATGCGGTTTGACAGGCGCCGCGTCGTGCCGATTTTTTGCATATAAAAAGAGTAACGAGGCCAGCAAATCCTCGCTATTCGGCGAGCGACCGTCCCAACATCCCAACGCCTTTAGCCAGGCCTTACGAATGATGTCGCTATAGGCCTGCATCGCCGGAATAGTGGTATTGGCCTCTATGATTTTTAGGCCATCTCTATCGAAAAAAAGATCGAGCCTTGCCGTAGCGAGCTCCGCCGGACCAGGCATTGAGGTGGCGTGTTGTTCCAAAGGGCTCAGCTCCGCATAGATCCTCTCGGCAAAAGCCTTGTGCCCGGGCTGGCGCCAGCGTTCAACAATCGCGTTCATGCCGCGCAAAGCAAGCTCGCTGGCTTTGGCAACCGAAGCCCAGACGGCATCGTCAATGATCAAGGGATCGAGCGATGCGGGTATCATGCGATAGCCGGCAGCATTCGGCAGCAGGACACCTAAAGGTGAGGTCTTGAGTTCAGCGGCAAAGAGTTCGATGTCAAAATTCAAGGGGACCTCGCTCATCCTGAGACTGTATCCAGATTCGAAGCATGAAGTTTAGTTCTGAGGAATTGTTGGGGCAATCATCAAAAACGAAAGGTCATGGCTGCCATAAGCATTTCAGCATTTAATTTTGAGAGCTGACGAGATGCCTTGCTCCACACCAGGTTCAGCTTGGTCCAAACCCAGCAGAAGGTCAATACGACAGTAGATGTGGGCCTGCATTCTTGCGACACTTAGGGAGCGAACGGGACATGGGAAAGGAGCAAGACATGAGAAAACCTCACAGTGACGAACAGCCCTTTGATCGTATGGTCCGGGGCGAGATGACCCCCGAGACGGCCTATGAAAGTTCATTGAATCATATCAAAGACGATTTGATCCTAAAGCAGCACAGCATGCCAAGGGTCGATGAGGAGATGCGGGACCATCCTCGCGATTTTTATGTCGATCGGGATAGAACGGAGCACCAAAGCTTCGGGACTTATCAGAAGGACTTGGACGGCGAGAAAAATTATTTAGAAGGCAGTGGCCACTCCAATAGGCCACCAGATGAAAACGCTCGGGATTTCGGTGCTCCGAATGATCGCGAGAGAGTCTCACAATCGGCGTCGTCTGACGATGAATTTTCCACGCACAATCCCGAGGCCGTCTACCGACTGGTCGAAATTATCGCTGATATCAAAACCGCGATGCTGACAACCACAGATATCGATGGCACCCTGCGCAGTCGGCCCATGCTGACGCAAGACTATCAGCAGGATGGAACACTATGGTTTTTTAGCAGCGATCACTATGGCAAAGCCGAAGAGCTCGCGCGTGATCCACGAGTCAACGTCACGTACTCAATGCCAGAGAAAAAACGTTTTATTTCAATCAGTGGACTCGCGGAAATTGTTCATGACGAGTATAAAAAGCGGGAATTGTGGAAGCCAAGCTATCAAGAGTGGTTTCCCGAGGGAAGTAACGACACTCACCTGGCCCTTCTTAAGGTCTATATTCAAAAGGCCGAATACTGGGATGTGCCGAGCAATCGGCTGGTGGAGATCTTAAGCTTCACCAAGGCTGTGCTGACCGGCGGCACCTATCATACCGCCGAGCCGCATCAGCGTATTATCTTTGAGCAACCGAACGTCTAAGTGCCAGCGCCAAAAAAAAGACCCCTTCGAGCGTTTTCGAAGGGGCTTTTTTATTGCCTGAATTCAGCTGCTTTTAGCCAGCTGAAAGGCTTTTTCTGCCAGACCATTCACCACTGCGTGAAAGGGCATGTGATGCTGAAGTTTCTCGGCGCCAAGACGCTGGACCAGACCTTCATGCAGAGCCGGAATTCGGGCTGTACCACCGGTGCAGCACACGATATCGATCTGCTCATAGCGTAAACCCGAATCCTCAACGGTCTTATCGAGGGAGCCGAGGATGGCTTCGATGGTTTTCGACGAAAAGACATCGAACTCAGCCTTATCAAAATTCAGGTCCAGATTGATGCCAGGATACTGATAGTTGATATTGGCAACAGGACGCGAGGACAGCATCTTTTTGCCTTCTTCTATGCTTTCGAAAAGATGATAGCCCTGTCGCTCTTCAATCAGAAGTTCGAGCCGTTCGATCGCCAGGGAGTCGTTTTTATCGGTCGACCACTGCTGAATATTTTTAAAAAATTCGATGTATTCTTTTTTACCGAGAAGCATCAGGTCAGCCGGCGAGCAGAGCTTTCTGACTAAAGCCTTCGGCAGATTCAGCGTGTTGGAGCCCATCGGCATTCTAAAGTTGATCTTAGAGCCAAAAAAGGGCGCTACTGCATGTTCCATGATCGTACCGTCGAAGGCGTCACCGGCGAGCGAGATACCGCCGAGCGAGAGCACGTCGGATTCTGAAAAACCTTCAGGACGAAGACGAATGATCGTAAAGTCACTGGTACCACCACCAAAGTCAGCCACCAAAACGATTTTTTCCGAGTTCAGACTTTTGGCGAAGTTGTGCGCCGCCGCCACCGGTTCCGGACAGAACACAATGTCATCGAAGCCTGCGATCTGTGCCGCCTTCTCAAGACGTGATAAAGCCCTCTGATGGGCTTCAGGGAGTGGCGAGAAGAGGGCGGGGTGCCCCAGGACCACTTTCTTCAGGCTTTGTCCCAGATGCGCTTCTGAGCGCTCGCGCATGGTTTTAAGGAGGCGCGCCAGCAGGTCTTCAAGGGAATAGAACTGGCCATGAATCTGCGTGCCTTGAAAAGACGGATCGGGCAGGAATTTTTTTAGAGATTTTAAAACCCGGCCTTCGGCTCCGGCTTCGTAATAAAGAGAAATCGCCTCATTGCCTACCGACCACTCGTTGCGGCGCAAAGAATAGAGCACACTTTTCATGATCGTCGGATCAGCCGAGCTGGGATCGATGGGAATGGGCGGAAGGATGCCAGTCGCTTCGGCTCCGGCGACAAGTGAGTTGGAGGTTCCAAAATCGATTGCGAGCCATGCGCCCATAGAAAGAATATCCTTTCTGAAGAATTTAAGTGCCATTGTAGCACGGCGAAAGGCTTTTGCTCACCTATGTACTTACGACATATGAGGCCTTTTCGGATCTGTAGCTTTAGCGATCTTTTGCCAAATACGCCAGCTTTTTGCGGAAATGCCCGGGACCTGGACCTTAGAGCGTCTGCCTGAGGGTCTTCGCTTTCGGGCCGTGCTAGTGACAAGCTTAGGCTTGGTCCTGTATTCACAAAGAAAAGGAGACGGGGACATGGACATTAGAAAATGGGTGAAGGGCGAAGGATCGGGGGCCGCCACGCGCTTTAGCAGCGAGGACACTCCGGTTAGCGATACCATGATCTGGCTTTGTGAGAAATGTGGCGCAAAAGTAAGCGGCGACCGTGACGATAATCCGTCGCGCCTAGTGCAAAAGGCCTTGAAGCGCCTGGTCAGTGATAACAAACGAAAGGGCCAGATTCGCGCCATGGTCACCAGCTGCATGAATATCTGTCCCTCTGATAAAATCGCCGCCGGTATCGTTGATCTTAAGGGTGGCTCCACTCGATTTGTGTCGTTTGAATTTAGGCAGGATGTCGATCAACTGGCTGCGGATCTTTATCGTCAGATTTAAGATATACAGTTTAGACTATCAGCAGCGGCTTCATAGCCAATGGCGGCTATTCCGGAGGCCTGTTTTTTTGAGAAGCTTCAGTGTGATTTGCTCCAAACTGAAACTGGAGGGTCTATGGACTCGAGTCGCTTGGAAAAGCTTATTAATCTGACAACAAGCGAAAACGATCATGAAGCATTGTCGGCTTTGCGTACGGCTCATAAATTAGCAGACGGAAATTTGTGGAGAGCATTAACGAATGTTCCCAAAATCGTTTCCGCCGGAACAGAATCAGGTCGAATCAAGGCTTTAGAGATAGAGTTAAACGCAGTTCGGAGACATCTTAAAGCCGTTCAACAGGATCTAGCTGAAGCCAAAGACAGACTTACGCAAAAGCCGGTTGTAACTGCCGGTAATTTTGACCTTAGGAATCATCTGGATCGTCCAGGTTATTATGAGATCTATTATGAACTTAGCCTTGAAGACTATATTAGGACGTTAAGGATCATAGGTTCCAGTAATCATGACCACTGGCAAGCGGTTACAAGTCTAAAGTTTCGATTCGAGAACTCGTTAGGATTAGATACATCGACTACAACCTTAAGGCGATTTTCCCAACTCTTCTCCAAAATTTTAGGCATTCCTTCCGTGAAAGGTGGTGGAAAAAAGCAGGTGACAGGCTTTTTGCTAACAGTTGAGAAAATGAATTCTCACGATACCACCTCAAAAATTTAGGATTGAGACGTCCGGACCTGCAGGCTCCTCGCGAAAATCCAATTTCGATGGAATCTGGGAATAGTAGGTCTTAGTCTCACGCCTAAGCTGATCTTTTAACCATCGAAAATACCTAGACTGGATACCAGCGCTGATCGCGGGTTTTAATCCGCGTCCCAGGCCTGACAAAAAACACATGTTAATAGATCTGTAAAAAATTAGAATCGGCACAATCCAAGTTGGGGCTATAATGACTATTTGGCATCCTGAGTTTCATCAATTGTTCTGCGATATTGTATCGGGAAAAGAAGATAGTTTCCGAATAGATGAAAACGAGCATTTTTTAGCTATTCTTGATATCGCACCTGTAACCAAGGGACATACTCTTCTACTTCCAAAGCGTACGGTGCTCGAATTGACAGAGCTCTCTGAAGAGGAAGTTATTAGCCTCCACCGTATGATTAAGACTGTTTCTGAGAGGATTTCGTCTCGACTGCCAACGGTTGGCATCTCTGTTTTACAAAACGGAGGGCAATGTAATTCTGTAAGTTATCTGCATATCCACATTATTCCACGTTTCGATACAGTTAGCATTTGGAACGACACAATGAAGGATCTGACGACTCTTAAGGACGTTCATGCAAATTTAAGACGATAGACAGTTGTTTAAAGATCAGAGCACAAACTATGAAGTGGACCCTATCGGCTAAACCAGTGTTTTGAATTTTCTTGTTAGAGCATTATGCCGCCTTATTCAAGGGATATGTTCCGACCGTGATATGAGGAATATCTAGCTTCGTTGAGTAGACTTGGTTCGGTGTCAGATAACCGAGAGAAGCATGCAGACGCTCATCGTTGTAGAAAGCAAGATATTCTCGCAACCCTTCATGAGCTTCTGTCATTGATTGATATCTCTTAAGAAAGACTTTTCCGTATTTCACAGATCTCCAAAGTCGTTCGATAAAAATGTTGTCTATAGCTCGCCCCTTGCCATCCATACTGATCTTGATTCCTCGAACTTTCATTTAATTCGTGAACCCAGTGGAAGTAAACTGTGCACCTTGATCGGTATTGAAATACTCGGGCACGCCGTACCTATCGAATGCCTCCTCTAGGGCTTCTATGCAAAAGCTTGAGTCCATAGTGTTTGAAAGCTTCCAGGATAGGACTTTGCGCGAGTACCAATCCACTATAGCGGTAAGATAGACAAAGCCGTGTTTTAGCCTGATATATGTGATGTCAGTGGACCAGACCGTATTGGGCTTGGAGATTGTTAGGCCAGTGAGAAGGTAAGGATAGACGCGGTGCTGCTTGTTTGGACGAGAGGTGTTCGGCTTCCGCTAAATCGCTGTGATGTCCATCGCCCGCATGAGCCGCTGCACACGCTTTCTATTGATCTCAAGACCGGTATCTAGGGAAAGTTGTTTTGCCATCTTCCGCGAGCCGTAGAAGGGTGATTTGGTGTACAGAGAGTCGATCATATTCATGAGCGCGCGATCGGTGAGAATGGGAATCAGAACGATCTCTCGCTCGTAATAGAGCGAGGATCGGCAAATATCGAGAAGATCGCACTGACGCCGGATAGAAATATCAGGGCAGCTCGCTTCAACGAGTTTGCAGCGTTCAGAGCTTGGATAATTGGTCAGATTTTTTTTGAACCAGTCGTTTTCGACTTTTAGTCGTCCGATCTGTTCGTAAAGTTTGGCTGGATCTTCCTGCTCATCGTTCGATTTGGATGGCCTTTTCCCTTCGAAGACGCTGGCTAGATTGGCCAGGAGTTCCTTTTTCCACTGGCTGACTTGCACAGCGTGGACCTCATATTTCGAAGCAATCTGATTAGCTGTCAATCCGGAACGGACAGCTTCTAGAGCAACTTTTGCTTTGAATTCAGGGCTATGGGATTTTCTTGTCATGAGACCTCCAGACCATGGGGCAGAGTATGCCACTGTAGCTTAACTAAGTCACCGGTCTAGTTTTCGGGGTCCATTTCAGGTAGCCCGCGTCGAGTGCGGCGAGTAGCGAAGAAAGTCATCCCGCTCAGTCCCTGCCCGCTTTAGAGCCGACCTAAAGATATAGCGGATCGCTTCATCAGTCATGGGAACATTCAGCCAGTTTTAAGGCTCGGAAAAAGCACATGCCCTGGCTCATTGACTGCAAAGCCCCTAACCTTTAAAAAATCCAAGTGTTCATCAATTGCCGAGATGACGACGGGGTGAAGTGGGGTCTCGTGGGTTTTATCGCCTTTGATCTGGAGGCGAAGGATCTTAATGCCTTTTATAAAGCCCATATCAGACACCCTCAGCTGCCGAATCTCGTTCGACCGAAGACCCGCGTAGAACCCTACTGCTAGTATCGCCCTGTGAGATAGCGATGCGTAGCCACCACCTTCAAAACTCCCTAAGATTTTCGAGACGTCTTTATCGTTAATCGCCGCTGTTTCCCGCTTATTTTCGGAGCGCGGCCGCGAGATGCCGTAAGTGATATCGCGTTCGATAAGATCAGCCTCGGCAAGGAATTTACAAAGAGACGAAATCGCCGAGAGTTTTTTCAATATAGTTTTATTGGCGAGACTACGCTCTTCGAGAGATTTTCTATAGGCGATGATATGGTGGCGCCTTAAATCCTCGGGTCTTTTTACTTCGCCCGATAAAAAGCGAAAAAATTCTTCCGAGGCGAGGCGGTATTCGCGCGCTGTGAGAGGCGAACGCGCGTTCATAAAGAAGGAGGCGAGGATTTTCTCGCCTTCGCTCCAGACCTGAGCGGAAGGTACGGGCAAAGACTCCGGCAAAATAACGTCCATATCATTTTGACCTATGAATTTTTTTCATTTTCTCTAGCCATTGTATCTTCGGTATTACTTGGGAGAAAGGTAATTCTCCCAAGTAATACCTCCAGAAAATCAAATTGAACCTTTTTAGCTTGGCCGTTGGATTTTGCGAAATATGGATACCATGCATTAACTTGGACGACGAACGGAAAAAGAGGCGGAAGCAAGAATATTCAGTCCAAACAAAGTAGAGCTAATCCGCGAATGCATTCTCACCGCTGAGTGTGCAACGCCTTCCCGCCCCGTGAATATTTAACCGAATGCTGCTCATCGTCATTTGGCTTTGATCTCTCCGATCCTTACAACGCGCGCTTCCAAATAGATGGCCTAATCAAAGCCATCGATTGGACAAACTTTGTCGAGATTAGACCGATCTTTCCCACGGTAGGCGACGCCTATACAGAGAGCCCTATCCACCCGCTGAGCTTTCAGCCTGTATATATCTCTCGCCGTTGACGGCTTTATAATCATAGATCCCAAATTTGAGGATTTGAATTTGAAGCGAGTAGGTCTCATGAAGGATGCCCCCAGCGAAGATTCCTGCGCACTCATGTCGATTATGATCTTCCATGCTGAGATGTTTTATCATCTCCGCTTAAAAGGAGGGCTCGGCCTCTTAGGGTTTCAAAAGACAAGTAAGATGACTTGCGAAAAGGCACGAACGAAAATCCTTCACGCACGGGGATCTATTGATTGGACCAGCCGTGATTTGCCGACAACGGCCTTGGCAGGCTCATTTTTGCACTAATCTTTTTATAGGTAAGTCATTTCGAAGAATGTAAGCCCGTTAATTATTTTCACCCACCAGTTTTAGGTGAATGAAGTCACATTATAATCGTAATCTTTACATTTAAGTTCCAGAACGGTTGGCTCTGTTTCACCCTCGAAGATCTGGAGCTGTCCAGTGCGTCCTTTATAATCCATGTCCAGCTTGTAACGGATACTGTCTGAGCCCTCAACCTCGCAAGAGCCTAAATAATCCGCAGTATTAGCTGATGTTAGACCTACTACAACATCGTTTTTGCGAACCCCGCACCCAACCAACTGCGCAACTACCTTGCGGGTTGTACCGCGGGAACCTCTATCGTATTCTTCGAATACGTCGAAAACCTGAATATAGGCGTTGACGCCATCCTTTTCTATACCGCATTCCAAACCTTTGTAGTATTTACGGTACTCTCCCCCAGAACCACCACACCTACTCATCAAAATGCCCAGTAGAATTATGAAACAACACTGCCTCATGAAATTCACTCCTATAAGACAAACAAAAGATCGGAGTTGACCGTCGCGAACTTTAATCTTAGACAACTTTGAATTTTGCGAAAAGCCCACAAATACTAACAACGCCTAATCGACCTTCAAACACTTACTAACACTATCTTTTTAAAACGTACTAATAAGAAGAGAAACGCCTGCCGAAGACCTAATCAACATAAAGGAATGGTATGGCTATGAACATATTGTATACGTTTTATTTCATTTCTTCGCTGCTTTTTGTAGCCATCGAAAGTAGAGCAGCGGCTGTCACCTGTGACTACACTATCAAAAATATGTATCCCGATGGGTCAACTAAAACATTCAACGATCCAAAGGATGCGCTTGCCGATGCACCAATCGGTACAAAGCTATTCATTGGCCAGAACATAAGTGAAAAGATCATCATCAACGGAAAAAAAGAACTTCTCCTTACGAGTGAATGCTCGTCCACAGTTGCAAATATCCTTTTGAATGACAGCAGTAATATCGAAATATCAAAGCTTAAAGTGATTCCACAGGCCAACGGTGATGCAAATATTAAACTAGGTGCGAACAATTCATTCATTCTCTTAAGAGAATTAACGGTTACCGGCAAAGATGCTAACGGGTCGATAGCCCATAATTTTGGTATAATGGTTAACGACAACAACCATGACGTGTTCATTGTGAGAAATCAAATCGAATTCAACGGCAAGCACGGTATACTCGTCGATGGTCTTCATGCAAGCGCATACATCTCCTTTAACAATATCTTGTCTAATAACTGGAATGGCATAAGCCTACAGAACGGATCGCGGGCAATAATCCACGATAACAGCATTAAACAAAATAAAAGCCATGGAATTTCACGTATCATAAGCAGTTACGACACTAAGAGCTGCCAAAAAACGGGCCTTGCCAATCTCAACAGTATCAGTGGAAACTTGGGAAGTGGATCAAATGCGGACTATGAAAATTTCAATGCTATTTGTGGGGAAATTGATGCTGACAGCGACGGCGTTGGCAATTCTGTGGATAACCTCCCGAGTCTTTATAACCCGGATCAAGTTACTCTAAACAACTTGGGCCCCATCGCTTTGCGCTCCAGTTATTTCTATTCGCCCAATTGGGATATCGAATATTTTCCATTTACCAATACCAACTTTCTTTATCTCACGCCAGCTGGGAACACTTTATCACCCGATGAATTATCGTCCGGCGGCATCATCTACAAAGAAAGCAAGCTTCAGGTCTTCTTTCCGGAAGGATCTTTAACAGAAGGGACGACCATAGCAGATTTTGATATTCAGGAGGATCCCACTCTGCTAGGGCGTGAGGTAGAAGAGTTCACTTTACTCAAAGCTTATCAGCTAACTCGCAATAATATGCCTAGTTATACTTTTAATAAAGCTGTGCAACTCACCTTCGATATTTCTGACATTCCTCCGGCCAAGTATCCAAATCTGGCGGTAACATACTACGATGCTGTAAATAATCACATGGTGTCCTACCTGGGGAAAATCGACCATTTAAATCGCACTATGACGGCTCTGGTACCTCACTTCAGTGGATATAGCCTTAGCCTAAAAAATGTAAAAATTGGTGGTACTGTAGGCCAATGGGCAAACGGTGCAAAAGAGGTCATAAACCACTGGGGCGATGAACTGGCGAAGTTCGAGAGTAACACCCGAAACTACCTTGGTGACCTCTGGAATGCAGTAGTTAACTGCTTGGATATTAAGCCTTATTTAGACAGATACTATGCCGAAATCAATCGAAGCGACACCGGCGGACAAGTACTGGGTGAGGTCGCATCGATTACCATAAGCTGGGCTGGGAACTGCGGAGCTCATATCCTATCAGAACGGCCTCATTATCTAGGGGTTCAACCTTCAAACGGGGTCTCTCGTGAGACACGCATTAAACTACGTAAGACTATGACTGAGATGTGGAGTCAGAAGGTGGTCCATCAAGAACCGGATTTCCGGCGCGATGGACAGCCCCCAATTTCTTTCCCGCTTTTAGTCCATGATGCATTGTGGAACTGCGAAGGGCTAGTAACGCAAGATAACGTTAACGAATTTTCCTCTATGCCTCACTGTAATAATGGCGATGGAGTCAAGTTTGGGGGCCTACTCGTCTCTACGCAAAAGAGCGACACAATCA